>Ga0209345_10003892_pt1 | contig 14903 bp, 15 predicted proteins | sample Cruoilmetagenom7_FD_187294 | JGI IMG/M metagenome (GOLD analysis project Ga0209345, IMG submission 187294) | Oil polluted marine microbial communities from Coal Oil Point, Santa Barbara, California, USA - Sample 7 (SPAdes) (version 2) | ecosystem: Environmental > Aquatic > Marine > Oil seeps ... | reverse complement strand
CCACGAAATCATCCCCGAAACCCATCGCAGCGGCCATCAGAACAGGGCGACGCTCGGTCTCGCAGTCGGGCTCGTTCTGATGCTGTTCCTTGATGTCTGGTTGGGATGAGGCAATGTCACTAAACAAAGTATCTCCGATGATCGGCGTCTTCGCAGCACTTGCTGCGTTCGCGATCGATCAGATCACCAAAGCCATTGTCGTTGCGAATGCCGTCACTTTAAGCGCCGGGATTCCCGTGTTTCCGGGATTCAACCTCGTCTTTTATCGTAATGACGGCGTGACTTTCGGGATGTTGGGCGGCGCGCCGTGGTGGAGCCTCATCGCTCTCGCTCTTGCCATCTGTGTTTGGCTGGGGGTTATGCTGTTTCGCGCCGAAAATGCGGTCGAAACACTTGCCTATGGCGCGATCATTGGCGGAGCCTTGGGCAATGTTATCGATCGTGTGCGGTATCGGGCTGTAACAGACTTTCTCGATTTCTACATTGGCACAACACATTGGCCTGCCTTCAACATGGCCGATATATTTGTTGTCAGTGGGGTGGGGCTCTTGCTCGCCGCGCCATGGATCAGCGTGCGGCGTCCGATCAAATCGTGAAGCCGGAAATTCTGAACCGCATAGCACTGCGCCACCGTTTGCTTTCGCGGATGACGCTTGGTTTCGTCGCCGGGGCGCTGACCGTTCTGACTTTCCCGCCTTTCTCGCTTCTCCTGCTTGTTCCCGTTGCCTATTCCGCGTTGTTTGTCGGTCTTCGCGATCTCTCCTTCGGGCGCGCTTTCCTCGTCGGCTGGGCGTTTGGTCTTGGCCAGTTCGGTTTCGGGATTTGGTGGATCGCGGAAAGTTTCTACGTCGAGGCCGAGCGGTTTGGGACGATGGCGATCCCGGCGGTCGCGGGATTGTCCGCAGGTCTCGCGATTTTCCCAGCCATTGCCGCCGCGCTTTTTGCCGAAATCGCGCGGCGCGGAGCCATGGGCAGTCTCTTGGCCTGCCTCCTGTTCGCGACCTCCTGGACCGTGGCCGAGTGGTTGCGTGGTCACGTTCTGACAGGGTTTCCCTGGAACCTGGCCGGTTACGCACTTGTAGACTACGCCGCCCTTCGCCAGACCGCCGCCTGGGTCGGAAGCTATGGGCTAAGCTTTCTCACCGTGTTCGTCGCGGTACTCCCTGGCGCGGCTGCTATGGCGTCCGGGCGGCAACGATTGACCGTTTCGCTCATGGCGCTGGCCGGCATCGCGACGATGTGGGCTGTCGGCACGCTGCGCCTCCAGTCGGATGCACAACAGCCACCCGGTGTCGACCTGCGCATCGTCCAGGGCAACATTCCACAAGAGGAGAAATGGGCGCCCGAGAACCGCGAGGCGACCTTCGCGCGCTATCTTGAGCTTTCGACCCGGCGCGGCGATTTCGACGTTCTTCTCTGGCCGGAAACCGCCTTTCCGGATTTCCTCGATGAGGATACGGAGGCACGGGATCGCATTGCCGCTGCGCTCACAGACGGCAGGGTGCTGCTCACCGGTGTGCCGGACCGTGTACCGAGCGAGGATGGCACCCGATATTTCAACACGGTTCAGGCATTTGACGAGACCGGCGAGATCCTGACCGGATACGCGAAACACCATCTCGTGCCGTTCGGCGAATATGTGCCATTCCGTGGCTGGTTGCCCATCGAGCGGCTCACGGCGGGTCTGGGCGATTTTACGCCCGGACCGGGCCCGCGAACGCTTGCGCTTCCGGGTGTGCCCCTGGTCGCCGTGGCGATCTGCTATGAGATCATCTTCCCAAGCCATGTGGTCGACGACCTGTTCAGGCCGGACTGGATTTTCAACGCGACAAACGACGCCTGGTTCGGCACCAGCATCGGACCCGAGCAGCATCTGGCTTCCGCACGGATGCGCGCCGTAGAGGAAGGCCTTCCTGTCATCCGAGCCGCGAATACAGGCATCTCCGTGGTCATCGACGCGAACGGAGAGATCGTCGCGCGGCTCGATACCGGCGAAACGGGAATCATCAACGCTAGTCTGCCCTCCGCGCGGCCGCCGACACTCTACGCGAGCTTCGGGGACTGGATGCTGTTGGCGCTCATCTTGGCTTCGTGGAGCTGGGCAATGGCGGCCAATGCGACGGCTCGCTACCGCCACATGAGAAAGACCGTCATGCAAAGATGTGGATAGGTGTTCCGTCCTTCACCATTGCATAAATGTCCTCGATCTGCCGATCCGTGACTGCGATGCAGCCAGCTGTCCAGTCGCGGACGTCCGTTGGGTCGATGCCCGGGCGTGGACCACCATGGATGAAGATGTCGCCGCCGGGGGAAAGGCCCTGCGCTTCGGCAAAGGCGATGTCGGCCTCGTTCGGATAAGAGATACCAACTGAAAGATGATACGTACTTTGAGGGTTGCGCTTATCGACTATGTAGGTGCCCTCCGGGGTCCGGCCGTCTCCCTCGAATTGCTTGTGACCCTCAGGAGCGAAACCCAGCCCGACCGGATAGGTTTGCAATACGCGATCGGCTCCGTCGAGAACAAGCAAGCGCTGCCCCTTATAAAGCCGAACACGGGTCACCTCGGGTCCGCCATAGCTGCGGAACTTGCTGGCACAGCCGGACAAAAACGCTGCCAACCCGCCTAACAGGACGGCGCGGCGGGGAAATCGGATGGTTTTCACTGCTCGATGCCTCTTTCGTGAGGTCTGATATGGACATTACGTTACCTTGCAAATGCTGCGTGATCAATGTCCGTGGGCAAGCGCGGCCTTTGTCATTTGTGGGCCAACCTGTTCACCGCCGGACGGCGGCGCCTTGGCCTCTTGGCTGTTAAGCAGGCGCAGGGCGTTGGCCACCACCAGCAATGACACTCCTACGTCGGCTGCAATAGCGCCCCACATCGATGCCAGTCCGAACGCGGTAGCGACAACGAAAACGCCCTTGGTCGCCAAGGAAATACCGATGTTCTGATGGATAATCGACATTGTCCGGCGCGAATGACCGATCAGCCAAGGCACCTTGCCGAGGTCGTCGGTCATCAGGGCAATATCAGCCGTCTCGATTGCCGCGTCCGAACCAACAGCACCCATCGCGATGGCGTAATGCGCACGTGCCATGGCGGGGGCGTCGTTCACCCCGTCGCCGATCATGGCCACCATGTCATGCGTTTCGACCAGTTCTTCGATGGCTGTCACCTTGTCTTCGGGCAAAAGCTCGGCGCGGACCTCGTCGATGCCGACATCGGCTGCAACGGCGCGCGCTGTCCGCTCGTTATCGCCCGTCAGCATGACGATGGTCTTCACGCCTTGCGCGTGGAGCTGTGCCACGATGCCCTTGGCGTCGGGTCGGATACGGTCGCGCAATTCCAAGATGCCGGTCACGCCGGTGTCGTCGCCCACGGCAACAAGGGTGCTGCCAGCCCCTTCGATGCGGTCGCGCAAATCCTTCGGAATGGCGTCGCCGAAACCCTTCTCCTCGGCAAACCGGTCCGACCCTAGCCAGATCGACCGGCCGTCAGTGCGTCCTTCAAGTCCCCTACCAGGAACGGTTCGGGTATCTTCCGCGGCGGACACCTTGATGCCGTCGGCTTCTGCCCGCGCGAGAATGGCGCGCGCCAAGGGATGCGAGGAACGTGCCTCCAGCCCAGCGGCGAGGGTCATCAGATCCTGCGCCGATGCTCTACCCAGCGGATGCACCGCCGCCACCTCGGGCTCGCCCATGGTGATCGTGCCGGTCTTGTCCATGGCCAGTGCAGTGGTCTTGCCCGGTGCCTCAACATATGCACCGCCCTTGATCAGCACTCCGGCCCGCGCTGAGGCGGTGAGTGCGGCGACGATGGAGACCGGTGTCGAGATGACCAGAGCACACGGGCAGGCGATCACCAGCAGCACGAGTGCATTGTAGAACCAATAATCCCAGGCCCCACCGAAAATGAGCGGCGGCAACAGGGCAATTGCGATGGCGAGAGCCATGACGATAGGCGTGTAGATGCGGGCAAATTTCGCCACCCACTGCTCCACCGGCGCGCGGCGGGCATGGGCGTCACCGACCATGCGGATGATCTTGGCCAACACGGTGTCCGAGGCGGCCTTCGTGGCGCGCACCGTCAGTGTGCCTTGGCCGTTGATCGTACCGGCATAGACTTCGTCGCCCCGTTCCTTTGGGACCAGCGCACTCTCTCCGGTGATTGGCGCCTGATCGACGGCCCCTACCCCATCGACAACCTCACCATCCAATGGGATGCGGTCTCCGCCGCGCACGACGAAACGTGCGTTGATAGCAACCGCAGAAGCCGGAACGTCTGCTTCCGAGCCGTCATCATAAAGAACTCTTGCCGTCGGCGGCGCGAGGTCGAGCAGAGCTGAAACCGCATTCCTCGCACGCCCGACGCTCCAGCTTTCGAGGTAGAGCGAGAGCGAGAAGAAGAACGCGACCGTCGCCGCCTCGAAAAATTCGCCGAGGCCAATTGCACCCGCGACTGCGACGACCATCAGCAGGTTCATGTCTGGCGACAGCCGCCGTGCGGACGACCATGCCTTGGGTGCCACGAGCCAGACACCGAACAGGATCGCAACCGCGAATAGCCCTGCCTCGACCAGTGGCATCGGCGCTTCGCCGTGCCCTGCGAAGAGGCCGAGTGCCCCGCCCATGCCGGTCTCGATGATGTGCCATAAAAATCCCGCGGCCCAAAAGCCGCCACTGAGCGCCGTAAACAGCCGCTGGCGTGCAAGATGGGCCGCTTGGTCGACCGACGCGTTTTCGGCATCCCAGGGCTTGGCGGTCATGCCGGTGCTTGCGACCAGTTCTGCAATTTCGCCGTCCGATAAACTCTTGGCGCTGTCGAGAATAGTCATCCGTCCATTGATCACGTCGAACGCAAGATGCTCGGCCCCACCGATCTTCGGGCCGACCACCTTGTTCAGGATTGCTACCTCCTCGGCGCAATCGAGGCCGGACACCTGAAAATTGCGCCCGCCCGCTGGCGCGGGCGTCGTCGGAACGATGTCGCCGCACGTTCCGGCGCTCCCGCAGCAGCTGCCGCCGCTTGTCTGGGCATCTTCGGCGTGATCGTGACGATGGGTGTCGGACGGCATGAATGGACCTCTGGATTCGGGTGCTTTACCATGACATAGCCCCTACAGTAGCTAGAGCTTCAAGAGCAAAATACGGTGGTATTTCAGTTTGTTTTATTGCTAGAGGGCGCGGTGACCGGCTCTATCACGCCTTGAAGCATGAAAAGCCGATGCAAAGAAAAACAGACACGAAAGGAAGCTTGATGCGGGTTTTGATGCTGAAGCAAAAAATAATGGTTGCAGTGGCGCTGTCGCTTACGGCCGGGTGCGCAATCCAGCCGACTGGACCGGGCGACTCGGCAGACCGGCGGGGCAACGTTCCCGAAGCTGTGATTGCAATGGCTGCCCCGGATCAGGATGTTGCAACCGCGCGCTTGGTGCCGGAAGACGGGTGCTACTGGTACGAACACAGCGGCCCCGTTGAAACGACCTTGCTGCCGCTGCGCACGGCGAACGGCAATCCGATCTGCGTCGCGCGGGAAGCGTGACGACGACCCGCACGTCACATCATTTCGCTCAAAGCTAATTACCTCATTCAACTTCTCGCGGTAACACTGTCCTCAGCCGAATAAAGATGTGCTGTCGATCCAATCTCGACGTTCGGATAAAGCTCGTTGATGTGTGCCATAACCATCCGCACGCAACCCGAACTCGCGCGCCCTCCGATGCTTCTCGGATAAGGTGTGCCGTGTATCCGAAGATAGGTGTCGCGATCTCCGACATAGAGATAGAGCGCCCGCGATCCCAAGGCGTTTTGAGGGCCGGGTTCCATCCCGTCGGCCCATCTTGCGTTTTCGGGATCCCGCTCGATCATGTTCTGTGTCGGCGTCCAGTGCGGCCACCTGACCTTGCGCTTGATGTTATAAACACCTGGCTCGTAGAGGTTGCCCCGCGCGATCGCCACGCCGTAGCGCATCGCGGTTCCACCCTCCTCAATGTGGTAGAGATATCGCGCAACCGCATCGACATGGATGTCTCCCGGCACGAGGCCGTCCTTCGCGTCCACACGCTGAGGCAAGAAACGTGGGTGTAGTCCCCAAGGGTTTGACGTGGCCGGATCGAAGCCGGGCGGGCTGACTTGCGCGTCCCATTCAGCCTTCTGCGCCTCGGTGGGCCAGCTATCGGCAAACACAGGGTTGGCAACAGTCACAGAAAATAGCGCTGTTGTCGTTTGAATGAAGTGTCGTCTTGTCAGCATGTCGTACCCTTTCGGTTCCCACCGGCGATAAATGGCAAGAACGATATACATTCTCGTCGACTAGATAGGATTTCTAGTGGCTAGAGGTTCAAGGGCAAATTTTCGTGAACGCATGCACGCGACCCTGGTAGCACACGCTTGCCTTGCGGTCGGGTTAACGGCCAACCAGGTCAGGTCCGAAGAAGCCCTGCTACGCAGGAGTCTGGGCGCGGAATATGACAGATATGCCGAATTGGTCCCCCGGTGGATCGGCTTTCGTCGAAAGACACCGTCCTGACAACCAGTCGATCTTCACTCGCCCGTGTCATTGGCCGAAACTTCGGCTTGGAACTCACGTTGTCGCTCAGGCCAGGTGCTCTTGATGTAGACGAGGATCGCCTCGATCTCTGCGTCTGTCAGATCCTCTCCGAAGGCCGGCATGTCGCTCTCGTATCCCGGCACGACGGCACCGACCCCGCCTTTAGTGATCTGAAAAAGCATGCGGTCTGAATGGTGCCAGGTGTGGCCTGTGTCATCATGCGGCGGGGCCGGCATTCTTCCGGTGTCAAGACGACGACGCCAATCGGGCTGGCCTTCGAGGTTCGCACCATGGCAACTGGCGCAGTTGTCCGCATAAAGCTGTTGCCCTGCCGTGATCTCGGCTGCAAGCACGGGCTCTCCCAAAAACGTCAGTCCCTCGACACGCGGGTCCACCGGTTCCGATTGGGCCAGCACCACGAGGCCGGTGGCCGCGAGCGTGGACACTAGGGCAGCGAGGTGCACTGACCGCCTGACCGTACCCTTCGCCAGTCGGTTTCTCGGCCCCTTATTCATCGGCATAGATTGAGATCCCTTCAGGGCCGAAGGCGAAGGTCCTTAGCGTGCCTGACTTGACCGCAGCCATCCCGGGTGCATTCGCGGGCATTCCCGGCAAGGTGATACCCGTTATCGCCGGACGGGTTTCCAGCAGCCGCTCGATGATGTCGACGGGGACGAGACCGCTGACATAGTAGCCGTCGATCTCGGCCAAGTGGCAGCCGATGCCCTGGGCGGGCACACCGACTTCGACCGAGCGTTTGTCGAAGTCGCGGTCATCCACACGCGTTACGGTAAAGCCGTGTTCTTCGAGATAATCCCCATAGGCATCACAGCAGCCGCAGCCCGGATCGCGCCAGATGATGATCTGCCTTTCGCTGCCCGCCAGACCGGGTGCCACATCGCCTGTCGCTTGCGCCCAGGCCGATGTGGTCAGGCCCACCATTCCGACAATGCCGCTGCCAATCAGACCAAGCGCGTTTCTTCTCTGCATCCTTTTTTCCATCATTGTTCTCCTGTTTCGATCCAGGTTGCGCCGCCGTCACGGCTGATTTTCAAGATGCCGCCCAACAGGGCAGCGATGTAGGTCTCGTCTCTGGGATGAACCGCAACGGCGGTCGCAGCTATGCTGGCCCGCTTTTGCCAGATGACTCCGCCGTCCTGCGATGCCCAGAGGCCCGAACGCAGCGCGGCATACATCACTTCCGGCGCCGAGGGGGCACTGGCCAGCGACAGGATCGGTTGACCGCCTGGCAATGGCGCTTCGGACGGTGGGGCTTCACCCGCAACCAATGCGTCCATCGCGTTGCCTGGCTGCACGTCCTGCCAGCGACAAAAGCAATCGGGCACCCGCGTTAGGCCAACCTCGGTGCCCGCATAGATCCAGATACCGCCCATGCCGGTTTCAAGCTCGACCGAAGCCAGAGCAAGAGGTTCGCGCTCTGCGTCGTCGAGCCAGGGGCGGTCCATGGCGAGCGACCAGGTTGCACCGGCGTCCTCGCTCTTCCACAATCCGTCGCCGCGAACCGAGGCATAGATCATGTCCGAGTTCCGCGAGGCGATGGCAACGGCATTGATCTCTCCGTCAGGCAGCCCGGCGTCGCTGACGCGCCACGAAGCGCCCCCATCTTCGGAAATACTGACACCGCCCACGGCGAGCCCCGCAACCACACGGCCGGGCCGGTCGCGATGGGTCGCCAGCGACAGCACGTTCCCCGGTGTCTTTGCCGCAGTCCAAGTCCGGCCGTCATCGTCACTGACGAGCAGCCCTCGACTCGCCAGCAGAATGGTATCGCCATCAAAGGCAAGTGCCGCTGGATCACCATCGCTCGCCGCGAGTGCGAACCCCGGCAACATCGAAGCGACGCCGATACTGAGTGCCGCGGTGAGTACCTTGCGCCGGTTTGGCCGACATCCAATCTCAATCGACTTCAATCTGCATGCTCCTCTGCTCATGCGACGCGGATCACGCCCATCATCCCGGCCGCCTGGTGCTCGAGGATGTGGCAATGGAACATCCAGTCTCCGGGATTGTCGGCGACCAGGGCGATTTCGACCTGCTCGCGCGGCGCGATCAGCACGGTGTCCTGCCATTCACGGAATTCGGTCGGCACGCCATCGCGGCTGATGACGCGGAAGGAGTGGCCGTGCAGGTGGATCGGATGGTCGAACGCCGTGGCGTTCGTCATTTGGAGGATATGGCTCGCGTCGCGCTCCAATGTCAGGAAGGGATCGAGCATGTGCCCTTCGGCCGCGACGCCATTGACGAACCACATGCCGCCGCCCACAACGCCACCCATCATACCGCCCATCATGCTGCCTGACTGGCTCAGGCCCATCTGGCGCTCGACCATTGCTCCCATCATGCCCCCGGTGAACAGGATTTCGTGACGACGGGCTGCGTTCAGATCAGGTTCGATCAGCGGATTGGCTGGAAGGGCAATCTCCCAATCAGGCGGCGTGGCACGCAAGGGCGTGTCGTCAAAGACGACATCCAGCAGGTTGAATTCATTGTCACGATAGGCGCGGTCGATAATTTGAACGGTGGTTCCGGGGTCGGCAAGGCAATCGAGCATGATGTCCGCACGCATCGCCGGGCCCAGAACCACGACACCGTCAGGCGCGGCGTGCGGAGTGACCGGCTGGCCGTCGAGCGCGATGACGCGCGCGGAAAGGTCGCCGAAGTCGAGCGCGAAGATTCGGGCGTTGGCGGCATTGATCAGCCGCAACCGGATGCGTTCGCCTTGCCGCACCACGAAGACATCGGGAACACGCCCATTTATCGTGACAGTATTGCCCAGACGGCCCGCATGGCTCATGTCCATGGCTGCGCCGAAGTCATCCGCAATCGCCGCGTCCCGCGTCAGCCGCCAGTCGTCAAGCAGCCAGGTGACATCGCGGTCGACCCGCGGCGGGTTGGATTCGTCAATGATGAGCGGTCCGGCCAGCCCACGTCCGACCTGCTCGAAACTGCGCTGGTGGGGGTGATACCAGAAGGTCCCGGCATCGATCGCGTCGAACTCGTAGGTAAAGGTTTCTCCGGGTGCGATCGGCTTCTGCGTCAGGTGTGGAACCCCGTCCATCGCGTTCGGCAGACGAAGTCCGTGCCAATGGACGGTGGTTTCCTCGTCCAGACCGTTTGTGACGACGATGCGCAGCCGATCGCCTTGCCGAACCCGTAGCTCCGGGCCGGGAACCTGACCGTTGAAGCCCCAAACGGGGGTTGCGGGATAAGGTTCTGGGACCAGCCTTGCCTGTCCCGGCGCGGGGCGCAGCGAAAAGCTGCGGATTTGCGGTTCGGCGCGCAGGGGCTTTCCGAAGGCCGTGGCGCCGATGCCCGCCAAGGAGGTTGCAAGAAAAGATCGGCGACTGAAAAGGGAACTGATTTGGTAGGACATGAATGAACACTCTCTGATTTCACTCTACGCCGCCAAAGCAATTGCTCGGCGACGTTCATGGCCCCGCGCAAACGCCCTTTTAGGGGCGTCTGGCACGGGGAAACACACCAAGCGCAATCAAGCGCCGCGTGTCAGATCAGAGGTAGACTCGAGGAGGTTGTTTGGCCGGGGGGCCGGATTCTCCGTGCGGAACGTCCACGAGCTGGATTTCATGGGCTGCGGTGGCAGCGATCGGGCTGGTACCAGCCGGGATCGAAAGAAGAGCGGCCATTCCCGCAGCATTGCACACAAAATCACAGACGGAACCCATCTTGCCGTCTTCCAAGCTGCCGCAGGCGTCGCAATCGTCCATGGCCATCATGCCGCCGTCCGTGGAGACCATTGACGAGGCCATGGCAATTGAGCCCGCAGACTGCGCGACCGCGCCGATGGCAAAAGCCACCAGCGAGAGAATGCAGATAAGGCGCGCCCAACGTCTCATGATCTTGATCTACTACCCGCGCGATCCGAATGCCAGCGGCACAAAATCACGTTTCTTGGAACATCCAAAGATTGGCTCGTTCAAATCCTCGGCCAACCGACTTGTTGCAGCGGCAACCACCTGCCTATGACCGCTGGGCAAACGCCGCGAACAGGGCAAGCGTGCGCTCGCTCACATGATGCTCGATCCCTTCGGCATCGCGTTCAGCCGTCTCGGGGTCTAGCCCGAGGCTCAGGAGAAAGTGCAAGACGATCTCGTGGCGGTGCCTGCATTCCTTGGCAAGCGCCCGGCCTTCCTCGGTCAGAAAGACCGAACGGTATTTCGCGCGAGTGATCAGGCCGTCCCGCGCCAGACGGCCAAGGGTTTTGGCGACCGTCGGCGCGGTAACGCCCATCCGGGCCGCGATATCGACCGGTCGGGCTTCGCCGTTCTCGTGGATCAACTCAGCGATCAATTCGACATAGTCTTCCGCCACCTCGCTGCGCCGCGCCTCGCGCACACCGATGAAGGCCTCGGCGCGGGATTCGACCGCACGTGCCTCTGCCTCGGTTGATTCAAGGTTCTCATCATCCGTCATGCCGTCACCCTCGCACGATCAGGATTGACTCGTAAAGCCTGAGCGATGATTATTAGCCTATGCTAACTTTTTGCGCCGGGACTTTGGCCTGCGTGTCATCTGAAGGGACAACGTCCATGCCTGTCGATACCAGCAAGCGAGGGCGCGAGGTGTCGTCCGCCGTGGAGACATCGCTGCCCACAGCGCCACCTGGCGTCGTCACGGAGCCAGTTTCGGCGTCGCGACGCGCGTTGTTGGTCGGCGGTCTGGTGGCTGCCGGCGGAGCGGCCGTGGCCGCGAGCCGCGCGCAATCCCAGGAAACGCCCGACCCGATGGCGGGGCATGCGATGCCCGGCGGGGCGGTCGATCCGTATTCGGCCCATGACAGTGGCATGGCGCATGGCAACATGACTATGGTCGGCCAGGTGGATCACGCGGGGAACGGCTTTAACCCGACGGCCATGCTGACCGACTGGGAGGTCGGCCGGACCGAGATCATGCCGGATGGTCGCACCTTGCGCACCTTTGAGGTCGAAGCCATCGACATGGAAATCGAGATTGCTCCCGGCGTCTTCTTTCCCGCCTGGACGTTCAACGGTCGCGTGCCCGGCCCCGCCCTGCGCGCAAAGGAGGGCGAACGGCTACGGATCGTCTTCCGCAACCTCGGTTCACATCCCCATTCCATGCATTTTCACGGCATTCACTCGGCGCGAATGGACGGCGTTCAAGGCGCCGGGCTGATCGATCCGGGCGAGGAGTTCGTCTATGAGTTCGATGCCAAGCCCTTCGGCTGTCATCTCTATCATTGCCACGCGCTGCCACTGAAACGGCACATGCACAAGGGCATGTACGGCCTCTTCGTGGTCGATCCAGATCCGGCGCGCCACCCCGAATTTGCGGCCGTTGCCGCGTCGCGTGTGCTGGGCAGCCCGGAAAACGCCGAATGGCAGGAACTGGCGATGGTGATGAACGGCTTTGACACCAATTTCGACGGCGAAAACGAGGTCTATGCCGTCAACACGGTCGGCCAGGCTTACATGAACGCGCCGATCCGGATCGACAAGTCGCGCCCGGTCCGTATCTACCTCATGAATGCGACCGAGTTCGATCCGATCAACTCGTTCCATCTGCACGGCAATTTCTTCGACTACTACGACACCGGTTCGCAACTCACGCCGACCCTGCGCACGGTCGATGTGATCATGCAGTGTCAGGCGCAGCGCGGCATCCTCGAGTTCAGTTTCGCTGACCACGAGGATGGATTGTACATGTTCCATGCCCATCAGGCCGAGTTCACCGAACTAGGCTGGATGGGCTTTTTCGACGTGCGGGAGGCCGGAGCATGACCGATCAGTCCGAACACAGCCGCCCGCCAATGACCCGCCTGCTTTTCGTTCTCGTGCCGCTGGCCGTCATGCTGGGGGCTTTCGTGTGGATTGCCTCGCTCGATCCGCTGCGCGGCTTCAACAATGGCGCGCCCCCGGTCGAGGCGTTGACCGTCGAACGGACGATCCTCGATGGGTCGGGGATTTCGCTCAGTGTGCGCGCCGGCGGATCGGAAGCAATGGTGGTCGCGCAGGTCGCAGTGGACGACGCCTACTGGACCTTCACGCAGGAGCCCGCGGGGCCGATTGCCCGCGGCGCAGCGGTCTGGTTGCGAATTCCCTATCCGTGGGTTCTCGGCGAGGCCCATCACGTCAACCTGCTGACCAACACGGGCGCGACCTTCGGGCATGAGATCGGGGTCGCCGTCTCGACGCCAAGCGCCACCTGGGGGCAACTCCGGCTGCAGGCAGTGATCGGAGCGATCGTCGGCCTATTGCCGGTTGCGCTTGGTCTCATGTTCTTTCCGGCGATGAAGGGCGTCGGGCGAAGCGGGATGAACTTTCTGCTCGCGCTGACGGTTGGGTTGCTGGCCTTCCTGCTGATCGACATGACTGCGGAAGCGCTGGAGTTGTCCGGCGATGCGGCGGCGATATTCCAAGGCTCCGCCATGGTCTGGCTGGCGGCGCTGGCAAGCTTTCTGCTGCTGATGGCGATCGGGCGCTGGCGCGGCAACCCGGAGGGCCTTGCGCTGGCGTTCTACATCGCCCTCGGGATAGGGCTGCACAACTTCGGCGAAGGGTTGGCGATCGGCGGTGCATTCGCCGCAGGATCGGCAGGGCTTGGCACTTTCCTCGTCTTGGGCTTCGCCTTGCACAATGTCACCGAGGGTATCGGCATCGCCGCCCCGATGCTTCGGGCCCGGCCCACGCTCTGGATATTCGCCGCCTTGACGCTGCTCGCCGGTGGCCCGGCCGTCCTTGGAATGTGGGCGGGCAGCCTTGCCTACGCGCCGCAATGGTCGGCACTGGCTTTGGCCGTCGGGGCGGGTGCCATTCTGCAGGTCATGGTCGAGGTCAGCGCCTACCTTGTCCGTCAAAACCCCGACCGGCAGGCGGCGCTGATATCACCCTCCGTTCTGGCCGGGTTTCTGGGCGGCATCGCCTTCATGTACGCGACGGCAGCACTGATCAAGATCTGAGCCGGTGGTTGGCTGTCTAGGACTCATGGTGCGGTCGACCGGCTCTATAAACTGGCCCCGTCTGTCCACGGGGAGATCGCAATTTTCGTGCCCCAGTTTGTGCGCCCAAGAGACTTATTCTTTCGTGATTTCGAAATAAAGAATTTGAGGCTAGAGCGACTAGAGGATCCCACAGATAGGTGAAAACACCGCAAATCCATCTGACTACTATTTCTGAGCCGCACGTCGAAATCGACTGTCTCATATTTTTGGTCTGTCACGATTCTGGTCCTCCGTTGAACTATCAACAGATGTTACGCACCAAAACGAGTGCTTCTTTAGAGGTGTTTCATGGCATCGCCCGCCACATGCGGAAACGCACCTGTTCGGTCACCTCGCGGATTAGACCTTGCGCTTCCATCCAAGCAAGGTTGCGCTGGACGGCGGCGCGGCTGGCACCGGTCAGGGTCTCGGCCATTGGAGCGGAGACGACGGGCCATTCGGTCAGCACCGCGCGCAATGCAGGTGGTGTCTTGCCAGAGAGCGGTGCCATCATGTTGTCCGCCCGCGCTGACCATGCCTGGATATCGTCGAGGTGCCGCATCGCGGTCAGGCATGCTGTTTCCATTCCCTCGAGCCAACGCTGCAAGCGCTCGGCAGGTGGGCCACTGGCGCGCAGCCCCCCTGCCCCGCGCATAGCCAGAGGCGCAAAGATGGCCCCCCCATTCAAATTCGGGCCTTCGCTCGCGGCAATGCGTGCGGCGGTAACCGCCGCTTCCATCCGGTCGTCCTGTTGCCCGAGGCCCGCAAGGTTCCAGAGGTGAAACCCCATGCAGGCGCGTGTAATCGAATGCAGGTGGGCGGCTTGCGCCATCAGGTCAAGCCAACCGACCGCGCGATCCGCAAAGGGCTCGGCTTCATTGGCCATATTTTCAGGGTCACGGCGATCGAGGAAAGCGGATAAGTCCACCTCTGGACCGGGACCGCCTGTCAGACGGCGCACCGCCCATCCGACACGCGCGAGCGCTGCGATGTCGTCCTGCACCCCGGACAAGCGCATGGATATCCAAAGCGCCAGCCGATCCGGGCCAATTCGGTCACCCACAAACCAGCTGAGGTCTGCCGCCTCCATCAGGGCGAGCCTGAGCCGCCAGCCTTCCGGGCCACGGTGCAGACGGTCATCCAGCGCGCCAATCCGGCTAGCCACACGGGCAAGACGGGCGGCATTACCTGCCTCCGCCTTCCGCCAATCGTCGAGGACCGCGGTTTCACGCAACTCTGCCCTCGGTCCGGGTGTCGCATTTTCTTCACCATTTCAGCACATGATTATTACGTGATTTCTGGATGATACGGGGTAAGCACACATCATTTTTCAGCTTAAGGCTTCAATTTTGGTTCCGTATTTCAAAGAGTGGCGGC
>Ga0209345_10003891_pt1 | contig 14906 bp, 12 predicted proteins | sample Cruoilmetagenom7_FD_187294 | JGI IMG/M metagenome (GOLD analysis project Ga0209345, IMG submission 187294) | Oil polluted marine microbial communities from Coal Oil Point, Santa Barbara, California, USA - Sample 7 (SPAdes) (version 2) | ecosystem: Environmental > Aquatic > Marine > Oil seeps ... | reverse complement strand
AATCTATCTACATTATTGAAATTGATATTTTCCTTTGGGTGAAATTATAATACAAAAAGAAACCACCAAGCAATGTTAAAATACAGCTGAATAGATATTAAAAAAGTAAATTTTTTATTAGAAAGTGAATTAAAAATTTACGTTCTAATATCACCCAAAGCAATATTTTAAGTAACTGAAGTTATTACTCACTTTAATCTATTAAGGAACATATTATAAATGAATATTGATATTCAAAAAATTCGTAATATCGGAATAAGTGCACACATTGATTCTGGGAAAACCACCCTCACTGAACGTATGCTTTTTTATTGCAACAAAATCCATAAAATACATGAAGTGAAAGGAAAAGATGGTGTTGGTGCTACCATGGATTCAATGGAACTGGAGCGAGAACGGGGAATCACAATTGCATCAGCTTCAACAACTTTAGATTGGAGTGATCATGCCATTAATGTCATTGATACACCAGGGCATGTTGATTTTACCATTGAAGTTGAACGTGCTTTACGAATCCTTGATGCCGCAATTTTAGTACTCTGTTCAGTTGGTGGGGTTCAATCCCAATCAATCACAGTAGACAGACAGCTTAGAAGATATAAAGTCCCCTCCCTTGCCTTTATTAATAAATGTGATAGGACTGGTGCAAATCCAGAAAAAGTTAATGCTGATCTGCAAGATAAATTAGGTAGAAATTCAGTACTTATGCAAATACCCATTGGGTTAGAGGATAAACATATAGGTGTTGTTGACCTTGTTTTAATGAAGGCACTCTATTTTGATGGTGAAAACGGTGAAGATATTCGAAGTGAAGAAATTCCTCCAGAGCTGGTTGATAAATCTAATAAATTGCGAGAAAAGCTAATCGATGCTGCATCTCTCTTTTCAGATGAATTAGCAGAAGCATATCTTGATGGAAATGAATCAATTGACCAAATTTATTCTGCAATTCGTAAAGGTACAATTTCTCTTGATTTGACACCTGTCTTTATAGGCTCAGCCTATAATAATAAAGGAGTGCAGCCCCTTCTTGATGCTGTAATAAAATACCTTCCACAGCCTAATGAGGTAGAAAATTATGCAGTGAACCTTACTACTAGTGAACAAACAAAACTTATTTCTGACCCGACCCTGCCACCCATTGCTTTAGCCTTTAAACTGGAAGATGGACAGTACGGTCAATTAACCTATATAAGAATTTACCAGGGAACAATCACTAAAGGTGATGAACTATACAACATCCAGGCGGGTAAGACCTTTAAGGTTGGGCGTCTAATACGCATGCATGCTGACGAAATGGAAGATATTAATTCTGCAAAATGTGGTGATATCATTTCCCTTTTCGGAATTAACTGTAAATCAGGTGATACCTTTTCAAAAAAGGGCTTAAACTTTTCCATGACCTCTATGTATGTTCCTAAGCCAGTAATCTCAATAGCCTTAAACCCTAAGGATAAAAAATCACACGATAACCTGGCAAAGGCCCTGAGCAGGTTTACAAGAGAAGACCCGACTTTTAGATCATATACAGATCATCAATCTGATGAATTGATTATTTCTGGTATGGGAGAACTTCACCTTGAGGTTTATATTGAACGTATAAAGCGTGAATATAACGTTAATATGGAAACTGGCACGCCACAGGTTTCATATCGTGAAAGCATCACAAAAGCCGGGAAGTTTAATTATATTCATAAAAAACAGACTGGTGGAGCTGGGCAATTTGGCCAAATTGAAGGAACAATTGACCCATTAAGGGAAAAGGATTTCGAGTTTGTTAACAAGATAAAAGGGGGGGCAATTCCAACTGAGTTCATCCCTTCTTGCGAGAAGGGATTTAAGCTTTGCATGGAAAAGGGTCATCTAATTGGAGCACCAATTGTGGGAATAAGGATAACAATAGAGGATGGAAACTATCATCCTGTAGACTCTTCATCCATGGCCTTTCAAAATGCTGCTATTGGAGCATTTAATCAGGTCTATTTAAAATCAAACCCTATAATACTTGAACCCTTAATGAAGGTTTCGGTAGAAGGTCCCTCAGAATTTCAGGGAAGCATATTTTCAAGTATCAATCAACGTCGTGGCGTTATCATCAGCACATCTGACGATAATTATTTTGTACGTGTAGATGCTAATGTTCCCCTTAGTGAAATGTTTGGATATTCAACTTCTCTTAGATCATTAACCCAGGGGAAAGCCGAATTCACAATGGAATTTTTTCAGTATGGTAAAGCTCCTGAAAGTATCGCAGAGAAGCTCATAAAGGAGTTCAACGATTCAAAAAAATAAAGAGGTTACTGAAGATGGAGTCAATATCTAATTTCAACAAATAATATATCAATTTTCCATTAAGGATATCTAACTATCGACAAAAAAACAGACTTAAGACCACAGGCATATTTTTCGATTGAGGATACGATACTTCTAATTTATATGAAAAATGACGATCTTGCTACAACCAGAATATAACAATGATTAATTATCTCAAAAAGTCGATGGACAATCCTATGGAGAAGACTTTATATCTTTCATTAAAAAAAGGAGAACTATATAAAAAATGATCCAAAATGAATTGAATAAAAGAAGCCCATTAAGAATTCTTGAAAAATCCACTCATGGTGGAATCAGGGGGGGGGGGATCGGAGTTATTGCTGCACGTAAGGGTGTAGGGAAAACAGCCTGTCTTGTTCATATTGCTACTGATCAACTTTTCCAGAAAAAGCATGTGATTCATGTCTCCTTTTCTTCAAGCACTGAACACATTGTTTCATGGTATGAACATATTTTTAATGAAATTTCAAAACTTTATGAACTTGAATCATCAATGAATATTCATGATGAAATAATAAAAAATCGAATTATAATGAATTTCAAACAAGAAGGAATTTCATTGTTACAAATAACAAAAAGTATCAGGTTAATGATTCAAGAGGGGAATTTTTCAGCAGACATTATTATTATAGATGGCTATGACTTTACAAAATCCACTGTAGAGGAAATAAAGAAGGTTAAACAATTTGCATCTACACAGGGGCTCTCGATATGGTTTAGCGTTACATTAAAAGATGAACAGTTCATTTTTGATGAGAAAGGCATCCCAACGATTCTTGAAAAATATATTAATGAAATAGATATTCAAATCAACCTTATCCCTAAAAATGATTTCATTCATCTTGAACTTATTAAGGATTATGATTCCTATGCATCATGTGATATGAATTTAATACTTGATTCTCAAACCCTTTTAATTATTACTGAAAGCAAAACTTGATTTCCCTGATGATTTATTCTATATCTCTTAAGAAAACAAGGTTACTCAATGTTACTCTTTAAATAAATAGCGGAATAATAGAATTCAAATATATTATTATCTCTATCCATTCCGTAAATTTTCTCAAATTGTTCACTATGATTTTCAATAAATGAAACGGCATTATCTTTGATATTATTAAAAATTTTTCCAAACAAATCAATTATTGATTGTAAATTTTTCCTATATTTAATCAATGTACTGTTTAATAATGTAAACTTTTTTAATTCCATAAATGTATTTAAATCATTTTTAAGGTAATAATCATTATGTAAAGGGAACATTATTCTCATCAAATCATCATAAATTCCATCATTATCATCACCAAGAACAACACCTGAAAAAAACAGAATCCCCTCAATCTTTAATGTCCTTTTAAATTCATCAACGCTAATACTAGAATCAAAAATATCTAAATAATCAATGCAGATTAGTAAATTCACCTTATCGTAATCAACTGGAAAATCATGAAAATCCCCATTAATGATTTTTATTTTTTTTATGATTGTATTGCCCTCATTCTCCTTTAAAAATTGTTGAATAATCTTTATTGAAGGCTCAACAACAACTATAGTAGAATTGGACTTCTCTGCCAGATCTAATAAAATTTTTCCTCGCCCCAGACCAGCCTTGACAATAACTTCTGGATTATATTTTGTAACTATATCAATAAGATTCTCTCTAATTGCTTTATAAATAATTGCTGTTTCAATAATAAACTCATGTTCGTTAGCAAATAATAAAAACTTTTCAATTTCTTTTAATCGGTTCATAAACATTTCCCTGAAATTATTCTCCCCCGAAATTGTCTATACAAAACTCTCAAAATAAAGTTAGTATAAAAAAAAGCTAGCAAAAATATGGTAGCCAAAGATGGGGAAGGTATATGTTTCTCATCTTTATTCTCTTCTCCCATTCCTTATTATTAAAATTACATAAGAGTAATTGGGATTGATAACAATATGAATTAATGAATTGAAAAGTCAAGAAAAACCTTAAATAGTTTCTATATAATTCTCATCGGATAAGCTCGAATAAAAGAGAATTATTGGAAGGGAAGCCCCCTTCAATCTGAAGCAACTATCTTAATACATTTGATGCTGATTTTTAAAATCAACATCAGCACCACTGATAGGTCTATTACTTTTTAAAGAAATTCATTTTTAATTTGCATTCCTGCCACCACAAGATCCATATCAGCCAATCGCATGAATATGCTTTTCCCTTCATGCATTTATTGTAGGTAACAGAATTCATTAATGTGATTTGATCTAATGTATCACTATATTTTGAAACATCTACAGTGTTAATGTAATCACCGAATTATCATTATTCTACCTCACACTGTTTTTTCCTTGACTAAAGTGATTCTATAAATTCTTGTTCTTTCTATTAGTTAAAATTGGAGGAAAAATCATGGAAAAAAGAATCAACATTAAGATATACTATGAAGATACAGACTGTCTTGGAATTGTTTATCATGCAAACTATTTAAAATTTTTGGAGAGGGGACGAACTGATTTTATTGACTCCCTTGGGAAAACTGTTGTAGATTGGAATCGAGAGGGATATAATTTTGCAGTTTATCAGATGCAGATTAAATTCCGACAGGCTGCTACCCTTGGCGATGTATGTCAGGTTGTTACTAAAATTGCGCCTGGTGGCAGTGATTACCGAAAAAAAATTGATCAGCGACTGGAACATAATGGCGAAGTAATCACCGAAGCATCTATTGATCTTGTATGCCTTGATAATAATCTTCAGCTTATAGAGTTCCCTCCAGGCATTTTTTCATAAAAGAATTAACATCACCACTGTTCTTTTATTCGTATTTACTTGAATTTTAACAAATATATTAACAATCTATCCTTTTGAAAAAAATCAATGTTCATACATGACTTGTATGAACATTTTCCCTCCTGCTAATGCAAGCCCTTGCTAACCCTCACTTTACACCGGAAAAACACATATCTTGTGAAGTATTTTAAGTTATTAAAATGATCTAAATAATATTACATTTGACACATTGAATCCCTTAATCCGTAATTTAAAATGCTATTCTGAAAAAATAATATACTAACCCTAAAACAAGCGAATAATTTTGAGATATAATATTAAAACACATAAAATGCCAAACTAATAAGGTTTTATGTAATTAACCTAAAAATCTCAAAGGAATACGCATTAGCAGATACAAATCTGGTTTATGTTAGCTTTTGTATAGATTTTTGTGAGTTAACACTTGTTTTAGGACTAACTTTAATCAAAATAAAAGGGGGTAATAAAAATATGTTTTTAGATTATACAGAAGAACAGGTTATGATCAAGGAGACAATGAAAAAATTTGTTAATAAGGAGATCATCCCTCTGGAAGATGAATATGATTTCAATAAACCATTAACAAATAAAGATGTAAAAACTATATGGAAAAAGATACTGCCCATTCTATGGAATCCGGAGGATGGGAGTGGTATAATTGGCGGTGGAGATTCCAATGCATCCTCTGACAAAAAGGGATACCTAGGTAATCTTGGAATGGATCTGATTTCTATTGGCATAATGATCGAAGAAATGTTCAGGGGAAATCCTTCATTGATGAGTACGATTGGCATGGCAATTACCCCTGCAGGGGCAATAATGAATTCAAAAAACAAGGAAATGAAGGACAAATATGTCATTCCAATAGTATTAGTAGACAAGATTGGTTGCACTGCAATAACTGAGCCAGATTATGGTTCAAATTCAGGTGATATGAAAACAAAGGCCATATTGCAGGGTGATCACTGGATTGTTAATGGTGCAAAGACATGGATTTCAAATGGAGATATTGCTGATATATGTATGCTGGCCTGTAAATGCGATGATGGTGATGGTGAACTCTATCCGGCTCAACTAATCGTAGACAGAGAAGTATCCCCTTTTAAGAGCAGAGAATTGCCTCACATGGGATTAAAGGCCTTCCCTACTGGTGAAATGATATTTGAGGATGTGAAGGTTCCAAAAAACAATAAAATAGCAGGATCAAACATAAAAAAAAGTGAAGGAAAACAAAAGACTGCTCAGGTATTTGAGGTTGCAAGAACAGGGATGGCGCTTGGTTCTGTTGGAATGGCTCAGGCTGCAATCGATGCCTCAGTGAAATATGCAAAAGAAAGAAAACAATTTGGCAAATATCTGGGAGAATTTCAGATGATTCAGGAAATGATTTGTGACATGGCAACTGAGACTGAAGCCGCTCGTTTCTTAGCATATAGATCACTAAGTCTTATGCAATCAGGGAAAAGGGCTGAAATGGCCGCAGCTATGGCAAAACAGTATGCCACGGAGATGGCTGTAAGAGTAACATCTAAGGCTATTCAAATACATGGGGCATATGGTCTTTCTGAAGAGTTCCCTTTAGAAAAGTTGTTTAGAGATGCTCGCATGTTCACTATTCCTGATGGAACGACCCAGATTCAAAAACTAATAGTAGCACGTTCTCTTTTAGGTCTTTCTGCATTCTTTTAATCCCTTACCTTAAATGTTCAAAAATTATTTTTAGGCATCTTTTCTCATTGATTTTCATTCAGTTAGAGCAATTCACGCTTGAGCTCTCTTTTGCTGACAATAAATGTTTGAACGGAAAAGCATATTTAATAGACAGATACTATAACAGATGTGATTGGTTGTTTTGGATCTTGTGGTTACAGGTGTTCTCAAACGTGAATTGCTCTAATAAGACCTACTGAAAAGATGTCGTCCACAGCCTAAAGATTAAATTTCTATAACTTGTTTATTTTTGTTTCAACAAATTGAGCATTCCAATAAATAAAAGACCTGAATTTGTGACATCGATTTAAAAATAGTTTTAAACAACATCCATTGTTCTTTTGTTTTGATATTGTTTTTAGTGAATCATTTTTATCAAAACAGGGCAATAGATGCAACATGCAGTTCACGTTTAAGCATTCTTTTGCCGATATTAAATTCATAAACGAAAAAGCATATTCATGAGATTTGCTGGTATGAATCTTGAAATTAAACGAATTATGAAAAGTGAATTGCCCTAAAACCTTGAATTTGGGATAATGGATTAGGAGGCAGGGGTAAAGCGAATAATCTTGTCTTCTGTGTCTTCATAGAACCTTGAATTTTTAATCACTTTATCAATCTTTTTTATACTATTTTTTATTGTAATTACAGTACCCGGGTAGGTTTTTTCACTTACAACAACAACCGGGTCTCGTTGAGGTCTATATTTTTGTATTACCTGTTTTTGCTGTTCTACAAGCTCCTCTAATTCTTTCCTTTTATTTGAATAAGTTGACATAAGCAGCAAACATTTCTTTTTCTTAATTGTTGGTAAAATAGAAATATATTCCTTGGGATTAGTAAAAAATTCCTCTCCAAAGCTAGTTTTCATTTCTATCATAATCTGTTCAACCTCTTCTTTTATAGGATCAATCAATTTTACTATATTCTGGAATTCCCTTTCAAAAAAAACACTCTTTCCAACAGAAAGCATTGTTTTATTTTCCTTTTCACCCCCTGACGTTTTTACTACTATCTCATGTAAAGCTATTATTTCCCCACCGATAATTTCGCCATGTTGATCTGTCACTGTTATTTTATCATTTGAATATACCTTACTATTTATAATAGAATCGTCAATTTCAATATCCTGGATTGCCTCCAAATAAGAGTTCAATATATACTTAGACTTAATCCTGCCGCCAGCAATTATCCTTGATTTCCCTTTTCCACCTATTCCAAGTTTTACAGTAACATCTTTCCCTGCTTCAATTAAAGCATCATCAACATTCATTTCTACAGTAATATTTTCTTTTGCTTTAACAGAAAAACCAGGTAAAACCGACCCTCTTACTATAACAGATCCATCAAACTCAATGTTGCCGATATTGTAATCTACATCGCTTCCAATTACAACAACGGGCGATATAGATATTTTTCTTTTTTTTAAAATAAGACATCCATCAATACTTGAGATATAAATAAGTTCATCAGAAGACATTAAAATATTTTTTCCCTTTTCATAACCTCCCTTTAACACTTTTTCAGCCTTAATTTTATCACCATAAATGTTATAACCATCTACAGGTTCTACTGTTGGTACCTTTTTTAAAATTTCTTGACCCTTTTTTACAGCAATTATTGAATCAAGCTCTTTATAATCAATGCTACCATCATCTAAAATTTTTCCAGCTTTCTTTATTACATCAAGCAATGGGATAAAATATTCATCATATCCACTAACAGGTTCCTTTGCAGAAGCTATAATGACTTGAGTAGTAATAGACTTATTCACATCAATCTTTTTTAGTTGACCCTTTATGGCATCCTTATCTACGGATGCAAGAATTTGGTTCTTTGTTAAAACTTCTTCAATATCCTTGTATAATGGTATCTTCTTCAATTTTGTAGGATGGATAAGATAATAGGCTTTTGTCTTACCCTTTGAAAACCGTAGGGGGCTACGAATTACTATTTCTGATACACCCTTGTTGAATATTGCAAATCCATATTTAAGGGCACTGAAAGTCTGAAGATTTTCGTCATAATGGATTCCATCTCCTGCTCGAAGAGGAACATTCTTTTCAATTTTATAATAATTATATTCTTTATCAACATGCTTTTCCAATTCGTCAGTAGAGTTAACCTCAACAATTTTAACAACAATCTCATTATTACTGACAAAATTATATGGGGATGAAACAATAATTGATTTTTTCCCATTCTCATCAGTAATTTCACTCAATATTCTGGTAACAGTTGGATCAATGTAAAAGATTAAATATTTCATTATAAATCACTCAGGATTGCAGGTAACGAAATCCTTCTTTAGTAAAAAATTTTTTTTATTTTGATCGCTGCATTAGCAGCATTGTGGTATTATTCACCTTATCTTTTTCATGGAAAAAAACAGATAGTTTCTTGTATTATATATAAATTTGATTAATTATCAAGTACGAAATATGAATTTTTATTATAAAAAATTTTCTGGCAAATTTCCTATACCTTCTATATTTTCATAAATCAAATCTCCTCATGTAAACCCTTAATCTTTCTCATTCCCCTGTATGATCTCAATCCATGGGTCAATTCTATTAATCTATCACTAAAGAGATGAAATGCAATTTTTGCAGGATAAAAATGTAATTTCTTTGATATATAATAAGCCGGTCCCTTTAGAAATTTTGCGTTGAATAATTCAGGAAATACATGCCCCTGAAGTAACTGCATATATGTTTTTTCTAAATTTTTACCCTCATTTATTGTTTTAAGAATAGCCCATGAAGCAAATTCAGCACTTCTCTGAGCATAAAAAATTCCTTCCCCAGTTATTGAGTCGACCATCCCACCTGCATCTCCCAACAGAAGAACCTTCTTAAAAATCGGATTTGGTATATAATATCCATTTGGTAGAAGATGTCCCCTGACCTTGTATTTTTTTAATTCATTAACATTTAAATATGTTAAAAAATCATTAAATAATGTCATAAACTTTCCTTTATTAACTCTATTGGCACCACCTAAGCCAATAATAATGTTATCTTTCTGTGGGAATAACCAGGCATAGCCCATATCAATAATGCCGTAAAAGAGAATGAGATGATTTACCTCCAAATTTACTTCATCTCGACTGACAAAAATTTCCAATGCTGTTGCTAGATTTTTTTTCCATTTTCGATGGTTAAAATGCTTTTCAGGGAAGCTTTTCCTTATGATACTATTAACCCCATCAGCACCAATAATAAATTCAGACATAAATCGTCTTCCCGATGATGTAATAATTTCATTTGTATAAGCATTACAGGTTACAACCATCTCTCCTTCAATTACATCAACACCAGCATCTTTTGATTTGTTCAGGAGAAAGTTATCATAACCCTTTCTTTCAACAATATGAAAGGGAATTGGTATCTTGCTATTAACGATTTTTTTGTCTCTATATCTGATTTCATATTTTTCAGTTGTGTAGTTAATTATACCTTTCTCTTTTAGGGAAACCTCTGACTCATCAAATATTCTTTCTAAAAGCCTAAGGGTTTTCCAGGTTATTAATCCTGCACAAAGTTTCTCTCTGGGGAATTGAAACTTATCAATAATTAGTACTTTAATGCCAGAGTTCGCCAATAGATATCCAGCAGTAGATCCAGCAGGCCCCCCCCCTACAATTATTACATCATATTTTTTTTCAGTCATTTTAACCCTGTAAATTATTTTACCTATCGATAGGTTATCAAATCTATTTGATTCTCTAGTTCAAGGTATGAAGTAACATTAAATGATGACAGAATTATCCTTTGACTATTATATAAAAATTTAGTTAATGATGCATTACATATCTGCCAGCAGATTCTGGTAGTTTCTTCGTCTGATAGACCCAGTGCCATTTGCATTATTGCAGAAAGGGTTCCCCCGGAAGAAAAAATAAGAATCTTCTTCTTACTTCCATTCTCATCCATTACTCGGGTTATACCACTATTAACCCTCTGCTTGAAAACATCCCATTTTAATATATCAGGTTTATCATAGTTCCCAGATATCCATCTAAACATTGCCCTTTGAAATATTTTTTGGAATGACTTCTTGTCTTCAATCATATTTGATATATCTTCATTCAGAGAGGGGTCATCCTTTATCATTTCTGGCAGAAGGGACAACATTACTGCTTGAAAGTTATATTCATTAAATTCAGAAAAAATTTGAAGATCAGGGAGGCTTAATCCTTTCTCTTTATAAACTGAGATTATATGAGATGCTGTATCCCGTTGCCTTTTCATCTCTCCTGAATAAAGTGTATCAAATGATAACTGAAGTTTTATAAGGTATTCTCCTAAAACATTTGACTGCTTTATCCCTCTTTCTGACAGTACATCATAATTGTCTTTACCAAATGATGCTTGTCCATGTCTTACAAAATAGATTTCACTCATAAATTAAACACCCTTATTTAAAAATAAACTTTAATTAGTATCAATTTATTATATTGTCAACTAATATGCAATTATATCGATTTTTTAATAATTATTGTTGCCAATGAATATTTGAATATTACCTTAAATACATTAAATATATCCCTAAACTTGAGCATTTTTGTTTAATATTTAATCAATATCAGTTAACTTTGTTGGAAAATAAGCCACTACACAATTTAAATTCACTATTATATATTTCGGTATACTTACTTAATTGCACAACTTTATATACTTCCATTATAAATAATTTCACAAAATGAATCTCCCCTTCCTTTTGTTTTAGGTGGATATATTCCAGAAATTTTTCTCTCGTAATCTCTTATACAAGCTAGTGGTGAGTGGAGATCAATAAAGGGAATCAATAAGCAGCCAAATAGTTATTAAAAATTTTGACACTGTTTTCTCAGTTTAAACAGGAAAAAAATTAGTTCAGAATAAAAAAACAATGGGGATATTACATCTTTTTGATCCTCACAAAGGATGTAATATCAATTACGCCCTCAGGTTGCATTAACCATCAAGAATAATAATTATGAAAATACTAGTTTGTATAAAACAGGTTCCTGATTCAGAAACTGCTTTCAAAATAAATGATACAACGAACTGGATTCAAATGAATAATGATATTGTTTTCAGAATGAATCGATTTGATGAATTTGCCATTGAAGAATCGCTGAGAATCAAGGAAAAACTACCTGATGTAAATATCGATGTCATCTCCGTTGGACCACCAAGAGTAACCTCAACTATCAGGAAAGCCCTGGGGATGGGAGCAGATAATGGCATTCATATTCTCCTTGAGAAAGAATTATATCACTCACCCTATGAAATTGCATCACTAATTGCTTTCTATGCCAGGGATAAAAATTATGATCTGATTTTCACAGGGGTTATGGCTGAAGACGATATGCAATGCCAGGTAGGACAGTTGATTGCCGGCATTCTTAATATTCCTTCTGCATCATCTACTATTCTGGAAAGGATCAACCCTGATGATAATGCAATTTATGTTGAACGAGAGATTGATAATGGATTAAGGGAGTCATTAGATCTTTTACTCCCTGCACTTCTTACCATACAATCAGGGATTAATCATCCCAGATATCCCTCATTATCAAATGTCCTGCGTGCTAAAGATCAGGAACTCATAACAGTTGATTCAAAATCTCTACCAAAAATTGAGAATAGAGATCGATTAACAGGCATTTACTATCCTCAAAAAATAAAAAATGGGTTATTTATTGACGGTAGCCCTGAAGAGAAAGCTGAAAAATTACTGGAGATACTCCATGATAAATCGCTGATCTGAGAGGGTTAAATATAATGATACATGAAGAAATAATATTAGTTGCTGAGCACCTTCAACAACGTATAAGCCCTATAACATATGAACTTATATCATTTGCGGATGAGATCAAGAGATTTCGCCCAGGCATTATCATTACAATCGTTATAATCGGAAAAGGTTTTAGAGAAATAGCTGGGGAAATTATCCAAAAATCAGGAATTAATGTCATTTGTATTGAATGCGAGAACCTTCATCTATATAATGCTGAAGCCTATATATTGATTCTAAAAGAGTTCATATCCGAAAAAAAAGTAAAGTATATATGTATCCCCCATACATCAACAGGATTAGATTATGCCCCAGGTCTTGCAGTCAAATTGCATGCATCATGTATTACAGGGATTGAAAAGTGCCATTACAGGGAAGAGAATATTATCTTTACCCGTTCAATTTTAAACGGGAAAATACAGATGGAGGCAACACCAACCACTGAGGTATCAGTTCTAACAATTTTGCCTGGCTCATTTAAAGCGCCTGGCTTTACTAAATCATTTCCATATTCACCAAAAATTGTCAACACAGCAGTCTCCCCTTGTAAAACCAAAACAATCAAGATCTTGAACTCAAATGAAGATGATCCTTCAATTTCAGAAGCAGATATCATTGTCTCAGCAGGAAGGGGAATTGGAAGGGAGGAAAATCTGAATATCATCTATAATCTTGCAAAAATATTCCCCAGATCAGCTATTGGTGGATCAAGAACAATCTGTGATATTGGATGGCTGGGATATAAGCATCAGATTGGAATCACTGGTAAATCGGTTGCCCCAAAGCTTTACATTGCCTGCGGAATTTCAGGAGCTATCCAACATGTTTCCAGTATAAAGGGGGCAAATATAATTTTAGCAATCAATACTGATCCCCAGGCTGCAATCTTTAATTATTCAGATTATTGTGTGGTTGAAGATCTTACCACATTCATCCCAATTCTTATTGATGCCTTTAAAAAAAAGGAAAAACCTCATACCTTCTCAATTTAAATACAGATTCAGATTAGTTTATCTGGACAGCAGTGTCCTATGAGTAAATTTAGTTGCAATATCCCTATTGGCACTTCTCATAAATCGCAATACATTCAATCTCTATCAGAGCATTTAAAGGCAATTGTGAAACCTCAACAGTAGATCGAGCTGGTTTATGGGTACCAAACTCATTTGCATAAATATCATTAACAATCTGAAAATCATTCATATTAACCAAAAAGACTGTTGTTTTAACAATATTTGTTAGCGTAAACCCTCCAGCATTGAGAACAGCCTTTATATTTTTAAAAATCTGTATTGTTTGATTCTCAATTTTTCTATCAACAAGTTTCTTTGTTTCCGGATTAATAGCAATCTGCCCCGAACAAAAAAGAAAATCACCCGACCGGATTGCTTGAGAATAGGGACCTACTGCAGTTGGTGCTTTATCTGTATTAATAATATTCATACATAATTTCCTTTTGCATATATAGTAACTACTGAGCTATACTTCTGTTTTGTTAACAATTTTTCTAAAATGTCGGTTGTTTTGAATATTTATGAATATATTTTATTTGTTTATTAAAAAGGGTTTCTGTTTTATACATTATTAGTTGTTTGTTATCCTATTTGCATATAGCTGAGTAGTTACAATAAATAATTTATAAAAATCTTCTCATTACAAACGATGCAAATACCCTATGGATTTCTCATAAGTAATAACATATCCACTATATAAGATATTACTGGCGATACATTTTTTTTGTTGAATTAACATCTATTATATAGACCATTCCTATTTAATATTTTTTCAAAATTTAACGCTAATACAAAACCATAAAATCCTATTTCCCAAATTATCATCAGGAATGATTATCTTTGGACCATTCACGTTTAAGAATTCTTACACCAAAACATCCGTTATTGGAGATTGTGAATCGAATAAAAAAGACTCGACAATGATGAGTGTATTTTCTTCTCAAAAAACATTCCAATTTCCGAAATGCCAATATAATTACAAAAAAATAGAAATAACATCAAATTTTCCATCCTGTATGAGACCAGATATTGTGATTATTCTGCACTCAGTTCAGTCGATAGAGAAGGGATTCAAACACTATTTCAAAAAAAGTTCTGAAAGGGCACAAATATTTACTTCATTTTCAAGTGATCGTATCTTTTCAATAATTATATTAATTTTTTCATCAGAAAAAACAGGGGAAGCCAATGTTTTAAATTTGTCTATTAGTTCCTCCCAGGTTAGCATCTTTTCTGGGTCCCCCCTGGGGTATTCAATTTTTTCA
>Ga0209345_10003890_pt1 | contig 14907 bp, 13 predicted proteins | sample Cruoilmetagenom7_FD_187294 | JGI IMG/M metagenome (GOLD analysis project Ga0209345, IMG submission 187294) | Oil polluted marine microbial communities from Coal Oil Point, Santa Barbara, California, USA - Sample 7 (SPAdes) (version 2) | ecosystem: Environmental > Aquatic > Marine > Oil seeps ... | reverse complement strand
CTCCGCAACCCTCGGCGTAGCCGACTCCCGCCATGAGCTTTTCGTGGAATCGGGGATAGCTGCGGCAGCAATCATCATCGTTTTCACACTGATGCTGCTCATGGTCGGCGCTATCAACCGACAGATAAACAGCCTTCTCGACGGTGTACGTTTTGCCATGGAGAATAAGGATCTTACACAGAAGATTCACATATCCAGTAAGGACGAGGTAGGTATCATCGGGCAGGAAATCAATGAGCTTTTCAACCGGTTCGGGGGTGCTCTCCGGCATATCGACAGAGCCAGTATACAGCTTGCAACCGCTACCGAAGAGACAAGCTCAACAGCTGATCAGAATGCCACGCAAACCAAAAGTCAGCAGGAACAGATAGAGCAGGTCGCTGCTGCTACCGAAGAAATGTCCACAACCTCAGAGCAGATTTCCCAGAATACCCAACAGGTTGCCGACTCGGCCAGCAAGGTTATGGAAAGAAGCCGCGCAGGCGAAGAAGTTCTGCAGAACAGCGTGCAGCGCATACGTTCTCTGGCGGACTCGGTGAAAGATGTAAACGACGTTATTGAAGAGCTGGAAAAGCGTAGCGGCAGCATCGTGGAAGTGATGGATGTTATACGCAAAGTTGCAGATCAGACTAACCTTCTTGCCCTGAACGCGGCCATTGAAGCTGCGCGGGCAGGTGAGCATGGCCGTGGGTTTGCCGTGGTAGCCGACGAAGTTCGCACTCTGGCCCGACAGACACATGAATCGACCACCCAGATTGAAAGTATCGTAAATGGTTTCCAGGTGATTACCGAAAACGCCAGCCGCTCTATCACTGCCAGCCACGAGCTGGCCAATGAGACCAGCGAGCAGTCGTCAGAACTTGAGCAGACGTTTGCCGACATCCTCGGAGATGTAAACAGCATCTCTGACATGGCTACACAGATCGCCGCTGCATCCGAGCAGCAGGTTGCTGTAACCAGAGAACTGGCTGTAAACATGGAAGCCGTGAGTGACGCCGCGATGCTGACGCTGACCGGTTCCCAGGAAATTTCCCATGTTACCGGTGAGCAGGCCCGCCTGGCCCGACAGCTGCAGGACCTGGCTAACGAGTTCAAGGTTCCCGCAGCCTGAGCACACTTTCATTAAAAACTGACGCCAGAAAAGAACTGCCGGGGCCGGAAAGCCCCGGGATGAGCTGCGCCGGGAGAGGCGTCAGATAATGCGGGAGAACCGCTGGCTGGCGCCTTCTTTGCGGTAGAAATCGAAGATCTGACAGATAGCGCGGATCAGCAATCGACCCGCAGGCTCTACCTGCAATACCCAACCATCATCGCCGATCAGTTCATCGGCCATCATTGGCTTGAGACGCCCCAGTTCGTCTGCAAAATAACTGTCAAAGTCTTCCTGCCACTCCGCCGCAAATTGCTGTCTGTCCAACCGGAACTGGCAAATCAGCTGGCCAATAACCCAGCGACGAATGCGGTCGTCCCGACTCAGGTTTACGCCTTTGGTAATCGCCAGCTGACCAGCATCAATGGACGCCTCCCAGGCGGGCAGATCGTGGTTGTTCTGAAAGTAGGCATCGTCAGTCTGGCCGATGGCAGAAACACCCAGAGAAACCAGATCGCAGTCAGAGTGAGTGGTGTAACCCTGAAAGTTCCGGTGTAAACGCCCTGCCCGCTGGGCCACAGAAAGGCTGTCGTCCGGCTTGGCAAAGTGATCCATACCAATGTATTCATAACCGGCTTCAAGCAGCCTGTTGATGGTGTTATGCAGAATCGCCAGTTTTTGCTGTGGCGATGGCAGAGTATCGCTCTTGATCCGGGTTTGCGGATAAAAGCGGTCTGGCAGGTGCGCATAGCTGAATACAGACAGTCTGTCCGGCGACATTTCAATCACCGCTTCCAGAGTCTCGGCAAAGCTCTCCGGTGTCTGGTGTGGCAGGCCATAAATCAGATCAAGGTTGATGGAACGGAACCCGAGGTGCCGGGCCTCGCTCAGCACCTCTTCGGTCATTTCCCGGGGCTGGATACGGTTCACGGCTTTCTGAACCTTCGGGTTTACATCCTGCACACCCAGGCTGATCCGGTTGAAACCAAGCTGCCAGAGTGTCGGTAACGTATCCTGGTCCACTTCTCGCGGGTCAATCTCCACACTGTAATCACGCTCATCACCGCTTTGCAGGTTGAACAGCTCAGCGTAGCCCTCCATCAGGTGCTGCATGACATCTTTGGGCAAAAAAGTCGGTGTACCTCCACCCCAATGCAACTGCTTTACCGGGCGATCCGCGCCAAACAGTTTCGACTGCATGGCCGCTTCCTTCAATAGCCGCTCCACGTATGGCATGGCCTTGTCGCGCTTCTTGGTTATCACCTTGTTGCAGGCGCAGTAGTAACAGAGATGTGCGCAGAACGGCAGGTGGGTATACAGAGAAAGTGGACGATCACTGGCCTTGCTGCGTGCTGCAGCCTCCACCATCTCCGCCACCGGGTAGCTCTGATTGAACTCCACTGCTGTTGGATATGAGGTGTAGCGTGGCCCGCTGAGATCATAGCGTTTGATCAACGCGTCATCCCAGATGAATTCCGGAAGAGTGGATTCAACAGTCTGCGGTGCGGAGTTGGAAGCCATAATAAAAACTCTGAACGTGTGATATGGAGGGTCATCCGAGATGCGGGGCATTGTATGCCAGGTCAGCTGTACGCATCTTGACACGAGTCATCTTGACGAATATCCGGATTTTATCAGCCTGGCGCCTGAACTACCCTTATGCACATTGCGTACTTCTGACTACCTCCTTGGGGTAATAAAGAACAAAATCCGCCAGACACCGGAGCGCATCATCTATATGACTAACCTGATACTGATCCTTGGTGACCAGCTGACAACCGACATCAGCGCTCTTGCAGGAGCTGATCCAAAGCATGACCGGATTGTTATGGCGGAGGTGCATGAGGAAGCCAGCTACACCAACCATCACAAGAAAAAACTAGCCCTGCTGTTCAGTGCCATGCGCCATTTTGCACAACAGTTGCAAAAAGATGGCTGGCAGGTTCACTATCAGCAATATCACCCCGATAACGAACACCAAAGTCTCGAAGGCGTTTTATCGTCACTCCTTAACGAGATTCGCCCGAAAAAGATCATCACTACCGAATGCGGCGAGTGGCGCCTGCATGACCAGATTTCCCGATGGCACGCGCATTTGGGCATTCCGGTAGAAATCCGCACGGATACCCGGTTTATTGCCAGTAAGCGCGAGTTTGCCGACTGGGCCGAAGGCCGCAAGCAGCTGCGCATGGAATTCTTCTACCGGGAAATGCGCCGAAAAACGGGCCTGCTGATGACGCCTGAAGAAAAACCGGAAGGTGGCAGTTGGAACTTCGATTCCGACAACCGGCGCAAATGGAGCGGAAAACCAGCCGCACCGGCACCATTTCGGGTCGAGCCGGATACCATAACCCGCAATGTTATAGACCTGGTCGAACAACATTTTGCTGATCACTTCGGCACCACCGACGATTTTCATTTTGCAGTCACCCGAACAGATGCTCAGGAAGCTCTGGACTACTTTATCGAGTTTGCCCTGCCTTGTTTCGGCGACTATCAGGATGCAATGTCAGACAATGAAGACTGGCTGTTCCACTCGATTCTTTCTCCTTACATCAACTGCGGCCTGCTGGATCCGCTCTCCGTATGTGAAACGGCAGCCAGAGCCTGGTATGCCGGGCAGGCCCCCATCAATGCAGTAGAAGGTTTTATCCGCCAGATCCTGGGCTGGCGCGAATTTGTGCGGGGTATCTATTGGCTCCATATGCCAGACTACGCAAAAGAAAACCGCCTGGGCAACACCCGCGCCCTACCCTGGTTTTACTGGACCGGCGACACGAAAATGCGCTGCATGCACAACGCTATTGACGCCACCCGTCGCAACGCTTACGCCCATCACATCCAAAGGCTGATGGTCACGGGTAACTTCGGACTGCTGGCAGGTGTAAAACCGGAGGAAATCTGCGACTGGTATCTGGCAGTCTATGCAGACGCCTATGACTGGGTGGAGCTACCCAACGTACTGGGCATGGTAATGCATGCCGACGGCGGCTACCTGGGTTCAAAGCCCTATGCCGCGAGCGGCAAGTACATTCAGCGCATGTCCGACCACTGCAGCAACTGTCACTACAGCGTCAGCAAGAGCACCGAGCCTGATGCCTGCCCCTTCAACTCACTTTACTGGCACTTCATTGACCGGCACAGGGCAGATTTCGAACGCAATCCTCGCATGAGCATGATGTACCGGAACTGGGACAAACAAAAGCCGGAAAAACGCGAGGCATTGCTGCAAAGGGCCGGCTATCTGCTGGAACACCTGGACGACCTCTGAAGGCAACCCTGTCTCGCATGCCAGAACCAGTGCCCAGAATTCAAAGAAATCATTCACCACCACATCATGCTTATCCGGATGTTTATGCGTACCCGGGAATATCCGGTTCAGCCAGGGTAAATTCCACTGCGCGCCATTAAAGAATACAGACGTCATACCCGCGCGCGTGGCTGCCAGTACCCTTCATCAACCGCCTTGAGCTCCGTATCGAGAAACTCGCGGTTACCAGCCAGCCGGATGCCCGGGGCCTTTTACGGACTGCCATGACAGTCAGAAATTACTCTTCAACGCTTTCAGACTCGACTTTTGCCAATGAGGGCAGTACAAGCACCGGACAGGGTGAATTGACCGAAACATACTCTACGGTCGCCTTGCGCATAGGCCAGTGGCCACCGCCACCCCGGGAAACCAGCAACATCAGATCCACCCCTAACTGACCGGCCATACCCACCAGCTTTTCGCCCGTGTTTCCTGCCACCACATGCAGGGTGGCAGTGCGATTCATGGGCAGGTATTTCCGTGCGAGCAGATCCAGCACGTCGTGAACCTCGGTTTCTTTCTCTGCGGGAGAGTCCTCGTCTACGTGCGGAAAAAATCCGCCTCCTCCGGGGTTATATACGCTGGCAAGGTGAAGCTCTCCGTCCTCGGCCAGCAAGCCAAGGGCTGCTTCCAGAGCACGTTTACCTTCGCCATCGTCTTCCGGGTCAATGGCGATCAACAGTTTCCGGTACATACTCGTTCTCCTGTCTGGATTCAGGGGCGGCTTCCACTTCCGGGAAGGCGCGCCCCCGGACCAGCTCGTTCATGCTGTAGCCACGATAATCTGCACGCAGCGCCCTGAACAGCGCCACTGCCATAAAAATCAGAAGAATACAAAAAGGCAGACCCAGGGAAGTAATGACATTCTGCAAGGCATCCAGCCCGCCCGCTAACAGAAGGGTAGCCGCTATAACACCTTGCGCCACTGCCCAGAAGATACGCTGACGTACCAGAGACGGTTGATCGTCCCGCCGGGTCAGCATATCGATTACCAGAGAGGCGGAATCAGAGGAGGTGGTGAAAAAGACCACGATAATGGCCACACTCAACGCAGATGCCACGCCGGAAAAAGGCAAGGCCTCCAGAAAGGCGAAAATGGCCACCGAAGGATCCTGTCGCACCTGCTCCGCCAGTGCGATTTCACCACTCATCTCGACGTTGATAGCGGATAACCCGAAGATTCCAAACCACACCAGAGTAAAAGCAGTGGGCGCAAACAGAACACCGGCAACAAATTCACGAATAGTTCGCCCCCGGGAAATCCGGGCGATGAAAATTCCCACGTATGGCGCCCAGGAAATCGTCCATGCCCAATAGAACAGAGTCCACTGACGCTGCCAGTCTGTTTCCTTATAGGTTTCAGTCCAGAATGCCAGCCACGGCAAGGCATCGAGATAGTCCCCCACGCTCTGCACCATCCCCTCAGCAATAAACACCGTGGGGCCCGCAACGAGCACAAATACGAGCAGAGCCATGGCTAACAGAATATTGAGCTGAGACAGCCGCCGCACACCCTTGTCCAGCCCCAGTGCCACTGATGTAGCAGCGATACTGGTAATGATTGCAATCAACACCACCTGAACCAGACCAGAGGACGGCGTGCCAAACAAATAATTCAGACCACTGTTCAGCTGCAGCGTCCCCAGCCCAAGGGAGGTCGCTACACCGAACAGAGTACCAAGCACTGCAATAACATCCACCGCCCAGCCCCAGGGCCCGAACACCCGGTCCCCAAGGATCGGATAGAACAGGCTGCTGATACGCATGGGCAGATTATGCCGATAGGCGAAGTAACCAATGGCCAGGCCCGGCAAGGCAAAAATGGTCCAGGTGTGCAGACCAAAATGATAGAGCGCGATCGTCATAGCATCGCTGGCAGCCTGTTCAGAACCGGGTTGAACACCGTCAAAGGGAGGGTTGGAAAAGTGCGATATGGGTTCCGCGACCCCCCAGAACATCAGAATGGTACCTATGCCTGCCGCAAACAACATAGTGAACCAGGTAAGATTGGAATAATCGGGGCGGCTATCGTCGGCCCCCAAACGAATATTACCGTAGCGGCTCACAGCCAGACCAAGCAGGAAAACCAGCAAGGCGCTGACCGCAAGTATATAGAACCACCCAAGGTTTCTGGCTACCCAGCCAGTCAGCAGCCCAAAGCTGCTGGCAACAGCATCATCAAATGGAACCGCCAGGGCCACAAACAAGGCTGCGATCCCGGCCGAGGTGAAAAACACCCCCGGTATGGTCTGCAATCCCAACCGACGTTGCAGCCGCTCCAGCACATAAACCTCCGTTTCTTGTGAAAAGAACTCCAAAGGCCTTACGCTACCACATGCACCGACCCGTTGTGAGACGAACCAGAACATTACCCGGGCATCTACAGAGGCAACTGAACGTGAAAATCGGAGAACTCGCAAAAATCTCGGGCGTTCCCGCGGAAACCATTCGGTACTACGAAAAAATTGGCTTACTCCCTGACCCGGATCGCAACACCAATGGTTACCGGACTTATCGTACCTCGCATCTGGACCGCCTTTTGTTCATCAAGCGCTGCCGCAGCCTCGACATGGCACAGGGTGAAATACGCGAACTGATCCGGCTATCGGAAACCCCGGAAGCCGACTGCCAGGAAGTGGACGACCTTCTGGCCCGCCACCTGAACCACGTGCGTGACCGGTTGAAGGAACTGGCAACCCTGGAAACAACTCTGCAACAACTACAAAAAGCCTGCTCGGATGCAGGTACTGTTGAAGAGTGCGGCATCCTGGATGGGCTCAACACCGAAATAAAGGGTCTGAACCCCAGGAACGCCAGCCATGAAAATCACATTCCAGGAACCCACCGGCCGGGTAAAACCTGAAGGGCCGCGAAAACATCCCATCGAGTCTTGACCCTGTAGTTACTAGAAGGTTTTTAATACAGACCTACCTGTTGAGGAGGTGTTTATGGCATGCAGTTGCTCTGGCCCCGAGCCGCAATCCCCGGCTCCGGGTTTTCGTCGCGCACTCTGGATCGCATTGCTGGTAAACCTGGCCATGTTTTTTGTGGAGGGCATCGCCAGTCTGCAATCCGGCTCTGTGTCGCTGATGGCTGATGCCATCGACTTCTTTGGTGACAGTGCCAACTATATTCTGTCGCTTTCTGTACTCTCGATGGGCATGCTCTGGAGGGGCCGTGCCGCCATGGTGAAAGGCGTTACCATGACAGCCTTCGGAATAGCCGTCTGGGCCCGGGCCATCTGGGTAATGGAGCAAGGCACCATTCCGGAACCCTTGACCATGGGAACGGTTGGCATGCTGGCACTGGTTGCCAACGTCAGTGTTGCAATTATGCTGTTCCGGTTTCGCAGTGGTGACTCGGACATGCGTTCGGTGTGGCTATGCAGTCGTAACGATGCCATCAGCAACCTGGCGGTAATGGCCGCTGCCCTGGGCGTTTTTGGTACGAAAAGCGCCTGGCCGGACCTGATGGTCGCCGGCATCATGGGCACTCTGGCAATCACAGCGGGAATCAGCGTAGTGCGCCATGCCCGCAAGGACATTTCTGAAGCCCGAAGCCGGACCAGCAATGCTGCCAGGGCCGAAAGCCCCTGAGCGGCAGCAGTACCTGTACCACTAAAAGGCCAGTGAAATCATTACTGGAATAAACGCCAGCGCAAAGAGTGTGGTCAGCATTACAGTTCCAGCCGCCTGCCGTGGAGAGGTGTCCAGCAAGGTTGCGATAACAACGGTATTTGCCGCGATCGGGGTAATGGATATAAGGAAAACAGCCTGGTGTACCGCCGGCTCATAAATGCCCAGAACCTGTGAGTCCAGCCACCAGAAGGCCGTTGCCACCAGCGGCCAGATCACAAATTTTCCGAAAAATGCCAGAGCCGTAAACCGCATGTTGCCTGCCAGGCCGCGGAAACTGGTAATGCTCATACCAATGATCATCATCCCCAGAATGCTGTATGCCCCGCGCAGGTTGTCGAAAAGCGGCACAAACACATCAGGGATGCTGAATCCCGAAAGATTAAGGGCAACAGCCGCCAGAAAAGCGTATACCGAAGGCAGCTTTACAACCCGCCACAAAGATTCTTTCAGATCATATCGTCCACGGGCCGCCAGATAAAAACCCACCGAGTTTTCAAACAGGGTGGTGCCCAGCATACAGACGATATAAAGCCCAAGCCCCTCCTCACCGAACAGCAGCAAAGCCACTGGCACACCGAAATAACCTGTATTACCGGAGCCCACGCACAAGGGAATGATGCTGGCACTGCCATCAGTAATCACGCGCCGGGCCAGTTTCAGCTGAAGTATTCCCAGCACCGAAGACAGCCCGAACACCAGGAACGGCAAGAAGATAACTTCAGCAGACAGAGGGGCTGCCATCACACCAGAGAAGACAACTGATGGCGTAACAATGTAGAGCATGATGCCCGCAATGTGTTTGCCACTGGCGTCCAGATAGCGACCGGCCACCCAGCCAAGGGCAACGGTGACATAAAGAGGAAGCAGCTTGATAAACAATGCCAGCGCTGCGGCCATGACAACTCCGAACAGACAAATTGAGGAAAAACCGGGAGCGAAGTCTACCACCTACCCCTCCGGAGGTAACTCCCCGGCGCAATAGTGTGATTTCACCGCATGATTGATAATCATCAACAGCATTACGAATACATCTTTATATCCTAGTACGGCAGTCAGGTATTCCATAACGACCAAGGAGAGAGACCAATGGCCGAACGCTTTACCAAAAGCATGGCCAGAAACATATATCTGGGGGGAAGCACCTTCTTCGTCCTGCTGTTTCTGGTCCTGACTTTTGATACTCAATCAAGGGCTATGCCCGAAAGGGATAACAGGGACCAGCTGACCGAGCAGGTAGTCCGGGGCAAACATGTCTGGGAAAACAACAACTGTGTCGGCTGCCACTCCCTCATGGGTGAAGGTGCCTATTTTGCACCAGAGCTTGCCAACGTGTTCGACCGCCGAGGTGGGGCTGACAGCGAAGTATTCAAGGCGTATATGAACGCCTGGATGAACGCCATGCCCACCAACATGCCCGGACGCAGGCAAATGCCACAATTCAACCTGACCGACCAGGAAATCGAAGATCTCGCATCGTTCCTCGAATGGACGTCCAAGATCGACGATAACGGCTGGCCACCTAACATCGAAGGCTAAGGGGGTAGACATGAAATACGAATCTCAAAGGGTTGCCATGCCCTACTTTATCTTCGCCCTGATCCTGTTTGCCGGCCAGATCGTGTTCGGCCTGGTTATGGGCCTGCAATACGTTGTAGGAGATTTTCTGTTCCCGGAAATTCCCTTCAACGTTGCGCGTATGGTTCATACCAATCTGCTGATCGTATGGCTGCTCTTCGGCTTTATGGGTGCAACCTACTATCTGGTGCCGGAAGAAGCGCAAACCGAGCTGTACAGCCCTCTGCTGGCCTGGATTCTGTTCTGGGTGTTTGCCGCTGCCGGCACGCTCACCATCCTTGGTTACCTGTTTGTGGACTACGCCACTCTGGCCGACATCACCATGAACAAGCTGCTGCCAACCATGGGCAGGGAATTCCTTGAACAACCTACGATTACGAAGATCGGTATAGCCCTGGTCGTGGTCGGGTTTCTGTTCAATATCATGATGACCGCACTGAGCGGCCGCAAAACCGTGGTCAATATTGTGCTGGTCACCGGCCTGATTGGTCTGGCTGTGCTCTGGCTGTTCTCCTTCTACAACCCCAGCAACCTGACCACCGACAAGTACTTCTGGTGGTTTGTGGTCCACCTGTGGGTTGAAGGCGTGTGGGAGCTGATCATGGGCGCAATTCTGGCCTACGTTCTGATCAAGATTACCGGTGTAGACCGGGAAGTCATCGAGAAATGGCTCTACGTCATCATTGCCATGGCACTGATCACCGGCATTATCGGCACAGGACACCACTTCTTCTGGATCGGGCCACCCGAGTACTGGTTGTGGCTGGGCTCCGTGTTCTCTGCACTGGAACCCCTGCCGTTCTTCATGATGGTGCTGTTTGCCTTCACCATGATTAACCGGCGCAAGCGTAATCACCCCAACAAGGTGGCTGCACTCTGGGCCATAGGTACTGCAGTTATGGCGTTCCTGGGCGCGGGCGTATGGGGCTTCCTGCATACTCTGGCTCCGGTGAACTACTACACCCACGGCAGCCAGATCACAGCGGCACATGGCCATATGGCGTTCTACGGCGCCTATGTAATGATCGTACTCACTATCATTTCCTACGCCATGCCGATCATGCGTGGCCGGCCGTACGGCAACAGCAATACCGCCCAGATCGTGGAAATGTGGGGCTTTTGGCTGATGACCATTTCCATGGTTTTCATCACGCTGTTCCTGACCGGTGCAGGCATTCTGCAAATCTGGCTGCAGCGTATCCCGGAAAGCGGTGAGGCTTTGTCGTTCATGGCCACTCAGGACAGCATTGCACTCTTCTACTGGATGCGTCTTATTTCCGGCTGCTTCTTTATGGCCGGGCTGGTCGTGTACTTCGGCAGCTTCCTTATAAAGGGGCAAGCTTCCCCCGCGGAAGAAGTACGCGGCCCTGCCACGCAGGACGCATAACCCGCGACCGCACTACCTGCAGAGCCGGAACCCGGTTCCGGCTCTGCCCACCCCTGACGGAGCTGTAGCCATGCAGCAAACCAACCTCAAAGACAGATTACAAAGAAGGCGTCTGAAGGCCCTTGATACTACCCGGACAGAAGCCTTGACCGCGTCTTCGCTAAAAAAAGGGATCTGAGATGGAAGAGTGGGTCGGCTACAAGTGGCATGAATATATTACCCGCCAGGCTCTCGGAGAATTCCCGGAGCATGCCGTTTACCTGAAAGACGAAGCCCGCACCCTTGGCATTCTGTTCCGCGCCTTCGGGGGTGATCCTGCACTCAGCCTGGTGACCGCCGAACCCCGACACTTTCGCCTGCGACGAAAGCTGTTACACAAAATCGCGGGAACACACCGGAAATTTGAACTGGCCTGGAGGGATGAGCAAAACCTTCGCCTTCCGGAAAAAGTAGCCAAATTCCCTTCACGCCAACTAAATCGGGAACTTTACATCTGGCTGGCAGCGCTCGCAGCCTCGCCGGCCCCTGCCGATAACGACTGGTTTACCGGTAACCAGGCGCTGGTTCTGGATGTCATCGCGCGCTGGCCAGGACTGGAGCGCGTATATCAGCATCTGGTAAAGCAGGTTTTGCACTGGCGCCCGGAGCCGGGGACCCTTTCCCCTCAGGAAGCTCTGCGCGAAGAGGCAATACGGCAGGCTCTGATTCATCCCGGCAGCGTTCCTGCCCTACCCGTAGCCGGCACAGATCCATGGCCAGTGATCCTCTGGTTGTACCCGGCTCTGGAACAAGGTAAATCCGGCGGTCAGGTGACAGGTGATGACGACACTCAGTCAAGCCCGGGAGGTCTTACGAAGAAGAACAAACGCAGGCAGGCTGAGCGTGTTGAGGCTTTCGACCGGGATCAGGGGCTGATGATCTTCCGCCTGGAAAGCCTGTTTTCCTGGACGGATTTCATTCCCGTTGACCGGGCTGGCGACGATACTGATGAAGAAGATGCAGAGGCGGTTGCAGATGACATGGACATGATTTCCGTCTCCAATGACCGCAAGGAAACCTCATCGTCGATCAAGTTCGACCTGGATTTGCCCGCTGAAGAACACGATGATCTGCACCTTGGCCCGGGCATTCATTTACCCGAATGGGACTGGCGTAGCCAGCGCTATCGGGAAGCCTTCTGCTGCGTGCAACCCATGCTGGCAAAAGCTACTGAACCGGCTGAGCTTCCGGAAGCACTACGCAGGCCAGCCAAGCGTTTGCAGCGCCAGTTCAGCGCCCTGAAACCCCTCAAGCAATGGCAAAGACGGCAACTGGATGGCGACGAACTGGACCTCGATGCCTGCCTGGAACGGGAGGTTCAGAACCGTCGCGGCCAGGGGACCATCAACCAGAAGCTTTTCCGGCGCTGCCAGCAAAGTCAGCGCGACCTCGCCTGCCTTGTCCTGGCTGATGCGTCACTCTCAACCGAAACCTACATTAACAACCATCAGCGGGTTATCGACATTGCCCGCGATGGCCTGCAGTTGCTAAGCGAAGCTCTGCAGGCCAGCCGCGATCCTTTCGCCCTGTTTGCATTTTCATCAAGACGACGCGACCACGTAAGGTTCCATCACCTGAAAAGCTTTGAGGAACCCTATAACAGCACCATACGAGGCCGGATCCAGGCACTGGAACCGGGTTACTACACCCGCATGGGCGCTGCCATCCGCCAGGCCACCAGGCTGCTACAGGCCCGGCACGAACATCAGAAAATCCTGCTGCTGCTCACCGATGGCAAACCCAATGATCTGGACCTCTATGAAGGCAGATACGGCGTAGAAGACACACGCATGGCCGTTCAGGAAGCCCACAAAGCAGGCCTGACACCCTTTTGCGTAACCATTGATGACGAGGCAAGCGAGTACCTGCCTTATGTGTTCGGCAGCAATAACTACGTGGTGATCCGCGATCCTGCACAACTGCCATTGCAGCTCCCCAAACTCTACCTGAACCTGACACAGTGATATGAGCTACCTGATACTTCAACCCGAATCAGACACGAAAGCGCGCCAGCTTCCTGGTGATATCGCCGTATGGATTTTCATCTTTGCTGAGCTGGCGGTTTTCGGCATCATGTTCATCGGCTTTGCCGTCGCCCGCAGTCTCGACCCCGCCACCTTCCACGCTGGCCGCGAGGTTTTGCACCCCTGGACAGGACTGCTGAATACCGTTGCCCTGATTACCGCCAGCTACCTGGTTGCAAGCGCTGTTCACCAATTGCGAGGCAGGCATTCCGGCGCACAATGGCGCTTGTGGCTAGCGGTTTCGGTGTCCTTTATTTACACCGCAGGCAAACTTTATGAATACGTGAACCTTTACAGCCAGGGTTATAACCTGGGTACAGATACCTTCTTCATGTTCTATTTCTTCCTGACCTTCTTTCACTTCATGCACGTGATTCTGGGCCAGGTCATCCTGATCGTTCTGGCTGTAAAAGTCGGCAATGGAGACTACGACGGTTCTGACATGAATGGCATGGAATCCGGCGCCTCATACTGGCACATGGTGGACCTGGTCTGGCTGGTGCTGTTTCCGATGATTTATGTATTAGCCTAGGGAGGGCTGGTGATGCTGGCGGTTTATTTTGCATTGATGATTTGCACGGCTTTGCCGGTGATTGCCCTGCAGGCAGGGATCGGCCCCGGGTTTCTGGCCTGGCTGGTTTTTGGAATGGTAATGGTGAAATCTCTGCTTTTGGTCGACCACTTTATGGAGATGAAAAATGCACCTCGCGGATGGCGACTGGCTGCACAAATGTGGGCGCCGGTGGTGATCCTTGCGGTTGCAGGGTTTCACTCGATTACCTGAGCCAAACCCTGTACATCCCACGCACACACCAGACTTCAGAGTTGAAATCAGAGCCACTTAGCCGGGAACAAGGGCTTCTTGTCGGACATCGCCTGCGCCAGCGAGACAATCCCCCACAATACAAACCCCGTGTGCAACGCAATCGCCCACACCAGCGCGAAGGTCAGGAAGTGCCCCGCATCTCCGAAGAGCACCCAACCTGTAACAATACCTGAACTGATGAGGGTGAACCCGATCAGCGACATGAACAGAGCAGCACGGGTATGAGCCCTGCGCAGTCCGTTAACCCCTGAGCTCCGGACAAACAGCCAGAGCAATACGGCAAAGCCGACAACAGGAATTGCCAGTAAATTCAGCAGGTACCAGATAACCGGTACAATCGCCCCACTAGCGGGTTTCGTCCGCGCGCCCGAATACTGCATACACCACCTCCATAAGTGAACTGACTGTTGCTTCGTCATCTGAAAGCGGCTCAATCATGCCCGCACGGCAGGCTGCCTCCGTGGGCACCCCGGCGCGTATCAAAAGGGCCGTGTGTATCAACAGCCGCGTTGATGCAGCTTCTTCCAGATCGTGGTCTTTCAGATTGCGCAAGGCTGTTGCAAGGCTTACCAGTTGCTGCGCGAGATCCCGGTCACAACCGGATTCTTCAACAACGATGGTTTGCTCCGCCTCTTCGGCGGGGTAATCAAACCGCAACGAAACAAATCTCTGGCGGGTGCTGGGCTTCATACCTTTGAGCAGGCTCTGGTATCCCGGGTTGTAGGAGACCACCAGCATAAAGCCCGGCGCGGCTGTCAGCAGTTCGCCGGTACGCTCTATGGGTAACTCACGCCTGTCGTCCGCCAGCGGATGCAGCACCACGGTTGTATCTTTGCGGGCTTCAACTACTTCATCCAGATAGCAAATGCCACCTTCACGCACCGCACGGGTTAATGGACCATCCTGCCAGTATGTGCCTTCCGGACCGATCAGATGTCGGCCAACCAGGTCAGCGGCGGTGAGGTCATCGTGGCACGCAACCGTGTAGACCGGACGGTTCAGCTTCTCGGCAGATCGG
>Ga0209345_10003889_pt1 | contig 14912 bp, 12 predicted proteins | sample Cruoilmetagenom7_FD_187294 | JGI IMG/M metagenome (GOLD analysis project Ga0209345, IMG submission 187294) | Oil polluted marine microbial communities from Coal Oil Point, Santa Barbara, California, USA - Sample 7 (SPAdes) (version 2) | ecosystem: Environmental > Aquatic > Marine > Oil seeps ... | reverse complement strand
TATAAAGCCAATATTTCTTTCCGCGAAAAAAAATTTTTGGGCGTAATTATTTAAAATATTCGATAGCTCTACAAATCAAAATCAGTCGCCACATTCTTGGAGCTTCAATGTATCAGTTAAAACCACTTATTATATCAAGCCTATATCACCTGAAATTGTTTGATATCTTACGACAATGCCAAAGGAAACGTGTTATCATCCTTATGTATCACCGTTTTTCACAAAAACCGGAGCCTTTTAAAATTCAACAAAGCGTTTTTGAAAACCAGATTAAATTCCTTGAAAAAAAATACAATTTTATCAGTTTAAAGCATTATTCCGAAGTACTTAACGGCAAACGTGACGACCTTCCGAATAACCCACTAATAATAACAATTGATGATGGGTATCAGGATAATTATATTGTTGCATTCCCCATTTTAAAAAAATACTCTTTACCAGCTACAATATTTATTACCACAAATTTCATTAATAATAAAAGCTGGTTATGGTTTGATAAACTAAAGTACATTTTAAAATATACTAAAAAACATGAATTTCAGTTTTTATTAGGAGGTAACGAAAATAAGTTTATTATCAATAATCCTAACACGAAGCATAATGCACAGTTGGAAATTTTTTCTTATTGCAAGAGACTTACAGTCGCTGAATTAAGTTTTTTATTAGAACAACTATCAAAAACCTTGAATATCATCGTCCCCGCTTCACCAAGTGATGGATACCAGCCTTTGACATGGTCCCAGATCCAAGAAATGCAATCTAATAATATTGATTTTGGAGCGCACACTTGTTCTCATCCGATTTTATCAAGATTAAGTCATGATGAATTATATTATGAAATCATTTCATCCAAAAAACAAATTGAATCAAAATTAGGTAACGAAGTATATAGTTTCTGTTATCCGGTTGGCCAGAAAGAAGATATAAATCAAGAGGTTGTTGAAATTACTCAAAAAGCAGGGTATTCTTGTGCTGTTACTGCCATGCCGGGCTCAAATTATCCTATCCATGCTAACAAGTTCTTGCTGAATAGAATTTCAATAGGGTCTGATGATGCGGTTAAGCTTTCCAAAATACTTGTCCGCTCATAATATAGTAGAGTTGCCAAGCGCATATTTTCCAATCCACATAGCATTATAAAAACGACAAAACATGCCCTCTCCTGAATCATTAAGAATACTTACAATTATAGCTTTTATCGGTTTGTTAGCAATTGGCATGAGACGAGTTGTCTTTTTACCCGTTGCCTATATGATATTAGTTTACTGTAAAGTGAGTTCATATTATCCCATATTTGGTGAGATAAAAGCTGAACTTGTTTTTGCATTATTAATACTCATACGGTTGTTTGTGACAGGAGAAACTATAGATAAATTATCTCTGCAAAAAAATTCTATAAATAAATATCTTTTATTATTCACTGCTTGTATATTTCTATCCTTTATGTTTGCTTGGGATCGACAATATTCTTGGGATAATGCGGTTTATCATTTTATAAAAGTTTTCATACTATATATTATGGTGTTGCTATCAATTGAAAATGAAAAAGATTTAAAAATTTTCATCTGGTTGCTTATATTAATGTACACTTATTTAGCTTATGAACCTGTATATAATTACATAGCTGGCGTTGGTGGAAGCCAACAGGTGTATGGTATCAATTATATCGCCGACACTGGCATATTGGCTGGTCATGTGGGTCTTGCAAATAATATGAATCAAATGATTCCGATTGTATTTTATCTGTTTTTAGGAATTCAAAATAAACAAAAAAAAATATTAGCTTCAATTCCCTTAATAATTTTCATTATATGCTTAATCGGCAGTGGTTCAAGGGGTGGAGTATTAGGTTTTTCTGTGTTTGGTCTTTGCGTGGTGTATTTTTCAAAAAACCGTGTCAAAGTAGGACTTCTAACTACATCTTTATGCGTATTACTTTTCCTATTTACGGGGTTAAGTTCGACTGCAGAAAGAATAAGTGTGCAATCAGGACAAGGACGATTTACAGGCTTAACTCATGGTATTGAGATGGTCAAAAGAGGTAATCTGATAGGTGTTGGGCCAGGGTGCTTCCTTTTTGCCAGGGGAAAATATTTTGGCTATACCATGGAATCGCATAATATTTATGGGCAGGTTATGGGGGAATTAGGCATTCCAGGTACAATCGCCTGGTTTTTTTTTATACGACAGATTTTTTTATATCTTGTTGAATCTAAAAAAAGGCTTAAGGCTATATCGTGTGATCAGAGCTTTTTGTATTATCTTTCAGTAGGGTTACAGGTATCTCTTGTTGTGAGGCTTTTTGTTTGTTTGGCATCACACAGCCTGTATTTTTTTTATTGGTATGTAATAGCATCGCTTTCTTTTCTAATTCTTGAGAATGTAAAAAGGATGGAGGAGAAAGAACGTAATGGGCAAAATTATGGTATAAGAACCAACCAGTTATGATAGGGGCAGGAAATGGTGGAGAATAATAAGAAAACCATAGGAATCTTAGGAGGCATGGGGCCGGAAGCTACTTCATTGTTCTTCCAGAGAATCATCCAAAACACACCAGCTCAAAAGGATCAGCAACATTTGAAAATCATTATCTACAATGACCCTGAAATTCCTGATAGAACAGAAGCTATTGTTAATAACAAAGAAAGCCCTGTTGAAAAGGTAAAGGAAGGTGTCAAGTTTTTAGAAAATTCAATTGTAGATTTCATTGCTATCCCTTGTATAACGATACACTATTTTTTTGATGAAATAGTTAGTTCGGTAAATATACCTGTTTTGAATCTGATCTAAGAAACCGCCTTGTACATAAAAGAAAAGTATTCTGACAGGAAGAAAATTGGGATACTTGCAACTAAGGGAACTTTTAGAGGGCAAATATTTGAGAAAGTATATCATAAAGAAAATTTCATAACAATAGTTCCAGATGCAAAAGGGCAAGAACACCTTATGAAGTCAATTTATGGCAAGGAAGGAATAAAGGCCGGATTCATTTCAGGATATCCAAAAGATCAGATCCTTAAAGTAGTCGATGATCTTATTGAAAAAGGTGCAGAAGTAATTGTAGGTGGATGTACTGAGATTCCTATTGTTATTGCCCAGGATGATATTAAAGTGCCATTTATTGATTCTCTGACAGTTTTAGCCAAAGCAGCAATAAGAAAGGCGGGGTTAGCTCCTGAACCAATTTAGACGAGGATCCTTATGAGGCTTTATAACTACCTTATTAAATATATAACATATCCTATTTGGATGATTAAGGACAGAAGATTTAATTTATATCGATATTTATGGGAATACCATAATTACAATTACCCCACTCCTGATGCACTTCGCCACCGGCAGGTAAAAAAGCTGGAAAATTTGCTTAAGCACGCATCCCTGCATTCCAATTACTATAAATCGCTATTTCAGAAATATGGGATATTGTTTGATGATCTAAGCAAACCAGTTTCAATATTGGGTAAATTACCCGTTTTAACAAAAAGATCCATTGGACAGCATGTGGATGATATACTTGTGGATAATATCCCAAGAGATGAATTAACTGAAGACAGTACCGGAGGATCAACAGGCACGCCGCTTGTTTTTTACAGGGACAAAGAGTGTTTCTTAAAGCGAAGAGCTCAGGAGCTGTTTTTTGATAAATGGATCGGTTATGAGATTGGAGATAAAGTAGCATTTTTTGTTGCAGCTCGCCACCATCCAGCGGGGCTTAAAGGAATAAAATACAGAGTGCGTAATGCTACCAGTGAACGAATTTTGGCTTTTGATCCCTACCGAACGGATATAAAATATATGGCGACATTTCTTGATCGATTGAGATCTTTTAAGCCTGAGGTACTTAAATGTTTTCCAAACTCCCTGTATATTTTCGCTAAGTTCCTTTCGAATAAAGGTATTGATGATATAAAGCCAAGGGTAATATCATGTACAGGAGAAACCCTTCACGAATATCAACGTGAGCTTTTTAAGGAAGTATTTCAATGCCCTGTTTTCGAAAAGTATGGATCTTTTGAAGTAGGAGTGGCTGCTTGCGAGTGTGCAGAACATAATGGAATGCATATGTTTTTAGATGGTGTTTTTTTCGAATTTCTTAATTCCGAAGGTAAACAGGCAGAACCAGGTGAAATTGCGAGGCTTATTGTTACTGACCTGTTCAATTATGGATTCCCTTTGATTAGATATCAAATTGGTGATGTTGGTGCATATAGCGAAGAATATTGTCCTTGCGGTTCCCCGCTTCCATTGATGAAAAAACTGTATGGCCGCGATCGGGATATCCTTGTTGATCAAAATGGAGACCCCAAACCGGGTTATCTGTTCGTTGAAGTTTTTAATAAAAATCATATTCCTGGTAAGTTTCAGGTAATACAGGGAAGCAATTATAACGTTTCAATTAAAGTAGTAAAAAAGGTCGGCTTTGATCAATCTCATGAAAAGCTGATTTTAGAAAAGTTCAAGGACTTGCTTGGCAATACTGTTCGAATCGACTTTGAGTATGTTGATAATATCTCCAGGGAACCTTCAGGAAAATATAAATATGTACAATCAGCGATTTCCCCATTTAAATAGCCTGATCTTCCAGGAAGATAAAAACTTCAAGTTCAAAGAATTCAAAACTTTCGACCATAAATTGAAAAAATCAGCACTTTTCGTTTAGACACTCATTTATTTTTTAATCAGATATCACTAATTCTCAATGGATAGAGTCTGCACGTGAAATCATTTATAAAAAAAAGTATTTATAAAACAATATGCCAGTTTAACTTGCCGCAATTATTGCAAAATCGTATTGCGAACAATGCATTATCTATAATCACATATCATGCTATTGTTGAAAATAAATTGCCTGTTGATGACTGGTGTTTTCTGAATGCTTCTTCTTTTCGTAAGCAGGTTATATACCTTAAAAATAATTTCAATGTAGTTAAGTTGTCAGAAGCAATCAGGTTGCTTGCAAATGGTAGGATTGAAAGGCCCACAGCCGTTGTTACTTTTGACGATGGCTTTCAAAATAATTATGATATTGCTTTTCCTATCCTTCGTGATGCAGGAATACATGCAACAATATTCTTAAGTACCTTTTATGTCGATTCTGAATATACACTCTGGTTCTGCAGAATAAATCGTGCTATAGAAAAAACTAAAAAAAAGCATTTGGATTGGAATGGGTGCGTTTATCATTTAAACAATAATAAGGCACATGCTTCAGCTTTGATTCAAGAAAAATTAAAAGAATTGCCACATTCTCAATTGATAATAGAATCTGATAATATCATTCGTATGCTGGGTGATAATCCGCATGCCGCAATACCGTTTGGTTCTCCTTATCGCATGTTGTCTATTGTCGCTATCAGGAAAATGCTCCAATCCAGCTTAATAGAATTTGGTGCACATACTCATACTCATGCAATATTGAGTAATATTTCCACTGAAGAAAAAAAGAAAGAACTTGAAACTTCTGTTGAACAAATAGAACATCTGACAGGGCGGCCATGTTATGTTTTCGCATATCCTAATGGCGGTATAAATGATTTTGATCAAGAGGCTATTGATCTACTGAATGCATGCGGGATTAAAGCCGCTGTGTCAATGATTCCAGGACCAAACTACAAAGAAACACATCCTATGTATCTCAGACGGTATGGCATAAGCAGTAATACAGATTTATGTCGCTTTAATACTATTGTACACCACTTTAGATGGAAATATAAAAGATTTTAATAAAGGTCTGTTGCTGCATATTTATTGACCACACCACTACATTCTTTCTTCCAAATATTCTTGATAGATCAACAGGAGGTGTTTATGGGAAATTACATAATACGAAAAATTGAAACAAAAGATATTAAGCCCATTAAGGAACTGTGGAAAAAACATTTTGAGGCGGCTATCGCTGCAAAAAGAGCTGAGAGTTTTAACTGGATTCTTAAAGGGAATCCCTATAGCGAAGCAAAAGACGGTTACTTTGTCATGGAAGAAGATGGTAAGATCATAGCTTACTGCGGTTTAATGCCCTCAAAATTTTACCTCACAGGTAAAAATTATACTAGTTATATCTATCATGATACCATGGTTGATCCAGCTCAGCGTGGTAAAGGTATTGGAACAAAACTTATAGAAGGCATTATAAAACAGAATCCACTTTTTTCCATAGCAGTATGGATGAATGCTCCCAATGCTCGTGTGTTTGAAAAATGCGGATGGGAATCAGTAAATAATCTCCCTACGTATGTTAGAGGATATAATGCGGCTGCATTTGTAAAATTAAAATGGAAGAGCCTGAACAAAATATCAATCAGCATACTCAACCTGTTTCTTTCAGCAATTTATAAGCTTGAAAAGGTGTCGTATTTTTACAAGAAAAAGAAATTTACAATAGAGGCGATTGATCAATTTGATGATCGTGTTGATAGTCTATTTTATGAAATAAAAAATGAATATAGCTTTATCACATATCGTACGCAAGAAATTTTAAATTGGAAATATTCACAACCAATTGCCCCACATTATTCTAAATTGATATGTAATCAAGGTGGTAAGTTAGTAGGATATATAGTTTTCAGGACAAAGGATGTCGGAGAAGGGAAAATTGTTGCTACATTATTTGATTATTTGTTTTCCCTTAAAAATATGGATGTTTTTACTGCTCTTTTAAGGAATGCAATTATTGAAATAGAAAAAGAAAAACCGGATTCTATTGAAATCCTGTGCTCGAATAATACCTTACGCAGGGTTTTGAATAGGTTTGGATTTATAAAACACACTGATAACCAATTCGCATTGAAATATATAAATCATGATTCTATAGCGGGTTCAGAGCGATTGCCTAACGGCAATGACTGGTTTTTTACACATGGAGATGGCGATAAAATATTTTGGGAGATATAATCATTATTTTACAAGCTGAATTGAGAGATGACGGTAAAAACAATAGAATCAAGGGGCAAATTGTAGTTTTCTATTTTCTAAAATAAAATGAAACCTAAAATAAAAATAGCTTATATCATTGACTCAATTAACTCGGTTGCAGGGACAGAAAAACAGTTGCTTCAAACGATTCAGCATCTAAACAAAGAACGGTTTGAAGTTAAATTGATCTGTCTTCGCAAACCTTCTTCTATTTTTCACGAAGATAGAAAAATTTTTGAATATATTGAACTCGACAATACACGATTATTAACTTTGAGATCTTTGATCAAGTTTATATGGTTAATATTTTACCTGAGAAAAGAAAAAATAGATATCATTCAGACATTTTTTTTTGATTCTACTGTGTTTGGAATTTTTGCTGGGAAAATTGCAAGAGTAAAAATTCTGCTTTCATGTAGAAGGGATTTAGGTTTTTGGTATACTCCTAAACTTATTAGAGTATTGAGATTAATCAATAAACTGACTACAAGAATATTAGCAAATTCTAATGCGGTTAAAAACCATGCATCCGAATATGAAAAGATCCCAATCAATAAAATTGATGTCATAAAAAATGGCATTGATTTATCACCATTTAAACAAATACAAAACCGTGAAGAAATTCTAAATACTTTGGGGATAAATGATAATCATCATTTCGTAGGGATAATTGCAAATTTGAATCGCCCTGTTAAGCGTGTTGATATCTTTCTGAAAGCAGCCTCGTTGGTTCTAAAAGAAATGACTACCGTTTCCTTTATTATTGTGGGTGATGGGTATCTTCGAAATGAACTTAACAAATTGGTTAATAGCCTCGGGATCAATAAATCAATATATTTTCTCGGGCGAAGAACTAATGTTCATTCAATTATTTCATTTTGGGATATAGGAGTTATAACTTCCGATTCAGAGGGTTTCTCAAACGCCATCCTTGAATATATGGCAGCAGGTGTACCGACTATTGCGACTTGTGTCGGTGGAAATGCTGAAGCTGTTATAAAAAGTGTAAATGGTCTACTTGTAGAAGTCGATGATCCTCAATCGTTAGCTGATAACATATGTATTTTACTAAAAAATGATACAAAGCGACGTGAAATGTCAGATATGGCTAAGCTTATCGTTCAAAAAGAATATGCCTGGGAAGAAAAAACAAAGGAAATTGATTTTTATTATAATAATCTGATGTTGGAGTAGTTCAGGCGGTAATTTAAATTATCTGGAGGGAATATTGAGTGATAAACTGAAACCACCTATCATACTTATCGGAAATGTTCGATCAGGAACAACAATGATACAAAGATTGTTTAACCTGCATCAAGAAGTTGTGACCTGGTTTGAACCCAGGCCTGTCTGGAACTATGCCGCTCCAAATAAAAAGTGGGATAGACTTGATGAAAATGATGCGAGTCCCAGAGTTATACGTTATATCCGAAAACAGTTTTTAAAATATCAAAACAAAAACAATGGACTTCGTATTATGGAAAAAACCCCTAATAATGTTGTACGTGTACCATATGTGCATAAAATATTTACGGAGTCGAAATTTTTATACATTGTTCGTGAGCCTTTAGCTCAACTAAGTTCTTCAGAGATAAAATATAAGCGTGTGGTTGATTGGGAAGATCGGCGTCACGCATGGATGAGAATCAAACAGACACCTAAAACTCAACTTCATTATTACGCTATCCGGTTTATTAGGCAACTATTTCGTGCAAAGATCCTGAAGGCAGAGCACCCTAGAATTTTTGGAGTTCGGTATAAAGAAATTTACCAAGACCAAAAAAAAATGACCACCCAGGAGATTATTGCCAAACAGTGGTCATATTGCTCAAAACAATCTGAAGATGATTTTTCAAGAATAAATGAAAATAAAATATTACGAATGCGTTATGAAGATTTTGTAGCCGATCCTGTAATTAATTTTGAACGAATTTTACACCACTTTGATCTTACGCTCTCAACAGAAATGGCTAAGGAAATATCAAATCGTGTAGATTCAGGGCGACAACAAAAATGGCGCCGATTAGATCCAGATATCATTAAGCTTTGTATCCCTTTTCTTAAAGAAGAGATGCAAAGGCATGGATATGCAGTACCTGATAAGTATTATTAATCAAGACAACTGTCTTTTGATTTTTTTTGGCAGAAGGTAATGACTAGTATTACGTAAGGATTTTCATATGAATCAGATGAGTAAAAAAGTAGTATCTCTATTACCTAAATTTGTACAACAAGAGCTCAAACGATGGTACTATTGGGCGCAAATTCGTTTACAGCAATTTACCTCAGAGGAGATAGATTATATTTTTCTCGAAAAGTATGTTGCATCTGGTGATTGGGTTATTGATGTAGGGGCTAATATTGGTCATTACACAACTAAATTGTCTGAGCTTGTTGGAGTAAACGGAAGAGTAATTGCTTTTGAACCAGTTCCTGAAACATTTTCTCTTTTGACTTCAAATACTTCACATTTAACATACCAAAATGTGACTCTCATAAATGCTGCTGTCTCTGACCGTTCGGCTAGCTTTGGAATGGAAATACCTAAATTTGAATCTGGTCTAAATAATTATTATGAAGCACATTTATCTGATCAAGAATCAAGTTTGAATATTCTTGGTTTTTCCATTGACTCTTTGTGTATCCCACATCAAATAAGTTTGATAAAAATTGATGCCGAGAACCATGAGCCTTCAGTTTTGCTAGGCCTGAGAGATTTATTAAACCGTGATCATCCAACTCTTATTGTTGAAGGAAATAGTTTGGCAATTGAAAAATTCCTTTTTGAGTATGGATATTCGCGAAAAAGGCTGGCTGGATCCCCTAATACAATTTTTATCAATTCTCATAATAACTAATTCACATCCATCCATCGATACATATGAACAATAAGATCAATCGATGTAATAAGAGTTTCACAATTTGCCACATTGCTTCCGGTGATTTATGGGCAGGTGCTGAAGTACAGATATTTAATATAGTGCGAGGGCTAAGACGAGTAGCTCAACTTGAAATAATAGCTATCGTTATGAATAAAGGTAAACTCTATTCTGAACTGTCAAAGCTTGGGATTAAGGTGTACTTAGTTGATGAAAAAAGAAACAATTTATTAAAACAATTCATTATGATGCGTAAAATCATAATGAAATATAAAATTGAAGTTCTTCATTCTCATAGATATAAGGAAAATATATTTGGTGCTTTCCTAAAGTTGAGCTGTGTTGGAAACTTTGAGTTAATTAAGACGCAACATGGGCTTTTTAATATAAAACCCAATTGGCGAATGCGAATATACAAGACGATTGATCAATGTGTTACTAAAATGTTGTTTAAAAGTGTTATAGGCGTTTCTAAGGATATAGCATCACAATTCAATTTTCTTGGTACAGCAAATAAGGTGAATATTATTCATAATTCCATATGTTTTGATAAGTATGAAGTTGTTTCTGAAAATCCAAAAACATATTATTCAAATAGATGGCGGCTTAAAATCGCCATTGTAGCAAGGCTAGTTAAAATAAAGAATATTGATGAGTTTATAAGACTTATATCTTTTCTAAAAAGAGATGTTTTAAAGGTAGATGCTGTCATTGCCGGGGACGGCCCTGAGCGAGGGCGATTAGAGAGCCTAACGGAGGAATATAGTGTTGTTAAAAATATCACATTTTTAGGAAATATCGACAATATATCTGAGGTATATAACTCAATAGATATATTGTTTATCTCATCTTTCCATGAGGGTTTACCTACCGTTCTGTTGGAAGCTATGTATTTCAAGAAGATAGTTGTCTCACGGGCTATTGGTGGTATACCGGAAGTAATTTCTCATGGAGAAAATGGTTTTCTTTACAATAAACTTGATGAGGCCATCAATATTATTCGGAATATAAACAAAGATCCTCTTAGTTTTCAATTTATTAGAGAAAATGCTAGGGAGACAATTGAGTCAAAATACAATTTTATAAATCAAGCACAAAATTATACATCGTTATATCAATCCTGTTTAGAACGGAGATAATTTGCATGAAAATCCTTTGGATATCGCATCTTCTACCATATCCGCCTGTAGGTGGAGTGAGGATTAGGAGTTATAATTTATTAAAAGAAATAGGTAAATATAACGAGGTCTATTTTATTGGTTTGTTTCAAAGGGGGCAGCAAAAAAATAGTGAGGAAGTCGAAATGGCAGTCAATGCTTTGCAGGTATTTTGTAAAAGCGTTACTGTTTATCCGTTTGAATCTTGGGATAGTAGGATAAGTTGGTATTTCATTGTGATAAAGAGCTTTTTTTCTATTAAGGCTCACAAAGAACAATGGGCAAAATCTCAAAAATTAGCGTTGTCAATCAATAAACTTCTGAAAAAAGAAACAATAGATATTGTCCACTTTGATACTATCAGCTTGCTTCAATATTTAAGAGAAACAAAAAATGATATACCCGTTGTCATTAACCATCATAATATTGAATCGGCAATGATGCAAAGAAGAGCAAGGAATGAAAAGAACCCTTTAATTAAATTATTTTGCTACCAGGAAGGATTAAAACTGAAAAAATTAGAACGTACATATTGTCCCAAAGCCTTGAATTTTGTGGTTTCAGACCTTGACAAGGAACGTTTACAACAAGTTACAGCTTCTCAAAGAGTTGAGATTATTCCAAATGGTGTTGATATCGCATTTCTTCAGAGAAGTGATCAGCCATATATTGAAAAGAGTCTTTTATTTGTTGGTGGTCTTGGGTGGTATCCTAATATTGATGCAGTTTTGTTCTTTTGCAATAAAATTTGGCCCGAACTAATTAAGAAAGAGAAAAATGCAAAGTTTTATATTATAGGGAAAAATCCACCTGACAGGCTAAAGAAGGTTGTTGAAAAATACAATAATATTATTCTAATGGGATTCGTTGACGATATCAGACCACTAATGTCGAGCGTGAGTGCCTATGTATGCCCAATTAGAGTGGGGGGTGGCACACGGTTAAAAGTATTGGACGCGTTAGCTATGGGCATACCTTTGGTTGCGACAAAAATGGCCTGTGAGGGAATCCCCGTGCAAGATGGTAAACACGTGTTATTTGCTGAAAATCCTAAAGAGTTTACTGATAACATAATTAAGATTTTTAGTTTTAATGCACTGAGAGAAAAGCTAAGAAAAAATTCAAGAAAGTTGATTGAAGATTTTTTTGATTTTGAACAAATTGGAAAAAAACTTAACAAATGTTATCATAAATCAATAGATTCAAATAGTTGCATCCCCTAAGTGAAAAACGATGAGAACCAATTTTGGAAAATTAAACTATAAATTAATCACCACTTCGTTAAGAATGCCGGTTTTTACCTTAATACGTGAATTTGAGCGAGCAGAACGTATGTCAAAGGATGAACTGATAGCTTATCAGTGGAGAAAATTACAAAGATTAATTAAGCATGCTGTTTCGTTTAGCCCCTATTATAGGGAGCTATTTTCGAAAATTGGCGCTGAGCCTGAAGATATTAAGGATACGGCTTCCTTTAAACAAATACCGGTTCTTACCAAAAAAATAATAAGAGCGAGGGGTGAAGATATTTTAGCCACCCCACATCCTCGATTCCTAAATGAAGCTAAAACCTCCGGTTCTACAGGGCAGCCTTTGAAAATATTTAAAGATCCCGTTGGTAGGGCTAGTACATATGCCGCTATGTATCGTGGTCATATGTGGCATGGTGTTGATGTTGGAGCAAAAGAGGCGCGTCTTTGGAATGTGCCTGGAGAGAGGTTGAATAGAGGAAAAACTAAAATTAAAGATATTGCGCTTAATCGTTTCAGGCAAAATAATTCTCAAGCTAATGTGAGAACGTTTGCGGCTTTTTATCAAAAAATGAAACGATTTCATCCTGAGTATCTCATGGGATATCCTTCTCTTATCTATCAATTTGCTAGATATCTTGCTAAAGTAGGGGGTGTCGCAAGAACATTGAAACTTTTATTCGTCAAGTGTACCGCAGAGGTTATATATGATTACCAAAAGGAGTTGATTGAAGAGGTATTCGGCTGCCCATGCATAAGTGAGTATGGATCAACAGAAAGTGGAATAATTTCTTTTGAATGCCCTGCCAGAAAGCAGCATTTAATGACGTATTCTGTTTTTGTTGAATTTATCGAGAATGACTTTCCGGTTCATAATGCAGCAAAAAAAATAATAACCACAAATCTTCATAATATGTCCTTTCCAATTATACGCTATGATATTGGCGATTTTGGATGCCCTGAAGATGGAATTTGTGATTGTGGGCGACCTCTTCCTATGATAAAACATATTCTTGGCAGGACTCATGACATAATTATCGGTGCTAATGGTGAACGTTTTCACAGCTCGATTCTTTCTGACAGCCTAAAAGAGCTAATTGCAGGTGATTTCCCATTAAAAGAAATAAGGTTTGTTCAAAAGGAACGGGGGAAGATTCAGATTAATTTAATTGAATCAGATGGTCTATTAAGTGAGCATATTGAATTAACAAGGGAAACCATACAAGAGCTATTTAAAGGCTATATTAAGGTTGAGATTGAAAAAATTAGCGAAATGCCAAGAGATCCCTCCGGTAAATTTGGTTACTTTATTTCACACTTGAATAATAACGAATGATTGAACCTCTGACTATTATGGTATATTTCTTGCTTGAGTAAGTTGGGTAGAGAGTTTGGTGCCAGAGAAATATTCTCATAGTATGCGGATAAGCAAAAAAATATCTAACATCGGGAGGAAAAAAATGGGTATTATTACTAAAAATAAAGTTATTTTAATAGCAATGATCTGTTGCGTTGCTATATGCAATGTATCATTTGCTGCAAATAAGCTTTTCGAGTATGGCTTTGAAGATTGGGGCGGGACAGTAGCAACAACGCCTAATTATTGTTATGTTACGAGTTATTGTGATACACATATGGCTGTCACGGAAGTTGTTAGCACTTATGATAGCTTGACCCCATATGCCGGTACATATTGGTACCTATGGCATATTAACGGGACTCTCAATCCTTCACAATCAGGGATTACAGCTACAACAACAAACGCTCATAATGTTATTGGTAATGGTTCAGGAAGCTGTGGAGGGAACACTTGGGATATTGAACAAGAAACAACACGTAAATTTTTTGTTCAGATTCGTATGAGAATGTCAGGGAAAGAGAATATCACTTCAGCGTTACAAAAACTAATTAGATTTTATGAAGGTGCTGGGAATGACCCTTTTATGTGTATCAGGTACAGATCAGGTTCTGCATCTATTAGTTTATTCTATAATGATGATGAATATGATGGTAATTCGGGTGACGATTGGGCATATGGGCCTACAATAAATGATATGGATGACGGTAACTGGCACACATATGCTATGTATGTTGACTATGATAATAACATTGTTAAGGGATGGTATGATGTTGCTAACCCGACATTAGAAAATGCCACAGTATCGCTTGACTCTATTGACGATATGGATGAATGGCCACCTAATTATTTAACAACTCCATGCAATTGGTCAGCTATTACTTTTGTAGGAGGCGGTGAGGTGTGGCAGGGTATTGATGATATCCAAGTGTGGGATGGAATACCTGATCAAGAGGAACCTGAAGATGACCCCGTAGGGCCTCCAGGTGATGCGTCCAATTTCACTGCTCAGCCCGGCGATGGTCTGGTCGCTTTAAGCTGGACCAACCCCACTGATATTGATTTTGCGGGAACAATGATTCGTTATAAAACAGATGGCACTTACCCCATCAACCACAATGATGGGACTTTGGTATCTAACAGAGCCGGAGCCCGCGGTTCCAGTGATAGTTTTACCCATACGCAAGATGTAGTAAACGGCGTCACTTATTACTATTCAGCTTTTACTTACGATGAAGTGCCTAACTACTCCGAAACTGCTCATGCCAGGGCTACGCCCCAGGAAGGGGTTAGTAGTCTTCCCCCTCCATCAGGGATGACAGGGTTAATACATTTATGGAATGCAGAGGCACAGACA
>Ga0209345_10003888_pt1 | contig 14913 bp, 10 predicted proteins | sample Cruoilmetagenom7_FD_187294 | JGI IMG/M metagenome (GOLD analysis project Ga0209345, IMG submission 187294) | Oil polluted marine microbial communities from Coal Oil Point, Santa Barbara, California, USA - Sample 7 (SPAdes) (version 2) | ecosystem: Environmental > Aquatic > Marine > Oil seeps ... | reverse complement strand
ATCTCAATGATATTGACCACACCGGAGCCGCCTTTTTTGGCGTTGTGCAGATTGGAAAGACCGTTCGCAAGGCCAGGTCCCAGATGTAGCAGGGTTGAGGCAGGCTTGCGCGCCATGCGGTAATAGCCATCCGCAGCACCGGTTGCCACGCTCTCTTGTAACACAAGAACCGATCGCATTCCGGCAATGTGGTCAAGGGCAGCCACGAAATGCATCTCGGATGTGCCGGGGTTGGTAAAGCAAACGTTTACATCGTTCGCAAGCAGTGTGTGCACAAGGCTTTCTGCGCCGTTCATCTTGGTATCTGTCACGTTCATTCCTTTTCCCAATACGGCGTGCGGAGATCTTTCTTGAGGATTTTCCCAATGGTGCTGCGCGGAAGGGTTTCACGGATTTCCACCCCCGACAGGCGCTGGCTTTTGCCCAGCGTTGCGTTGGCTCTCTGTACGATATCCTCGCTCGTGCGCACAGTCCCTTCGCGGACAACGACAAGGCCAAGAGGCGTCTCACCCCATGCTTCCGAAGGGACACCGATGACAGCAGCGTCCGTCACGTCCGGGTCCTGCAGCAAGACAAGCTCAAGATCATTGGCATAGATGTTCAGGCCGCCGGAAATTATCATGTCCTTCTTGCGGTCGGACAGAACCAGAAAACCGTCTTCGTCAAATGATCCCATGTCACCAGAGCGAAAATAGACGTTCCCATCCGTGTCGCGCCAGATGTAGTCAGCCGTCAGGTCATCGCGGCCATAGTAGCCCGCCATCATGGTTGGACCTCTGCCGCAAATCTCCCCCACCTCACCCTGCGGCACTTCACGACCGGAGCTATCAATCAGACGAATGTCATTTCCAGGGGCAAGCTGACCCACAGTGTGTAGTTTGGTCGGATTTTCATCGGCCACCAGCACGGTGACGCCGCCGCCTTCGGTAAGGCCGTAATACTCGATCAGCTTACCCGGAAAGCGCGCCAACACATCGGCCTTGAGTACTGCGCGCAGGGGCGCAGACGTCGAAAACTTGATCCGCATGGACGATAGGTCAAAGCGGTCAAAATCTGGCACATCCATGATCCGCTTGTACTGGACCGGCACCAGCATCGTGTGGGTGATCGCCTCACGCTCGACAATCTCCAGATACTGCCGCGCGTCAAACTTAGGCATCAAGTGCACAGTAGAGCCGCCAAAAAGCGTAGGCAGGAAAGCGACGATTGTGGTGTTGGAATACAGGGGCGTCGAAATCAGCGTCCGCGCATTATCATCATAGCCATTGGGCGAAACACGATCCATCTGCGCCGCTCGCATGAGGTGATTGTGCAAGATGCCCTTGGGGGTGCCTGTGGTGCCGGATGAATAGATCAGGTTGAAAGCATCCGACATCTCAAGCGCAATCATCGGATCATCTGATCCGGCCTGCGCAAGTGCGGCTTCGTAATCAGTAAAGTCCGGGTGTGTGAAATCTATGGCAAAGCGTTCCAGCGGTAGCTTTGTCACAAAACCTGCAACCAAATCCAGATACTGCTGCGCCACGAATATGGCTTTGGCGTCGCAATCGACCAGCATCTTTTGCAGGGCATCCGGCGACGCCATCGAAGACAACGGCGTGACGCAAAGACCTGCGCGCAAAATGCCCATGAAAAGCTCTGCATAGGGAATAGAATTCGCCGAGATGACAGCGATGTTGTCACCCTTGGTCAGCCCCATAGCCAAAAGCATGTTGCTCACACGGTTGATGCGCGCATCGAACGCACCCCACGTCACGCGCTCTGCGCCGCAGACCAATGCAAGAGAGTCTGGATGGGCCTTGGCGTTGGCGCGCACCCTTTCAACTATCGTTTTGGTCGGCGCATTGTCCGCCATCGGAGGTGTTATCTCAATCATGGCTTAAGCTACTCTCGGATCAACAGCATTGGCACGCCGCGCCAGAATTATGGGCACTACACACAGGGCTGCCCCAACTGCGAAGGAAGCCGCATAGCCTAGCGGTACCAAAGCATTCTGCGGCATCGCAATCAACACACCGCCAAAGAACAGCAAAACACGCAACGGCTTGCCCAGTGCTCCTTCAAGCGGACCTACAAGGCTGATGTAACCTTGTAGGGCGGACGAAATCAGCGCCACCCCGACCAAGGCAGAGGACAAGGCAATCACGACCTCCCACGCAGGAGCCTGCCCGATCAGTGCCGGGTTCAGAACAAAGAAGAACGGTGCAATATAGATCACGCCGCCCAGCCGCATCGCTTCGAAGCCCGTGGCAATCGGATTTGACCCCGCCATGGTCGAGGCTGCGAACGCGCCCAGCGCAACAGGTGGTGTGATAAAGCTGACCATGCCCCAATAGAGAATAAAAAGGTGCACCGCGAGTGTGTTTAGGCCACCAGCCTCAAGCGCCGGGGCAAGAACAACGGCAAGGAAGATGTAGCACGCTGTTACAGTCATCCCCATGCCAAAGATAAAGGCCGTCAGCGCGCCCATCAACAACAAGACCAGCGTGTTGTCTCCAGCCATAAACACAAGCTCGTTCACCAGCGTTCCTGCCAACCCCGTGGCCGAAAATGATCCAACGATCAGACCCACGCCAAGCAAAATGGCCGTAAGCTCTGCCAGCCCCATGCCGACGCCAACAATCATATTACCCAGACGCTGCTTGTTAAGACGAAAGCGCGCACGGAACTGGTTGACCACCAGCAGCAATGCGGTGGCGTAGAAAGGCGCGGAGGACTCCTGCCGCAGGCCAATCATCATATATAGCAACAGGGCAAAGACGAAGATGTAAGGCCACCCTTCAATCATCACCTCGCGCAAACGTGGCAGATCGGGCTTGGGCAGACCGCGCAGGCCACGTTTGGCCGAATAGGCGTCAATGCCCGTAAACAGCCCCCAATAGAACAGAATGCTGGGGATGGCGGCGGCCAAGGCAATCTCGACATATGGTCGCGACAGGAACGAGGCCATGATAAATGCCGTGGCCCCCATAATGGGCGGCATCAGCACGCCACCGGTCGAAGCGCATGCCTCGGTCGCGGCGGCAGTCTTGGCTGAGAAGCCGGTTTTGCGCATTGCCGGTATGGACACAGCGCCCGTGGTCAACACGTTCGAGATAACCGAACCGGACATCGACCCCATGAAACCGCTGGCAAAGATCGACACTTTTGCGGCACCGCCGCGGTATCCTCCGACAAGGCCCAGCGCCAGATCGTTAAAGAACTGTCCACCACCGGTCCGCTGCAGCACCGCACCAAAAAGAATAAAGCCGATCACAACGCCGCCAAACGCTTTCATCGGGATGCCGAAAGAGCTTTCGGCCGAGAAAATATGATAAGGGACCGTCTGCATGAATGTGCTCTCGAAGCCCGAGAACGGATCCGGCACATGGCCGGCAAAGGTAGGGTAGAATGCAAAGAAAGTGACAATACAGAACAACACAAACCCGCCCGCGCGACGCGTTGCCTCTAGCACCAGTACAAAGAACACCACCGAGACATACTGCCCCGTCAAAGGTGCCGCATATTCCCAGCCTTGCGACAGGTTCAGCTGCGCAGTTTGCGCCAGATAGACCGTGCAGGCCAAAGCGATCGCGAACAGCGCCCAGTCCAGCAAGGACGGCACGCCACCTTTTCCGCCACGCATTTGGAAAATCAGAAAACTAAGCGCGAGGTACATTCCACCAAGGACATAAAGATAGCGCCCTTCGATCAGAACGATCCCCATCAACTGAAGATTGAACAGCTGGTTGATGACCAGCACAAGCGACAACAGCGTGCCGATGATAACAACCCATCGGGCTGTGCCCGCCAACCGCTCTGACGGGGTTTCCCCGTCGATGGCAACCTGTTCGAACCCCTTTGCGTCAGCGGGGGCATTGTTCTGATCGGTCATTGAATCATCCGTATCTGCAAAGGAACAAGACAGATCGGCCAGCTAGAAAAAGCTGGCCGATCCAATCACGTGACGAAGCTTAGAAAGTTACAGGGAAACCGCCTGCTTTCAGTGCTTCGCGGCGCGCTTCAGCCCAAGCTGCTTCCCAGTCGTCGGGGTTGGCTGCTTTGGTTTCTTCCCACGCCGCAGCAAGAGCCGCCTGACGTGCTACCAGATTGTCGTTATGCGCCTGAGCTGTATCGTTCCAGGCACCTACTTCGGTAAAGTAGCGGATCGCACCTTCATGGTAGGGAACAACCCATTCCATGTTTTGCTTGTCGAGCGCCCAACCACCAATACCGGGTGAATTGCCGTCATACTTCGGGAACAGCTCAACCATCGCTTTGGTCATGTTGTATACAAGATCGGCCTCAGTGGCCTCCATCGCTGTCAAAACAGGATAGGCATAACCAGCGCCTTGATAGCCATCCGTGCCATCAATGGTGGCACCGACGACTGCTTTGTTCGGGCTAAAGAACGGCGCAATGGCCTGCATCGCGGCAAGGCCGTCAGCGTTCTCGGGATCAATTGGTGGCCAGAACAGACCACGCGGACCGGCTTCAGCCTCATAGGCTTTGCCAGAGTTGGTGGAGGCAAATGCCGCATCGACCTGACCTTCGATCAGACCCGTCCAGCTGGCACCAAAGCCACCGAAGTCCACCCGCTCGACATCGTCCCACGTCAGACCACCATAAGCCAGATAGGCTTCGGTGTTTACGTTCAGTGCTGGTGCACCGACGATATAGGCTACGCGTTTGCCCTTCAGGTCGGCAAATTCCTTGATACCCAGATCACCGGCTACGCCGACTGCAAGGTTAATCGCCCCGCCATTGTTGGCCATCAGGACACGGATAGGCTGCGGGCCCCAGTTCTGGGCACCAAAGTCGAATACACCTTCTTGGGCCATAAAGCTGCCACCAACGCCGGTCGCTGAAAACTGGACGCGACCCTGACGCAGTGGCTCTGTACGCGACACATCGTTTTTGCCCGGTAACACGCGCAGGTTCACACCTGTCGCATCCTGCAAGGCCGCGCCGATGGCTACGGCTTGGTTATAACCGGCTGATCCGGTGTCATAGGCAGTCCAGTTAAGCTGCTTTGGCAGCTCAATGTCCTGAGCAGTCGCCATAGTGGCTGACAGGCTCAATGCTGCAAATGTTGAAGCAATGTATTTCATTTCTCTCTCCCTAGGTTCCGACGTCTTGTCGCTCAAACGGCGGCTTATCGGTGATGGCGGCCGCTTCACTTCTTGAAACACTGTTCCGCTCTGTGGAATACGATATGAATCTTCATTTGGAAGTGTCAACCAATTCCCGCATTCACCTTCCGAGTTTGCCCAGCGCCGGAAACTGAAAAAGCGTCTGGCATCCCTTTGTCCTAGACCTTGCGGGTGTGATCACTAGAACAGGGTAATGCTGTTGCACGGAGCCCCGCATGATCCGCCAGTCACTTACGTCTATTTCCTCGATCGCTGCGATTGGTGCAGATATGATTATCGATGTGCGTTCGCCATCTGAGTTCGCGGAAGACCATATTCCCGGTGCGGTAAACCTGCCGGTACTGTCAGATGCAGAACGGGCAGAGGTCGGCACGATATACGTCCAAGATAGCGCGTTTCGCGCACGCAAGGTTGGGGCCGCTTTGGTAGCCGCCAATGCCGCGCAGCATCTGCAGGGCGAACTTGCGGAGATGAAGGGAGACTGGCAGCCGCTGGTCTATTGCTGGCGCGGCGGCCAGCGATCAGGCGCTTTTGCGACAATTCTTGATCAGGTTGGTTGGCGTGTGCATTTTCTTGAAGGTGGATATCGCAGCTATCGCAGACACGTGAGCGCGGCGCTTTACAATGCGCCATTGCAACACCGGATCATGTTGCTTGACGGTGGGACCGGCACGGCCAAGACAGCGCTGCTCCAGCACCTAAACGATGTCGGCGCCCAGACCCTTGATCTTGAGGGGTTGGCCGCGCATCGTGGTTCGTTATTTGGTGCCACCACAATAGATCAACCTTCGCAGAAGATGTTCGAATCCCGGCTGGCATCCTCCCTGGAGGCGTTGGATCCTGCGCGACTAACTTGGGTAGAGGGCGAGAGCAGTAAGATCGGTGCACGAATTATCCCGCCTGCGCTTTGGGAATCGATGCGCGCAGCACCCCGCATTGAAATTAGCGCCCCTTTGTCCGCGCGTGCGACATTTCTTGCTACAGCCTATTCAGATTTGACGGATAATGCGACAGCGCTGATCCGCAAGATTGAGCTTTTGCGCGCCTACCATTCATCCGCAACCATCGGAGAATGGCAAATGCTGGCCCGCAGTGGCGATTGGCAGACATTGGCCGAACAGCTGATGTCGCAACATTATGATCCGCGCTACCTCAAGTCACAGGCCCGCGCAGAGCAAAAGCCGCACCTGCTTAGCTTGAAAGATTTGGACACAGACACTTTGGCCGAAACCGCCCGAGACTTGCACGCGCGGTTCAACTGACGTGTATCGGCCCCGAACCTGCTGACAATTTACCGATGATGACGGCCTCAACCCCTGCGGCACGCAAAGCTTCCATGGCTTTTTCCGCCGCATCGGGTGACAGAGCCGCAAGCAATCCGCCTGCTGTTTGAGGGTCATGCAGCAGCGGGTCATCAATCCCCGTTGTGGGCGCATCCGCGATATTCGCCGCCAGCAACGAAGACCTAATCCCCTGATCTGAAAGCGTGCGGGCACCGGCATAGACGGGAATCTTGTCACGCGTCACATCTGCGCGCAGACGTGACGCTGCGCAGATTGCCTGAATATGACCAGCAAGGCCAAATCCGGTCACATCGGTCATGGCATGAGCATCCCGCAGAATAGCAGCCGCGGCCTGCTGTGGTTGCTCCATCGCCGAAAGCACGTCGGCGACGATCCGAGCAGGGGCTTTTCCAGCCATATGCGCAGCAAGAATAACGCCAGTCCCGATAGGACGCGTGAGCAGCAGCATGTCTCCCGCCTGTGCGCCCGAAACTGTGATTGGCATATCGTCCCGCAGGCCTGTCACCGTGAAGCCGATCGTCAACTCTGCGCCCATTGTCGTATGGCCGCCAATAATATTTGCGCCCGCCTCTGCAAAAACGTCCTGTGCCGCATCGTTAATCTCGCGCAGGGTGCGCGCCTGCAAGGCGGCCGACATGCGCGGCAACACAAGAGTGGACAAAGCCGCCTGCGGCGTTGCCCCCATCGCCCAGATATCCCCCAAGGCATGCACTGCCGCGATGCGGGTCATCTGCACAGGATCGTCGATAAAGGCGCGCAAATGATCAGTGCTCAGCACCTGATATCCCCCGCACGGCTGGCGCAGGATGGCAGCATCGTCGCCCGGACCAGCGACGACATCCGCCTGCGACGTCCCCTGTCCTGCGCTAATTACCTGTGAAAGAACACCGCCGCCAACCTTGGCGCCACACCCACCACAAAGCGGAATAACCTGCGCATCTTCTTGCACACCCTTGGCCACCACAGATGGAAGCGCAGGTACCTTCATCACAGGCAATTCATCCAGTTTGTCCATGAATGCCCGATCAATACGATCTTTCCACTGCCACAGAAGAGGTGCTGCAGGCGCCAAACCGTATTTCTCCGCCATGGCAGATTTGCCGCCCAGCGAAATAAGCTTGAGATATGATTTTTGCGGGCGGAATGACCGAAGCTTACCTTCGGTCAGAACACCACGTAGGTTTTCATACAGGATAGGCGCGGCGCGCACCGCAAAAACACCTGCCTTGGGACGCGGGGCGAATGGCATATGCGCACAGTCGCCTACAGCAAAAAGGTCAGTATCCCCTTTCACCCGTAGATCGGGCTCTACCACGATAAAGCCGTCTTCGAGCGGTAGGTCCGTCTGCGCGATCCAATCGTGCGGGAAAGCACCTGCCGCCCCAACGCACAGCGCCGCAGTCACTGGTGCATGCCCTTCCAGTATAACTTGGCCGCTTTCGATCTGCGTAACTTTTGCATTTGGCAGAAACGTAATTCCCAACCCTTGCATCGCATTAGAAAGCTTGCGCCGCGCCCTTGGACCAACACCAGATATTGTCGGTCCGGCTTCAATCACGGTAACTTCGGGTTTCGCCCCTTTTTCGCGCAGCGCAAAGGCCATTGCCATCGCCAATTCACATCCCGCGACCCCGCCTCCGATCACGGCAACCGTCGCCGCCTTATCGCCCCCCCCTACAGCGTCTAGGAAAGTCCGCCATGCGCTGGCGTAAACATCAAGCGGCTTGGCCCCGACTGCGTGCTCCGAAAAACCCTCAATACCCATGCGGGCAGTGATACCAATATCGATCGAGGCCACGTCATAGGCCACCGGCCCCCGCCCTTCGATGTGGATCAGCTTGGCCTTTCGGTCGATCGCGGTTGCATGGCTGAGGATCAGGCGAGCGCCAGCAAAGCGGGCAAGACGCATCAGATCAATCTCCAGCGTATCGCGGCTGTAATGCCCTGCGATGTGGCCGGGCAACATACCGGTATAGGGCGCTGTCGGACCGGGATTGATCACTGTCAGTCTTGCACCGGGCAACGGGTTCATCCCCCATTTACGCAGCACCAGCGCGTGGGCATGACCGCCGCCAACAAACACCAAATCACGGGTAAAAGGTACAGAGTTGAGCATGGGGGCAAAGCATCCTTGAGCGGGGCATATCAGTTACGCCCCTTCCTGCCCTGATCGGGTGGCAACATCCAAACACGATGCAACACCTTTCAGCGAGGCAGTAAAGCCGCAGCAAGGTTCTGCCCCACGGCCAAACGCGTGGGGCAAAATCATTTAATTCTGAGTTAGCGCCGCGATGATCTGCTCATAGGCCTGTGCGGCCTTCACGCGCATTTCATCATCTGTTGCATCCTGAATCGGATGCGGCACCAACACATAATGCGCGTCGTTCATGCCAAGCGCACGGCGCTGGCTTTCGGCGGCATCGCCAAACTCGCTTGACGCGATAGAGACTGCCGGAATCCCCTGGGTTTCAAACCAGACATTGTCGTGCATACTGCACGTCGTGCAGGATCCTCAGTCGGCCAGTGCTTCTACCACATAGTCGCAGGCGTCCCGTATCTCGTGACGCAGTGCGTCCGGACACGGCTTGGCGAACGTAGGTTTAGCATAGCGGCGGATGGCCACATCGGGCGCTTTTTGCGCCAACAAACGCTCCAGCTCATCCAACATAACGTTTCCGCGTGGCTTGCTGATATCCAGAAAACCCACGACACCCGAAAGGCTGCCGCTGCGTTTACTTACCTGACGTTCAACCGGCACACGTTCATCTGTGGGGTCGAGAATTATTGTCATTCGGTCCTCCTCTGTAAGGGCAACTTAGCCCAGGTCGATCTTTTTGGAAACTGATTGTGAGCCGACGGCCCCTGTCGCCCAACCATGGAAGGCGGAAGAAAATTTACCCGCGTCAGAGCCAGCCACGACTACATGGATGAATTCTTTTCCTGCGAACTTCGGAACGGAACGCGCCATGGCATCCGGGCCCATCGCCTCTGCCGCCGCGGCGGATATTCCCGCGCCAGAGTTTTCATCCATCAACATCTCGGTCAGCGGTCGCGTTGTGACATTTTGGATCTGGTCGCGCAGGCGGTCTTTGGAATAGTCCCCCTCCCGCGTCAGCGTATCAATGTGTTCGGGACACACCACCAATAATGCATCTACAGGCAGATTGCGCATCTTTGGCAGGAAAACCCCTTCAAGACCTAGCCCAAGCGAACCTGCAATCTGGTCCGGCGCGCGTGAAGTCTGATCCACGATATGCACCGGCCCCCCTGTCATCGCAAAAACCGTGACCACCGAATCTTCTGGATCGAATCCGCGCTCAACGTGCAGCGGCGCCCAGGGGGAGCGTTCCTCCCACTCAGCAAAACACATCGTGAATTTCATCGGATTTCCAAGCGTCGACCGCTCAACACCGCCAGTACTGGCCCCGCCGACATTGCGCACCACCAGGCGCAGCGCCCTGCCGATCGTGGCGTTGGCGCGGTTGCCGGCCCCAAGCGCACCAAGCTTCATGTTCATGCCGATCTTGTGACGTATCGGCCCGTTGATGATCATGACCGGAGCGGCCCCCATAGTCGTGGCGGTAACGCCGTGGATGTTGAATTCGTCCGTGCAGACGGCCTCAACTGCGGCGATCACCACTGGCAGATATTCGGGCTTACAACCGGCCATGACAGCGTTGATCGCAATCTTTTCAACCGTAGCTATGCCCATATTCGGCGGGACCGAAGCGATGACTTCCTGCGGATCGAGGTGGGTCCCAGATAACATGCGCAGCACCCGCTCAGGCGTCGGGGGCACCAACGGCAGCCCGTCAGAGAAACCCTGATCGAACATGAACTCGGCAACATCATCGCTTGGTGCGACCTCGATCTTGCGGGCGCGAATAGGGCTGCCGTCTGCCTCTGCGCGCAGCTTGTCATAGACACTTGGATCAAGGTGTTTCGAGCCGCAGCCCGGACGCCAGGCCGGAAGGCTTTCCCAATCAATTTGTGCGGCGGGCAAGCCTGCCGTTGTGCTCATTTCTGCTGCCAACGCTTCCCAATCGCTGCGCACAAACCCTTCGAACTGTGATTGTACGGTGCCCGCTGCATCAATCCAGAAAACTGACGGGACGCTTTCGATGTCCCACTCAAATGCAGCCTTGCAGGAGCGATCATCAAGTAGCGGCATGGTCAGGTCATGACGTTCTGCAAAGACGGTATTGGCCTCACCGGACTGAGAAATCAGCAGTACATCTATTTTATCACCGAATGCTTTGTGCAAGGCCTCCAGAACCGGAGCTGCGGTATTGCACGTTTCGCAATCCTCTTTCACAAAACACACAACGCTTGCCTTATCTCGCGGGTAATCGTGTGAATTCCCCGCCAAATCTTTCAGCGAAAACTGCGGCTGCGTAGTGCTCATGTAGATCCTCCCCGATGTCAGACATACTTTGCAGAGTGTATTGCCCCAATGTCCAGCCTTCTTGAAAGGTGGCGGAGGCGGATGGGAATCGAACCCACCACACGCTTTTCAAGCGCGTCCATGGTTTTGAAGACCAGGGAAGCCACCAGACTCCAGTCACCTCCGCATAACCACCTGTCTAGCAAGGCCGCGCAGGAGGGGGAACCTAAATAGCATCCACAAACTGGCGCCTATCATCAACGCGCAACGTCGCACCTGTGCTGTCAAAGTATTCCAATACTGGCACAATAATTTTTCGACTAGTGCCAAGGGCGGCGCGGGCTTGCGAGGTGGTAAATCCAGTCGGCGCAGGAAACGCCGCCCTAAGATTCCGTTCGGCGTTGCAGAGAGCTTCAGCATGAAACACGATCGTTTGCTTCAAAGCGACATTGGGCAAAGCGATCAGCCGCCCCGTATCTGCCAAAAAGCCCATCAGATCGGAGCTGAACTGATCCGTTGGTGGCTGCGTCGAAGCCAGCGCAGATTGACGATAGGTTTCCTCGATGCTTGCAAGTTGCTGACGCTGACCGGAAGTCAGCGTGGCCTCAGGGTCATGGCTTATTAAGGCAACCTTATTGCCCGACACACGAAGAATACCGTTTTCGCAAAGCTGCGCCTCAACATGCGCCTGAACCAAAGGGGAAACGCCTGGGGACTGAATTACCGCATGGGGCGCCAGCAACTTTAACGGATACATTTTGTGATAAGAAGTGAGCGCCGCAACAATACGTTCTTTGTTCGTCTCAAGATGAGGATTGAGCGCGGTGTGTGTTTGGTCAATGGTCACGAACTCAGAACCCAGATCGACACCTTCGGGCCTACGCGACAACCGTGCGATATCTTGAAGGCTAGCAACACCACGTCCCGCATGGGTCAACGCGGTAGCTATTCGTTCGGGGTTACGATCTGTGACTGCCTGCAAAAGCCCGGTTCGCATCTTGTCACCTCCACGTGCAGGCGTTGCCTGAGGGTCTAGAATCTGCGCGCCACCAATCGTGTCGGACGGCGAAAGCTGCCTTAGCACAGCACGTTGACCCGAATAACCGAACACCGGTTGCTTGAACCTGAGCTGGGCAAATCCCTGTTGTCCCGGTTCGATCCTCCCTGCCCCGAACAGCCGGACCTGTGCCACCTCGCTGGATGTGCCGAATAGAACCCGCACTTCCTGCATGTGTTTGAGCGGCTGATCTTCAGAGGACAGCAACTCCACCTCAACGTCGAAGCATTCCGTTGGCGCGCCGAACCCGTTGGCACATAGCACTGCTCCACGGGCCACTTCGGAAATTGATACACCACGCAAATTCACCGCGACCCGCTCTGCCACGTGCGCAGTTTTGCGCACATCCCCCCGACTGTGCAAACCGCGCACGGTTACAGAATGGCCAAACGGTTGGATCACGGCTTCGGCCCCTGTCGTGATATTTCCGCCTAACAAGGTGCCCGTCACAATTGTCCCCTGCCCCTTAAGAGAGAACACACGATCAATTGGCAGCATCATTTCTTGCGGACGCTGTTCACCTGACGGCTCAACTAAAAGCGCTTCAATGGCAGCATTCAAATCATCCAAGCCGTCACCGCTCAAAGCTGAGCATTGAATCATAGGAGCAGAACCAAATGGGGTTTGGGATAACGCTGCCCGCAATTCATCAAGCCGCGCAGAGCCAATGGATGGATCAATCAAATCCATCTTGGTCACAGCGATAACCCCACGTTGCAAACCCAGTAGTGCTGCAATTTCCAAGTGCTCAAAGGTCTGAGCGCCGATGCCTTCTGACGCCGACACAACGATCAGCGCGGCATCAGCACCGGATGCACCACCAACCATCGCCGGAATAAAATCCTCATGTCCCGGCGCATCAATAAAATCTACCATGCCGCCATCGTAAAGACGGTGGGCGTAGCCTGGCAAAATAGACAGACCGCGGGCCTTCTCTTCGGGTAGTCTATCGGTCGCGATCCCCGTTATGGCGTGGACCAGAGTGGTTTTACCATGGTCCACGTGGCCAATCACGACAACGCAGCAGGTCTTCATCCGTTAGCAATCCGCGTAACTGCCCGAGCAATCACGTCAATCTCGTCATCGTTGACCGTACGCATATCAAACAGAACACGATCCCGTTCGATCCGCGCAATAATCGGTGGCTTATTTTGTCGCAAAGCCGCGCAAAGCGCATCGGGTGAATGTTTATCTGACCGTATCGACACGCTAAAGCTATGGAGATCCCGTTCTGGCAATGCACCAGCGCCGACACGGGCGATGCTTGGCGTCACTTCAAGCTGCAGACTTTCCAGATTGGACAACTCTTTTCCCAGTCTGACGGCGCGGGCTTCAACACTTTCGATTGCTTCGGCCAGCATCCGCAATACGGGGATTTCTTCGACCGGATCGTGTGGCGCGCGGTACAGCCGAAGCGTTGCCTCCAACGCCGCGAGTGACAGCTTGTCCACCCTTACTGCCCGCATCAAAGGATGCGATTTCAACTTTGCGATGATCTCGCGCTTTCCAGCGATAATGCCTGCCTGCGGTCCACCCAGCAGTTTATCCCCAGAGAACATAACCACGTCGACACCGGCTTTTAGAATATCGGAGACAACGGGTTCTTCGCCCATGCCATACGGTGACAGGTCGATCAGAACTCCACTGCCAAGGTCCTCCATAAGGATAACACCGCGTTCCTGAGCCAACTTTGCAAGGTCGCCGCGTTCAGGCGCAGAAGTGAAACCAATTATCTTGAAGTTACTGGTGTGACTTTTCAATAAAACCGCAGTTGTTTCATCGATAGCGGCCTCGTAATCGCTCAGGCGCGTCTTATTTGTTGTACCAACCTCGTGCAGGACGGCGCCGCTTTGTACTATCACGTCAGGCAAACGGTACGCTCCGCCGATCTCAATCAGTTCACCACGAGAGGCAACCACGCTCCTGCCGGTAGCCGTGACCATAAGACCCAGCAATACTGCTGCTGCACAGTTATTCACAACAACTGCCGCCTCGGCACCTGTCAATTCACAGATCAATGCCTCTACATGAGTATGGCGCGATCCCCGCTTTCCGCTATCCAGATCGAATTCCAGATTGGATGCCCCTTCGCTAGCTCCCCTAAGCGCCGCGACAGCCTGACGGGCCAACGGGGCTCTCCCTAAATTCGTGTGAATAATAACACCTGTTGCGTTTATAACCGGCAGGAGTGACGGCGAACGCGCATTTTCGATATCTGCCGCCACTAAAGATGCGAAGTCGGCGCCCTCAAAATCAGGCAACGCAACAGTGCTGTCCGCTAATATTTCATGGCGGAGCTGTTCAATAGCCTTCCGCAGGGCGGACACCACCTCAGGACGGCTAAAGCGTTCGGCCAGAGTTTTAATTTCAGAAAAAGACAAAACCGTTTCGATTTGTGGCAGGTTTCTTAGAGCTTTGTTCACTTATGTTTCCATTCGGTTGCGCGGTTATCGTGCCGACAAGAAAAGGAACGGCATCACTTCAAAATATGGAAGTCCCTGCCTGACGAACAAAGCAAATTCCGACAGCATCCACAATGCCCATAGCTTGTCGTTCAGCATAACCAACGGCCTCGCAGGATCATGCTGGATAGAGCGAAGATAAATTACCGGGACATTCTACAGCTGTGGAACTTGCAGAGATTAAGCTTCGCCTGACCAGTAGATCGCTTCATCCTCAATAGCTGAACTGTTAGCGCGGACCGCTTAATGGACTCCATAGGCCTCCGTTTCCCATTGGCCACAGGTAAAGTCTGAGCCTTAACTGGACGGTTTTGGATATGCTCGCTGTTGGGTTCTAGATTGTTGCCAGATCATTCGATCATCGCGGCTCAGATCCAACGCTGCCACTCGGTTCAGTTTTAGGAGGACTGAGATCATGATCAGAAGCTATCTGAACTTAATCAGGCAATTTTTCCGAGGCTCTCATAGAATGACTACCTTGGATGTCAATTCAAGTTCCAAACAAGCGAAAGCCCCGAAGGGATGAACCGTCGGGGCTTTTTTGTAGCATTGTAATGAGAGATACTCACTATCT
>Ga0209345_10003887_pt1 | contig 14914 bp, 11 predicted proteins | sample Cruoilmetagenom7_FD_187294 | JGI IMG/M metagenome (GOLD analysis project Ga0209345, IMG submission 187294) | Oil polluted marine microbial communities from Coal Oil Point, Santa Barbara, California, USA - Sample 7 (SPAdes) (version 2) | ecosystem: Environmental > Aquatic > Marine > Oil seeps ... | reverse complement strand
GGGCTTGACAACTCACCGGCATGGGATGTGCCTCTGAGTAGAATAAAATTTGACAAAAAGGATCTACCTGCTTATGAACGCAAGGATCTCAAACACGGAATTCCTGCTGAGCAGCGTCCCAGCGACAATGAATATGACCGTTACGTGTATCTTGTGGACCTTTTCAGACGCCTCAAATATAATGAAAAGGAAATTTACAATCAGTGCCCATTTCTAATACAGGACGTATTATTTAACTCCATATTTTGCAAGGCAAACCGTGATCTTAAGGAGATCGCAAAAGCGCTGAATGAAGACGCCACTGAAATCGATGAATGGGTAGCGCTTTCGACCAGCGCAATTTCTGAAGGCCTTTGGTGTGCGGATTCCAGAAAATTTGAATCTTTTGATCTTACAGCCGAAGAGCGTATTCATGCCGCTACGGCAGCCAGTTTCATGCCGCTTTTTGCAGGGGCTGCATCAAAGACTCAGGCTGAAATCTTATATGACACGATTAATTCCCTCTCTTTCTGTGCGCTCCACCAGGGAAATTGCTTTACTATCCCCAACTATGACATGACAAAAAAAGATTTTGATCCTAATAACTACTGGAGGGGGCCTGTATGGATGAATATCAACTGGATGATTTCTCAAGGTCTCAAGAACTATGGGTATCAGGAAAAAGCCGACGACATGAAGCAGGACATTATTCAACTGCCCATTCGATTTGGTTTTTACGAGTATTTTGATTCCCATACCGGAAAAGGGTATGGCTCTCCGGGCTTCTCCTGGACAGCAGCCCTTTTCATCGATCTCGTATATGAATATTACGACAAAGACACGCATGCCGCTCTCCGGCTAATACCGGGTGGTGCCCTACGGCTCAAGAAAAGGAAAGTTCTCAATGAATTGTCCAAGGCCTTGGAGATACCATCTGAAAACGTTGCTTCCAGACTTATGACCTCCATCGGGGATTTAAAAGACAAATTCTACGATTTGAATCGAGGCCGTATTAATTATGAGGCCATGAAGGCTTCACCCGAATATGGCAGTTACCAGGAAACCGCCTCCCAGCTTCAAGCTTTCGACCCTTCATTACTTTATTCTCCATCGCAAAAAAAGGCTTTTTGGATCAATCTATATAATGCTATTGTTGTGCATGGCATTGTGGAACTGGGTATAACTTCTTCGGTCCGGAAGATCCCTGATTTTTTTGCCAACATTTCCTACCGGGTTGCCAATTTTTCGTTCACAGCCGATGAAATTGAACACGGAATTTTACGGGGTAATTCAAGGCCCCCTTACAGGCCGTTTCGTTTGTTTAAGAAAAACGATCCACGCGGGGATTTAAGTCTTAAAGACATTGACCCGAGAATCCATTTTGCCCTTGTTTGCGGATCACGCTCATGTCCTCCGATTCAATTCTATGATGCCGATCACATTGACAAGCAGTTGGACATGGCGGCAAAAAACTTTATTAACAGTTCCGAAGTTCTTATTCTCCCTGAAAAGAATAAGATATTTCTTTCTCAGATATTCAACTGGTATAAAAAGGACTTTGGGGGGAAAGAAAAAATATTTCAATATTTACTCAGGTATCTGAATGCGGATGAAGAGGCCGACTATTTAAAACAAAACATAAACCGTATAAAGATTGAATATCTGTTTTATGACTGGAATTTGAATCATTAAGGGTTCGATCAATGGAAAAACAGCATGACAACAGCAACATCAGCGCCCCTCTAATGGCGACAATGACCACACAGGATCATGAAATTAAGGTGGACTCATGCGAGGAAAAGAAGAGACCGGATCCTTGTACAATTGTAATCCTGGGAGCGTCGGGGGATTTAACTGCCAGAAAGATCGTTCCTTCACTTTTCAGTTTGTTCATTAAGGGTGATTTGCCGGAACCCTGTGTCATTTTAGGCTGTGGTCGCACAAACCTGAATGATCATGAATTCAGGGGCAGGATGAAAGGGGTCTGTTTGAGCTTAAACGAAGTGAACGGTTCTGAATGGGAGCGATTTTCTGAATTTCTGTATTATCGTTCAATCGAGTATAAAGATGTTAAATCTCATGAAAAGCTGGCAGAGTCAATCCGGGAACTGGAGGGAAAATATGGAACCGGGGGTAACAGGGTCTTCTATCTTGCTATTCCGCCGTCACTTTACGAGTCCAACGCAGAAATGCTGGGCAAAGCAGGTCTTTCGAAAGAAGGAGACGACGGCGCCGGCTGGTCAAGAATTGTGGTGGAAAAGCCTTTTGGCCGGGATCTCACATCAGCCATGAAACTTGATCATACGATTCATAAATACTTCCAAGAACATCAAATATTCAGGATAGATCATTACCTGGCAAAAGAGACCGTTCAAAATATTCTGACATTGCGTTTTGCAAATGCCATTTTTGAACCGCTCTGGAATAGAAACTTTATTGACCACGTCCATATTATCGCTACCGAAACTCTGGGTGTAGAACACCGGGCAGGTTATTATGAGCAGGCAGGCGTCCTCAGGGACATGTTTCAGAACCACATGATGCAACTCCTGGCCTTAACAGCCATGGAGCCTCCCTCAAGATTTGAGGCAGCCCGGGTAAGGGATGAAAAAGTCAAGGTATATCGATCCCTCAGACCCTTTCGCGTTGAGAGTATCCAGGATTATCTTGTGGTTGGGCAATATGGCGCCGGCACGGTTGATGAAAAGAGGGTCCCTGCCTACCGCGATGAACCGGGTATCAGCTCTGAGTCGTTGACCCCCACTTACGCAATGATGAATGTATTTCTAGATAATTGGCGATGGAAGGGTGTCCCGTTTTTCTTAACATCGGGAAAGAGGTTGGCAAAAAAACTGACTGAAATCCATATCCAGTTCAAAGAGGTCCCTCACTCCATGTTTCCCCAGACATTACGTGAAAGCATTATTGCCAACAGACTGGTGCTTGGAATCTACCCGGACGAAAAGATATCGCTAACCTTTCAAACAAAAAAACCCGGCGCCCGAATGTGTCTGAGATCAGTCAACATGGATTTCAATTATCTTCAGGATAATTCCGGGTTTTTCGTTGATGCATATGAGAAAGCGCTTCTCGACTGTATGCTTGGGGATCATATGCTTTTCTGGAGGCAGGACGGAGTAGAGCTCTGCTGGTCTTTTTTGACACCCATACTTGAGGAATGTGAAATATGTGGAGATCGGGCTGAAACCCTTCTGCCTTACAATGCAGGGACATGGGGTCCGAAAGCGTTTAAAGAGCTGAGGCATGAAGCAAAGGTCTAAAAGTCGAAAAGTTAACGGATCACTGGCACTGATCACTCAAAGAAGGGGGATTTCCAGATGGAGACCTATTATAAACCGGAAGATTTACCTAAGTTCGAAGAGATTGGAAAAGGATCAAAAGAATTGGCGGACAAATTCTTTGATTATTATGGCGCTGTGTTTGCTGAAGGAGAACTCACAGAGAGGGAAAAAGCGCTTATCGCTCTGGCAGTAGCCCACGCCATCCAGTGCCCGTACTGTATAGACGCCTATACCCAGGCATGCCTGGAAAAAGGATCAAATCTGTCTGAAATGACTGAGGCGGTTCATGTGGTAACGGCAATAAGAGGGGGCGCTTCCCTGGTCCATGGAATTCAGATGCGTAATATCGCAGAAAAGCTGTCCATGTGAGGGATATCATGGCATTATCTGTGGTTGACCTTTACAGAGATATTCTTCCTAAAACCAATTGCGGTGACTGTGGGTACCGCACCTGTCTCGCATTTGCAAGCATGGTGGTTTCTGAAAAACTGCCGTTGAAAAACTGCCCGCATCTTACGAAAGACTTGGTTCAGAAATGCAATGAAGAGCTGACCGAACAATATGCAGCCGGAAAATGGCTCAAAAGGGATATGGCTCAGGACGCTCTTGAATGGGCAAAAGAACGGGCTTCTTCCATGGCGATTGAAGATCTGCCGGATAGATTAGGCGGGGACCTCATCAAGACTGGTGATGGCCATGCGCTTGAGCTTCCCTATTTTAACGATTCCATAGTCATATCAAAAGACAATATATCAAAGAAAGACGGGGCCGATCTCACAAGATGGGAGCAGGTTTTCATATATAACCACATGGCCCAGGGTGGCAGCAGGCTCCCAACCGGGAAATGGAAAGGACTTGTTGAATTTCCCAATACGGTTTCAAAGATAAAATCCATGGTCGATCATGTTGAAAACCCTTTGAAACAGAAATTCAAAGGGAAGGTTGGAGAACTGCTGGCTGCCGGGGAACTCCTTGGCATTGTCGATATGACGCATAAGTATAATTCTGCGGATCTGGCGCTTTTATTCAACCCCCTTCCACGAGTGCCTGTAATGATCGTGTTCTGGGACCAAGAAAAAAACGAGGGGTTTGAGGCTAGCATAAAGCTTTTATTTGATGAAACAATTACAGATCATCTGGATATTGAATCTATCTTGTTTTTGAGTGAAAGGTTGATGGAACTGCTGTGTGAGGATTGATTTGTAACTACTCAGGTAGATAGGCTGAAGGTGTAAACAACCTGAACAGTAACCATTTGAGAAGAAATTTCAAATGACTATTTCCGCTTCTGAAAGGCTGAGAAGGTTTTTTTCAGTGTTTGATCACAGCGACCATGTCTTGATCATGATTAATGCTGATCCTGATGCCATAGCGAGCGCCATGGCTGTTAAAAGACTTTTGTGGCGTAAGGTCGCAGGCGTTACGATAACCCACATAAATGTTATCCAGCGCCCTGACAACCTCGCCATGATACGACTTTTAGGGATCGACCTTGTTTATATAGAAGAAATTAATATGACCCAGTTCAATCGTTTTGTTATCGTTGATTCTCAGCCTGACCATCATGAATGTTTTTCCATGGTTAAACCTGATGTGATTATCGATCATCACCCTGAAACCTGTGCCGTCGCTTCATATTGTGATATTCGTCCGAATTACGGTGCCACAGCCACGATAATGACAGAATACCTTCGGGCAGCGAAGATAAAACCGTCAGTCAAGATTGCAACAGGGTTGTTTCATGCGATAAAAACTGACACAGGAAACTTTGAAAGACAAACTATCATTGAAGATATTCGTGCCTTTCAGTTTCTTTATCGCCATGCAAACATTCATCTGGCTCAACAAATTGAACACGGCGAAATAAAGTATGACTTTTTGAAATATTTTGACCAGGCCCTGCACAACAGAAAAATGCGACAAGGCCGGATTTTTGTGCATCTTGGAAATGTTGTTAATCCAGATATATGTGTTTTAATAGCTGATTTTTTCATGCGTGTTGATAAGGCAACCTGGAGCATTGTTTCCGGTAATTATGACAAAAAGCTGGTCGTCATTTTCAGATACAATGGGCTTCAAAAACATGCAGGTAATATTGCAAAAAAGGCCTTTGGCAGTATTGGATCCGCTGGTGGCCATAGGAGCATGGCACGGGCTGAGATCTCTGTTTCAGAAATAAAAGAAATGGTTGAAGTCAAAGACGACAAGGCTGTTCAGCAGTGGGTGATAAATCGAATAGAAAAAGGCGCTGATAAAAAACGCAAAGTCCAATAGGACAATTGTTCTATAATTATTGCCGCCCGGATCGGGGAATAGGCGAGCCTTTAGGATATCTGCCACATGACAACAGAATCTTTTAAACAAACACTTGCCGGACACAGGCTTCAACTGACTCGGGGTCGGACTGAAACACTTCAAGTTAATATGGGGCTGCTCTGTAATCAAACATGCCGGCATTGTCATTTGAACGCAGGCCCTGATAGAAAAGAGAACATGAATTTAGAGACAGTTGATCAAGTGGTGGATTATGCCCATCGGAACCAGTTTAAAACAATAGATATTACAGGCGGAGCTCCGGAATTGAACCCAAATTTGGTTAAACTCATGGAAGACCTTGTTCCTCTTTCTGCGAAGATTATGCTTCGTTCAAATCTTTCGGCAATGAATATCAATAAAAATCTTGTGCAATTTTTAGAAGAGCATTGTATTTGCATTGTTGCCTCTTTTCCTTCCTTGAATCAAACACAAGTTGACTTACAACGGGGAGAAGGGAGTTTCAAAAAAATCATTGATACACTCAAAAATTTGAACGACGTTGGATATGGTCATGAGGGCTCAGGGCTGGAACTTCACCTGGTTTCCAATCCGGTTGGCGCTTTTCTGCCTCCACCGCAGGCTGAAACAGAAAGGAGGTTTCGGCAATTGCTCCGGCAAAAATGGGGTATCGTTTTTAACAGCATTTTTAGTTTTGCCAATGTTCCTATTGGACGGTTTCGCCGGTGGCTTGAGGAAACAGAAAATTTTGACGGGTACATGAAAAAACTTGTCTCCGCTTTTAACCCTTGTGCAATAGAAGGGCTCATGTGCCGAAAGCTGGTGTCTGTCTCGTGGGATGGCTTTCTTTATGATTGTGATTTTAATTTGGCAAAGGGGCTCCCCCTTGGAGGTTCCAAAATCCATGTCTCTGAAATGTCAGGCCCACCTGAGGAAGGGAGCCCTATATCTGCAAACGACCACTGTTTCACCTGTACTGCAGGCGCAGGATTTACTTGAGGTGGCGCCATAAAGGTCTGAGTTCAGATTTCGGACAGCCTCCTGGGTGAAAAGGTAGCATAAATGAATGAGTCTATTGGACACCCCTCAAACAAGCCTAAGCATTCATGGGTGAAATTTATCATTCTTGCCGCATTCGTTTTCTCCGCAGTTTACGTGTTCCAGTTTGCGCCCATAAGAAATCATGTAACACCGGAAAGCCTTGAGCGTCTTTTAAAATCTGCGGGCTTTTGGGCGCCGGCAATGTATGTTTTTCTTTATGCTCTGGGAGTATGTTTTTTTCTGCCTGGAACCATGTTCACCGGGTTAGGGGGCGTCATATTCGGCCCTTACTGGGGTTTCCTGTATGCGTGGGTAGGGGCCATGATAGGTGCAAGCGCCGCTTTTTTCATCGGACGAGGTCTGGGCAGAGATTTTGCTGCCTCGGTTATTGGGGGTAAACTGAAAAAATATGATGATGCAATACGGCGTAACGGATTTGCAGCTGTCTTGTATCTGCGGCTTGTATACTTTCCTTTTACACCCATGAATTTTGGCATGGGGCTGACAAAAGTTAAATTTTTGGATTACCTTCTCGGAACAGGGCTCGGTATTATGGTCGGCACCTTTGTCTTCACATTCTTTTTCGGGACAATCAAAGATATCTGGACAGCCGGCGATTGGGATCAATTGCTCTCTTTCAAGGTTTATTTCTCAGTTGCCCTATTCATCTTTTCATTTTTTATCCCGAAAATCGTCAAAAAGTTGAAGACCGAAACAAACTGAATGTTAGATTTTCCTGAACCTAACAACCTGAGTAGTGTCTGAACGAAAACTAGGATTTTTCGTCAAGATCAAGGAAGACCAAAATTTTAACCGCAGGCATACATTAAGTATTTCGAGGATTTAAATTTTTATCTGACGCAGATATTGGCGAAAAAGACAGTTTTCGTTCGGGCACTAAGTAGTTACCATGGAAGGTGATCTTCAATTAGTTGTTAAAGAGAATCCAGATGATCTGGCTCAGGAGGCTGCACGAATATTTGCTGCGGCGGCAGTAGATTGCGCATTTAAAAAAGGACGTTTTGCTGTTGTACTTTCCGGTGGATCAACCCCTAAATTAATGCATAACCTGCTTGCAGAAAAGCCTTTTATTTCTGAAATCCCATGGGAGAAAACACATATTTTTTGGGCGGACGAGCGCTGTGTTCCTGAAAACCACCCCCATAGTAATTTTAGGGCAGCAAAGGAAGACCTTGTTGACAAAGTTCCAATTCCTGAATCACATGTGTACCCCATGTCAACAGAATTTACTCCTGAAAAAGGAGCTGACGCGTATCAGCGAACGCTGTCTGATTTTTTTAAATTGGAACCAGGAGAATATCCCCGCTTTGACTTGATATTTCTTGGTATGGGAGGCGACGGGCACACGGCATCCCTTTTCCCCGATCAAAGTGCATTGGAAGAGAAAGAAAGATTTGTGGTTTCAGTCAAGGGCGGAAACCCGGATGTTTATCGCCTGACCATGACCTTGCCTGTATTAAACAATGCAAGATATGTTGTGTTTTTGATTTCGGGAAAGCAGAAGGCCGAGGCACTTAAGACTGTTCTTGAAAACAATCAGGAGCGGCTGCCTGCAAAAAGAGTTCGGCCCGTAAGCGGAAAGCAAATATGGCTCATTGATCGGGAAGCGGCATCAATGCTCTCAAAAAGCGTGACCTATGGGAAAACATAAAAGCAAGACCTTTGTGCTGGCAGGGGATATTGGGGGCACCAAAACGAATATGGGGCTCTTTCAGATGGGGAAGAGCCGCCCGATCCTGAAACAGTTTGAGTCCTTTTCCAGTAGAGAAACGGCAAACCTGGAAGATATCATTCAGCAGTTTTTAAAACAGCACCCGAGCACTGTTGCCTGTGCCGGTTTTGGAATCGCAGGACCCGTTCTTGATGGTCGATGCAAAACCACGAACCTTCCCTGGGATGTTTCCGAGGACCGAATTAAAAAACGTTTTGGATGGCCGTGTGTAAGCTTGATAAACGACCTGGCAGCAACTGCTGTTGCGATTCCCTTATTGAACAACAAGGAGTTTTTTCCTTTAAACAGTGCTAGAACCCGAAAAAAGGGGAACATCGCGCTAATTGCGCCGGGAACAGGATTGGGTGAGGCGTTGCTTATTTTTCAAAATGAGGGTTATGCCCCCCTCTCTTCGGAGGGAGGGCACGCCGATTTTGCCCCAAACAGTGATTTTGAGGTTGAGTTATGGAAATATCTTCACAAGCGGTTTGGGCATGTAAGCGTAGAAAGAGTCCTTTCAGGTCCTGGGCTATTCAATATCTATTCATGGTTAAAGGATTCAGGGAGATACAGGGAACCTTCCTGGCTTGCGCAGAAAATCAAAGAAGATGATCCTGCCAGGGTAATCACTGCGGTGGCTCTGGTCGATAGGGGCACCCTGTGTGTGGAAGCACTGAAAATGTTTGTATCCATTCTTGGCGCTGTTTCAGGGAACCTCGCATTGACTGGAATGACAACAGGAGGGGTGTTTTTAGGGGGAGGGATACCACCTAAAATTTTGCCCATATTGAAAAAGGGCCTGTTTATGAAGGCGTTTAAAGCCAAAGGACGGTTCAGCGATATACTGGAGAAAATCCCCGTTAAGGTGATCCTCAATGACAGATCAGCCCTTATGGGCGCTGCGACGCATGCCTTTAAGATGTTGCGTTAGCTCTGGGGAACCCTTACAGCCAAAAAAACCTTTTAATATGAAAGGAGATATCATGGACTTCAAAGATGTTATAAACAAGAGACGCGCAGTCAACTTTTTTGACCCCGAAAAGCCGGTTCCGGATGATCTGCTGAAAGAGATGGTGGAGACGGCTGCAAGAGTACCGTCCAGTTTTAATCTCCAGCCATGGAGCCTTATGATACTCACAGATCCTGAAGAAAAAATGCGCCTTAGAAAACTTGCCTGGGACCAGCCCAAGGTCAGCGAAGCCCCCGTGGTGCTTATTGTCCTTGCGGACCGAGATGGGTGGAAAAAGGGACATCCTTTTGTTGAAAAGAATTTCAAAGAGATGGTCAATTCCGGCAGCATGTCCGAAGGCCAATATGAGTGGTTTACAGGCGCCTGTATGGGACTCTACGGCGACACGGCGGAAAAACAACAGGCCTTTGCATGCAAAAATACAGGTTTTTTTGCCATGGCCTTGATGTTTGCTGCAAAGAGTTTGGGACTGGATACGCATCCCATGGACGGTTTTGATCATGAGGGTGTGCGAAAGGCGTTCAATGTTCCCGATAATTACTGGGTTCCTTTGCTTTTAGCCATGGGGTATTTTGATGAGACAAAAGAATTGCACCCTCCCAAATGGCGAAAAACCTTTGAAGAGATTGTCGTGAGGTTTGGCTGAAAATGATAAAGACGATTCTGTTCCTCTACTTGGCAGCCTGCCTCCTGCTTATGCTCTACGGTCTGAACTGCCATGTGATGGTCTATCTTTTTAAAAGGCGTCTTAAAAGTCGGAAGATTGATGACCGGAAGATTCTGAAAGATTTTTACGCAAAGCATGGCGAGCAGGATCTACCTTTTGTAACCACTCAGATCCCCATTTACAATGAATTGAACGTGGCAGAAAGGATAATTGAGGCTGTTGCTGCATTTGACTATCCAAAAGGCAGACATGAGATTCAGGTTCTTGATGACTCTACGGATGAGACCCATAAAATTATTGCCGGAAAAGTTCAATCTTTAAAAGAAAAGGGAATTTGTATTGAACACATTACGCGACCTGACCGTAAGGGATTCAAGGCCGGGGCGTTAAGGTTTGGCATGGAACGGGCAAAAGGGGATCTGATGGCAATCTTTGATGCCGATTTTGTCCCGCCGCGTGATTTTCTCCTAAAGGCCGTTCCATATTTTGTTCAAGATAAAAACCTTGGGTTGGTACAGGCCCGATGGGGCCATTTGAATGAGAACAAAAGTCTGATTACCGTGCTTCAATCCATCGGAATTAATGGACATTTTATGGTGGAACAGTCAGCTCGCAACTGGAATGGGCTCCTGATGAATTTTAATGGCACGGCAGGTATTCTTAAAAAGGCCGCGATCCAGGAGGCCGGAAACTGGCAGGACGATACCATAACAGAAGACATGGACCTTTCCTATCGCATGCAGTTGTCAGGCTGGAGATGCCGTTATCTCGTAGATCTGATTGCTCCTGCTGAGGTCCCCGAAAACATCAATGCCTTCAAAACCCAACAATTCAGATGGGCCAAAGGCTCAATCCAAACGGCGATTAAATTACTGCCAACAGTCTGGCGATCAGATTTCAGTTTTTTTTGTAAAATTCAGGCCACATTCCACATGACACACTATATAATACACCCTTTAATGGCATACCTCGCCATTATGGCGCCCATTCTTCTTGTCACAACCCGGATTGAATTTCCTGTGTTCGCTTTTGTCGCTTTTGTCATTGCTCTGCTTATTGCATCTACCGGGCCTTCCAGACTCTACTGGGTAGCGGAAAGACATGCCACCAAGGGTTGGCCCAAAAAACTGTTGCTTTTGCCTGTAATGATATCTTTCGGCTGTGGTCTCGCCATCAGCAACAGCCGTGCAGTTCTGGAAGCTCTTTTCGGAAAGAAGAGCGATTTTGTCCGAACGCCAAAACGAGGAAGTATAACAAAAAAGCACTATCGCCCTCCTATTACTACCTTTTTTATTTTAGAAATTCTTATCGGTGTCTGGTGCCTTACCGGCATCATCGCCTATGCAGGGGCAGGCCAGCATATCTTGCGGCCATTCTTGTTTCTCTACGCCACCGGATTTATCTATGTGGGATTGCTTTCTCTTCTCCACAGGAAGAGGTGATATGGATGCCATTTTCATTTCCAGACAAAGTCCCCCGAGGTCTTTTCTGGGTTAGCCTTGCCCTTTTTTTATTGGTGATCTTTTCCCTGGCACAGCTGGGCCCGATAGGCAAGCGTGTGCTGCCTTTCGGATTTCTGTACTCAGTTTCTTTTGTGCTGCTTTTTTTAATCTACAAGGGATTTCCAGATGAATGGCCCCTAAGAAAGCAATTCATTTTCATCTTCTGCATCTCAGTCCTGTGTCGCTTTTTCTTTGTGACATTTCCGGCAAGTTACGACGTCAACCGCTATATTTGGGAAGGTTACGTCTATAATCAGGGTTTCAATCCCTATCTACATGCCCCCAGTGATCCTGTTTTCGAACCAATTGTTAACGGCATATGGAACAACATAAACCACAAGGACGCAACTGCATGCTACCCGCCGATGATTATCCTGTTTTTTGGACTCCTGGCCTCCATTTCCCAAAGTCCACTGTTATTTAAAAGCATTATTGTCCTGTTTGATCTTGCTGTGATCCCGGTTTTAATATTAATTGCCGGATCACGAGAAATAAAGCCGTCAAATCTAATATTTTACGCGTTAAACCCTCTAGTGCTTGTTTTTATCGCTGGAGAGGGGCACCTGGATGCTGTTCAGATATTTTTTATATGCCTTTCTCTTTATTGTTTTATGCAGAAAAAGGATGGATGGGGATTTTTCACACTGGGATGCGCAATCATGAGCAAGTATTATGCCTTGATTTTGTTGCCTTTTATAATAAACAGCAGGAATTGGAAAAAAGTCTTTTGGGTACTGTTTCCAGTCCTTTCATATCTGCCCTTTGCTGAGTCGGGAACCGGGCTTTTTTCGTCCTTGGTGACTTTCGGGACGACCATGCACTATAATGATTCACTGGCAGTGCTTTTAAGGGCCATATTTGGGTCTCATGTTACATTAATAAGCATGTTTCTGCTTCTGACAATTTTTGCCATAATATTTCTTGTGGTACATGACCCAATAAGGAGCAGTTATTTGGCATTTGCTTCTTTATTGCTGTTCATGCCTACACTTCACCCATGGTATCTGGTCCTGATTACGCCTTTCCTTGTTTTTTCACCGTCAAGGGCGTGGCTTTATCTTCATTTCGCAGTGGTTTTCACATTCCCTGTGCTGCGGGTGGAATACTATACCGGCGTTTTTCAGGAGCTCCACTGGCTGAAAGCTTTTGAATATCTCCCTTTCTTTGCCTTGCTTGTTTTTGATTTTTTCAGGCAGAGGCCTGTTTCAGTCCATGGTCCGTTCAGACGTGCCAAAGATTTTTCCGTTGTGATTCCTGCCCTCAATGAATCGGGAAACATATTTAATGCGATTGAGTCAGTCAGAAAAGAAAAAGATGTTTTAGAGACAATTGTCGTAGATGGAGGCTCTTCAGATAATACCATGAAGATTGCAAAAAATCTGGGCGCCAAAGTCATTGAATCTGAAAAAGGTAGAGGTCGTCAGATCAGTGAAGGGGTAAACCAGTGCCAGGGAGATATCATTTTGATCCTCCATGCAGACTGCCGGATCTTGCACGGAACTTTTGAGCGCATAATCAAAGAACTTAAGCAAAAGCCTCAATGTATCGGCGGCTCTTTGGGGATGTGCTATGAGTTCAAATCGTTTAAACATCTATTCCTGTCTTTTCTTAATAACTTGCGTGCGAGATGGGCAGGGATCTCTTTTGGCGATCAAGGTCAGTTTGTCAGGAAAGAAGCCCTGGACGCCATAGGCGGATTCCCGGACCAGATGCTCATGGAGGATGTGGAGCTAGCTATGCGCTTTAAAGAAAATGGCCCAGTTTGCCATATCTCCAAAGGGATCATGGTTTCTCACAGACGATGGGACGAGATGGGCTTTTACGCAAATTTTAAGAAAGTTGTGACACTTTGTTCCGTGTATTTTATCAACCGAAGGCTTGGGCTGGGAGATGCCAGGCGAGAGGGCTTTTATAAGCGTTACTACACGTCCTAAGAAATCCTTAACCCAAAACCCTGAAAAAAACGAGGCAACATGAAAAGATTCTTCAGACTCATTTCAGATTATACAAAATGGCTTCATACCCAGTGGCCTGCCGGTACGGTGGAAAAGTTTCCAGAGACCAATGAGGACGGATCAACAAATGTCCAGGGCATGAGGATTACCGGTGATCTAACCGGAATTCCTCTTTTAAAATTTGCAGTGGACTCTGGAGCAAAAGTGGTTCGAGAAATACTGAATGAGGAAGACTTCAAAGCCAGGAAGGGAGCCACCTCAGGAATACTTGATCTGGCCATTATCGGGGGAGGGGTTTCAGGAATTGCCGCTGCCATTGAAGCCAAAAAGGCCGGTCTCAATCTCAAGGTTTTCGAAGCCAAACGCCCATTTTCTACAGTCATCGACTTTCCAAAGGGAAAACCGATTCACACCTACCCGACTGACATGACGCCTGCCGGCGCTTTTCAGGTATCGGCTGATGTGAAAGAGGCCCTGGTTGATGAAATGGAAGAACAGAGGCGAAAATATGACATCGAAGTCATCCCTGCAAGGATTGACCATCTGGAGCGCAAGGGAGACCGGGTCATTCTTTATCACGGAGACAAGGACACCCAGACACAGGCCCTCAGGGTAATCATTGCCATTGGGAAGAGTGGCAATTATCGGAAACTGAACTGTCCCGGAGAAGAATTGGAAAAGGTTTACAACCGTCTGCATGATCCCAAGGAGTTTGCGGAGAAAAAGGTCATGGTCGTTGGCGGAGGTGATTCAGCGATTGAATCTTCCATTGCCCTTGCTGAAAGTGGCGCCTGGGTTTGTCTCAGTTATCGGGGGAAACAGCTTTCTCGACCAAAACCTGAAAACATTGAAAAACTGAATTTTCTGGCCCGGGACACTGCCCTTACGACCACTGAAGAAACAGCCCGGCAGCGGATGGAAAGCAAAGGAGCCTCCGGTTTTGTTCGTTTGGTTTTGGGTACGACGGTTAAAGAAATCAGAGACCGTGAAGTTATCCTCCTTGATGAAGAAAAAAAGGAGAACACTGTCCCAAATGATGTTGTCTTTGCAATGATTGGACGCGAAGCGCCTCTGGGTTTTTTTCGCAGATCAGGGATCAAAATTCGAGGGGAGAGCACGTTTAAGGGCTGGGTGGCTTTTGCTGCGTTATTATTCTTCTGCATTTTTATCTACACATGGAAATCCGGTGGTTTTACAGAAACCTGGCTGAATCCATGGCCTGGGAATTCCGCGCAGTTGCTGGGCAGCCTTGGTGAATGGGTGAGGGCAGAGGTGGAAGATCGATCAACCTTTCTGGGTACAATAGCCATATCAATCAAATCACGATCATTTTATTATACCTTGTTATACAGCCTGTGTGTGGTTATTTTTGGCTTTCAACGCATTGCTCGTCGAAATACCCCTTATGTGACGACTCAGACCTCCGTTTTAATGGCGGTCCAGATATTCCCCCTTTTCCTGCTGCCGGAAGTGTTTCTCCCCTGGTTGGGGT
>Ga0209345_10003886_pt1 | contig 14918 bp, 15 predicted proteins | sample Cruoilmetagenom7_FD_187294 | JGI IMG/M metagenome (GOLD analysis project Ga0209345, IMG submission 187294) | Oil polluted marine microbial communities from Coal Oil Point, Santa Barbara, California, USA - Sample 7 (SPAdes) (version 2) | ecosystem: Environmental > Aquatic > Marine > Oil seeps ... | reverse complement strand
CCTATTGGCGGACATTAACGGATCTTTCGGCAGGAACCGGGTCTTTACTGCGTTTCAACCCAATATGCGTCAAATGTCGATTTGAACGTGTCGCTTCCGGATCCATTATATTCGGAAGCCAAAACCACTTCGCCACCAATGCTATAGCTTAGTCCGTCGTCGGAAACATAAATCGGATTGCCGGAACTTGTATCGACATACCGCGTAGTCGTAAAATCAGGGTCATAGTTATATCCAGCGGGTGCATCGGTATCGACTTCAAGCCGCCCTGCCCGCCAGGCTTGCGTCTGGTTGTCGGGATACGCGGCAATGCCGAAATCAAAGTATTTGGTGGCGTCCTTTTTGGTAAAGTCGTACGATCCAACCGAGCTCATACCAGACGAAATGCTATTTGATCCAGTACTTATGCCACCCGAAATCAGCAGCATCATGGCCATAGCAATTCCTACGATCGCAGAAGTAAGCACGACCCAATCAACGGTAACTGCTCCGGAATCTTCGTCAAGAAAGTGATGTAAAGTTCTCATGGTACTCCTCCGATCTCACGGAAATACGACTGAAACTGTACTGGTTAACCACTTAATCACGACTAATATTGTAGTTTGTATAGCAGAAAACCCAGAAAGAATAAAGATCAGGGCGGAAAATCGTCAATTTGGCGATTACGCGTAAGAGTATCCGTAACTTTGACCTTATAAACCACTGATTTTGCGTAGGGACTCAGTTTACAGAGTCTCAAAACGGCGGGTTTCCGCGCGTGGATTTTCAGTTGACTTGACTTGGTTGGTGATTTTCGGCGAAAGCTAGCGGAACATTTTACCCTTGGAAATTAGGCTTCAAATGAAAAAACTTGCTTCGGTTGTAGGTGTCGCGATTTACATCTTGTCGGCCAACACCGCCTTCGCTTCCAGCTCAAACCAGAATTCCACCACTTGTGCCAACGGGTTGGTGCGTGAAATTCCAACGCGGCGCGCTAAAGCACCTGCTGGCAGTGATGTCATGGAACAAGTTCTAAACCTCAGCGGTTCCGAACGTGATAGCGTGGTGACCGCGCAGGTCTTGTCGGGGAACGTCCCGTCCTTTCTGCGTAACCTGATCCCCGTAACCTTCACTGGCGAACTCGCCGATGGTCAGGCAGCAAATGTTACGATCTGCGTTACACCTGATTATCTGGCGGTCGGGAATGACAGGGATTTCGTGCGCATTCCGATGGGATTGCCTGCGGCGGCAGAAATTGCCGACGAATTCGGCTTTTTCCTACCGACCACCAAGATGGTCGACGCGATTTATTCCCAAGCCGGCATTCGTCTCGCGCCGAGCCCAATGAAGCCAACCAGCCAGATGAGTTCCACTGGGTATCTTTTGACACACAACGATACGGTTGACGGCCAGTTGGCGCCGCTCGGCAATGATCTGGACGCGCTGACCGCTGGTCAGAAAAAAGATCTGGTTTTGTCAGTCCGCCTGCGTTCCAAACCGGGCCGCGTGGCAATCTATGGCTGGCATCGCACCAATGGTGTTCCTATCCAGCCGCTGAGCACCGTCCACGGAGCCCTCTATGCCGATTATAGCCACGGAGTGCGACTAGTAAGCGAAACCGCTTATGTTAACGGCAGAGCGGTTCCCTTGGCCGATATCATGCAAGACCCGCGTTTAGCACAGATCGTGAGCAGCGAAGGCCCGATCAACAATGCGCGCGGACTACAGGCTTCCTTATACCGCTAGCACTAGGTGCGGTTGACGTTGGGGGTCAACCGCACCTAGTCAACAGTTTTACAGCACCTGAACCCGAGGTGGTAATTCTCGTGACTCGCCGAACTTAGAACCCGCGAGCCGTGCCAATACGGCGCCCGCCAACGACACCAATCTTCGTGCGCACGATATTTGTCGAATATAAACCAGCTACCTTTCATTTCGGTCACGCCCAACGTCGTGCTACCACGACTACTCATCTGGTCAGGCGCGAGCGGCAGATTCATATGCTCGGCGGCGTTACCGTTGGTGTCGTAAACGCCAAGGGTACTTTTACAGCTCGGGAAGCTGCCCGTTGGGTAGGTGTTTGAACCACAGCTGTTAAAACCACCCCCACCACAGGTAGAACTTTTCTGGCTGGCCGCTGCACATACACCCCGCTCGTAAACGGGACCATAGCTCCAGCTTTTGGTTGCTTCGTATTGTGCGTTATGTGCAGCGCGCATCCTAGAGACCGCTGTGCTTGCAGATACGCCTTGGGCCAAATCGAAGCGATAGTCGGCGGGCTCTAGCGATCCGGCGCAGCTACCCTCCCACTCATGAGCATCGCACAGCCGTTTACCCATTGCCGCACAAACTTGCGCCGCTTCGAAAGCCTTGGTCCAGACCACAGGATAGGTGCACGGGATATTCGGAAATTCGAACTGGTCTATACATGCTGTCGCATCTTCGGGGCGTTGTGTTCTAGGATCGTAAAGCGGCGCCATATATTTGTCTCCGCATATCCGCTCGAACCGCGAATTAGCATAGCCGTTTACGCCGCCCGGAATACCGGAACGGCATTGTTCCGTCGCAATAGGATGCGTGGAAATCGCCGGATTGCCCTGCCCCATAAACCCCGAACGAGCGAATATTTCGCGCAACCGGTCGAGCTCGGCGGTAGACAAGCGGTGTACTTGTTTTAGCTGCTGGAACAATACCTCGTTATGCTGTTGCAGCGCAGTTTGCGCCATCGCACCCGAAATACTGCCGAGTGTTAAAACAGTGAGTATTACAAGAGTTCTACGTAGCATCCTCATTCCTCCCGTCGCATCAAATAAAACAGGTCCCGATTATCCGGGAAGCCCAAAAATCTCGGGATCAATCCGCCGTTCGATGCCGTTTTATCAACCGCGCTCATTCCCGGGATCAAATGTTCAATATGCACATCGCCCCCGCGACGCACGTATAGCGCCAGATAGGTATGTTCGAGCGCATTCATATCGAGCAGCATCGCATAGTCACATGCGTAACCCTGAAACGTCCGCGCCATTACCGAAGGCGTAGCCGTGGAGAAATACCCATAGATCAAAAACCGCTTGCCGCCGGATTCCTGTACACATGCCCCTGCCCGCAACGTACGCAGATCTGCCTCGGCCGAACCGGACCAGTTGCCAGCGCCCCATTGCGTTACCCGATCGCCCGGAACGCCCAATCCGGTTACGGGATCAAACTCCAGCAACGGGACACCGTTTTGGCGTGCGAATTTGATTTCGGGCAATAGTGCATTATCCGCCTCGGTCCAGGTTTTCATATCAATCGTGCCGTCGTTCAACACGTAGAGGGTGGACAGATGCGGTTGGAGTTTACTAAGCACCACCCCCTGCTCGATAAACCCGTAATGCATGCCGAAGTTGATCGAGGCGTAGTCGCCATACTTGAAAGCGCCGTGACTACGTTTAAAACCAGCGGTGAAGGTAGCGATAGTCCGATCGGTCAGTGTCGGATTAACCATCCCGAGCCTGACAAGCGGCTTCATCGTGTTCACCCCGTCCGGTCCGGGCATCCCGCCGACATGCATCGATGCCGGTGGTCGCGGGGACCAACCCAACCCCGGGTGATCAGTACCAACCGCATAGCCAAGCTCGAATTTGTCCAAATCGAAGGCGACAAAATAATCTGTTGCACGCGATTCAACCGAGTCCAATCCATTAGTAGTTCCGGGGCCTCTTAAAATTGAACTGCTTATTGCTTTGGGTTGAATTGCGCTGACAAAAACGTCGGGCATATCGACGACCGGATACCAAAGCCCAACCGTCATTTGTCCGGGTTTTGTCCCCTGTAGGGCAAAGCCATGCAAAGCTGTAATGACGTAGCGATCCTCGACAGCTCCGTCTATCAACGCCGGAACTGGGCCGTCGACCAACTGTCCGGTTCCGTCAACAGCCAGAACTTTACTGATCTCCAGCGCTGAATCCTTGAAGAAGTTGTCACGAACAAACCGGACGACTTGCTCACCTTTCCAAACGTGGTCACGCAGGAAGTCCGTTGTCCGCTCCAACGTCGTTTTCGAACCACTCGACTGGTTGCGCAAATAGAGCAACCCATCGCATATCGGCGCATACGGAAGCCCCTGATCTCGCGCCGTTGCTAGCTGCGAGGGAGCACCGGCCCAAGGTTCACACCTTGCATCCCCGAAGTTTCCGCTGAGGTATATCGCAGGCACGTTATCTTCCGACAAAAACAGCTTTTGCCCGTACGGGTCCGGATTTTCCAGATGGTAATTCTGTTGGCCACGCGTACCGTCCTCGCCGACCCGCAACAGAAACCAAGTGTTAATCGTTGGGTTGAGCGAGATAAGCTTAACCGGTGTGGTTCCATCAGCCAGAACCGCCAACGATTCCTTCCGAAACGGCTGAAGTTCCATAATGGTCTTGGCGCGGATAGCGTCATATTGGGCACGCTGCTCAACGAGGTCTTGTGCGTGAACCGTACCTCCGATCAGAGAAGCTGCCAGTGTCAAAATCAAACCGGTACTTGAGATCGGCAAATTCCTTGGTCTCATCGACTTAAAAAATGTAACGCGCAAGTTTCAATGCTCCCCTTTTCCACGGCACCCGATGTGTAACGCCAGCGCGTTGCGAAATCCGGTCGCGATTTTCTTCATACCAATCATAATTTCGGATCAATGCTTCTTCGTTCGAATATTTTGGTGCAAATCCCAGTCGTTCGCCGATTTTATCAATACTAACAAAGCTTTCCTTGCCGGCGGTCTCGTATATCCACTTGTATAGCGGTGAAAGGTGCAATTTTTCTAATGCGCGCAGTGTCCAGATTGCTGGGGCCGCCGGAAGCCCGATTACTTTCCGGTCGTACCCTGCACGATCCAGAACAACCTGAAAATCTTGCCTTAACGTTCCAAAACGCGCGGAACCAACGTTGAATACATCGTTCACCGCCTCGATTTCCTTGTTAGCACAAAGATACACCGCATCGCACAAATCTTCGACATCCAGAAACTGGTAAAGATTATTGCCTGAACCAAGCACCGGGAAATTATGCCCTGTGAACGCAAAATCATAGAGGAGCTCAAACGCGCCCAAACGTTCCGGTCCGATAAAAGATTTTGGCCGTAGCACCGGAATACACATCCCTTGCGCACGAAACTCGCCGCAAACCGCTTCCGCCTGAATCTTGGCTTCCCCGTAGGGGCCAACACCGATCAGTTTGTCATCTTCGACCAGCGGATGATGATCCGGCACCCCGTAAACCGCTGTCGATGAAATATGCACAAACCGCTCAATGCCGCGTTCAAGGGCGGTCTCTAACAACAGACGAGTGCCGTAAACCTCGGTCGACATGATTTCCTCGGCCGAACACAAAGGCAACGCAGCAGCGCAATGCACCACCACGTCGATACCGTCAAAAGCCTGTGCATGAAGTTCACGGTTACGAATATCACCGTGGATTATCGAAATCTGGCTCGCCTCCGGATAGTCGAATGGCGCTATGTCATAAGTGCGTACATTGTGACCGCGACCAAGTAGATACCGCGTTAGGTTTATGCCCATAAACCCAGAGCCGCCGGTAATTAGATAATTCATTCACGTACCCGCTTTATTCTTTGAATCTGCCGCCCAAGAATAGCTGGATGGGAGCAGAACAAACATGATCTGGGTCAACCCGTAACGAACGGTATCGGTGTGCTCAACTACCTCCAGTTGAAGGGGTATTGAAAACATAACGGCGATCGAGGTTGTATTTCACGACGTATCCAACCATCAGCCCAAGTACCGCGCCTATCTCGCGCATAATATCGGTCTTCCATACCAGCCAAAAAGTTGTTTCGGACCCCCAGAATATCAAGGTGGTTACGACGCCCATTAAAGTATAGAGCGTGAATTTTTTCCCGTGAACGGCTGCGCCCTTAGTGGTGTCATAAAAAATCCACCGTTTATCGAGGATGTATTTCAACACCAATCCCACCGCAGTGCCCACAAACACCGCCAGGGCGAAAGCATAACCGCTATCATTTAACGCCAAAACGATCCGTTGAGCGCCAAGATTGGCAATAGTCGCCAGCACCGCAAACATGGAATAGCGTAATATTAACACGTGACTTTTCAAACTGTGCCCTCGCAATTTGCACTACCTGCGGCGTTTTGGAGTCATAGCAGTTCACGGCATCAGATCAAAGCACGCATGCTCAACTCACACCAAAATAGTCGCGCGAATTTTGATGTGGTTTAACCAATTGTCCAGTTGCCCAATAAACCCTGACAATCTAGCATAGTGCGAATTCAAGGCGCCGATATTCTTCCCGCCGACGGAGTAGCTATGCAAGCCGAACAAGTCCCTACAATCCTGCCCGGCCTCAGCACCGAGACCGCAAACAGATTGCTAGAACAGCATGGTCCAAACGCGCTTCCGGAATCCAGAGGCACGCCGCTGATCATCCGGTTTTTGCGCCAGTTCAAAAGCCCGTTGATCTATATTCTGCTTTTTGCCCTGTTTCTGGATTTGGGAATCTGGATTTATGAAGGTGCGCAAGGACTGCCGGTCGAATCCATCGCCATTTCCGTTATATTGTTGCTAAACGCTGGCCTTGGAACCTATCAGGAAAGCAAAGCGGAAACGGCACTCGCAAAGCTAAAAGCGATGTCTGGCACGCGCGTCTGGGTCCTTCGTGACGGAAAGTACCGACACCTCCCTTCCGAGAATTTGGTGCCCGGTGACGTGGCCCGTATCGAAGCGGGTGATCGCATCTCTGCAGATGGTCGCATACTCGATCGTGACGGGGTTCAAATTGACGAGTCAGTTTTGACGGGTGAATCTCTGCCAGTGGAAAAAACGCTGGGCGATGACGTTTTTAGCGGCACGCTGATATCACGTGGCAAATGTTATATTGAGGTTACGAAAACCGGTCTAAACAGCAGCATGGGTCGTTTGGCGACACTAATCAAAGGGTTGACCGAAGAAAAAACCCCGCTTGAATTACGCTTGCAGCGCTTTGGCAATCAGATCGCGGTGGCTATTTTAGGGCTGGCTGTTGTCCTTGTCGTTAGTGGAATTCTTATCGAGGGCTTCGACAACCTCGGGCATATCCTGCTGTTTGCGGTGGTCGTAGCTGTCGCAGCCATCCCCGAAGGGTTACCCGCAGTGTTGACGCTGGCCCTCGCGCTCGGAGTGGAACGCATGGCGGGCAAGAAGGCGGTTGTTCGACGGCTGAGTGCGGTGGAATCTCTAGGCTCCGTGACCGTTATTGCAACCGATAAAACGGGTACGCTTACGGAAAACCGGATGATGGTAAAGTCCGTGGATACCTCCGACCCTGAAAATGCCCACCTTGCGATGGTTCTCGCCAACGATGCCGAAATCGGCACCGGTGCGGGCGACCCGTTGGAGTTGGGGTTGCTTGAATATGCGCAAACAAAGGGGATCGATTCAGAGGAAACCAAATCCCGCTTCCCGAGAACAGAGACCAAGCCCTTCGATGCGGTCTATCGCTTTATGCGGGTCACCGTGAAGGACAACGGCGACGAAGTCAGTTACCTCAAAGGCGCGCCTGAAACGTTGCTGTCGCGCTCGAAATTGACAAAAGTCGAGCGCGCTGAATGGGAACAGAAAATCGAGGCATACGGCGCCGAGGGCTATCGCGTGCTGGCGGTCGGAATGGCGAATGACCAGACAGACACTGACATCACCTTCCTTGGCCTCGTTCTGCTTTGGGATCCGCCACGCCCCGAAGTTGCTGATGCGTTAGCAAAGGCCCAATCGGCCGGGATCAAAGTTGTGATGATTACCGGCGATCACCCGACAACGGCCAAAGCAATTGCCGCAATTGTCGGGATTGATGATGACAAAGTGATGAGCGGCGACGAAATTGAGTTGTTGTCAGACGACGAGCTTGAAAAGGAAATGGCCGGCGTCTCTGTGTTCGCCCGCGCCACCCCTGAACACAAGCTGCGACTGGTCGAAGCAATGAAGTCCGCTGGCGAGATTGTCGCGGTGACAGGCGACGGTGTGAACGACGCGCCCGCCCTGAAGCGCGCCGACGTCGGCATTGCAATGGGGCAACGCGGAAGTGATGTGTCACGCGAGGTTGCGGACATCGTCTTGCTAGACGATAATTTTGCGACGATTGTTGCCGCTATCGAAGAAGGCCGCAGCATTTACGAAAACATCCAGAAGTTCATCCGGTTTTTGTTTTCCACGAACTTCGGTCTGATCGTCCTAATTCTGGGTGGTCTGGTGGCCGCGTATTTCCTTGGGCTAGAGGAACCGACCGGAGGGTTGCTCCTGCCGCTCACAGCCGTACAATTGCTTTGGGTAAATATTATCAGCGACGGACCTGCGGCGATGGCGCTGGCTATGGATCGAAATCCGGACGTAATGCTTCACAAGCCCAGAAATCCCTCCTCGCCGTTGCTCGACCGACCTTCGTTACGGTTTATTTTGCTAAGCGGCCTCACCAAAGCCGGAACGAGCCTTGGGTTGCTGTTGTTGCTACCGATTGCCGGATACGGGGTCATCGTGACACGGACCGCAGTATTTCTTTACGACTCCATAGCAGAATTGCTGTTCGCTTATCCTGCCCGCTACAACTCTGGCCGAGCAGGACGCAATGTCTGGTTAAACGTCGCCATCTCGGCCGGTATAGGATTGCAGATACTGACCGTGCTTGTTCCACAGCTTCGGACGCTGTTAGGGCTCGAAATGATCGATAGCTTTATTTTCCTGATACTCACAATGTCGGTGTTGGTGTCCTGGATGCTTGCACGATTTATCAGCAAACATTGAAAACCGGGGGCGCCCTACTAGCTCCATTGCTTGCTAAGTGCACGCAGGATATCGGCGCGGCTGACTTGTCCAATTAGCTCGCCCCCCTCAACCACGGGAAACCGTCGGTAGTTGCTGGCGAGAAACCTCTCGGCGGCTTCTACGACATCAAGGTCCGCATCCAGCGTCTCGACCGGTGCCTGCATATAATCCTTAACCGCACCGCCCCAGTCCTGATAATACGACGCATTTAACGCCGCTTTCAAACAGTCCTTTTTCGATAAAACGCCGCATAAACGACCATCTTGGTCCACAACCGGCGCGCCTGAAATTTTAGCATCAAGTAGTACCATCATCGCCTGCGTGATCTCGGCTTCGGGTGAAAGCGTGATCAGGTCTGTCGCCATACAGTCACGAACAACGGGCACTTGGGTCATTGTGTTTCCTCCAGAAAGTCATGGTGATGGTGCTGGCAGCCGCTACATTTGACAACCTTCGTACAGGTTCCGCTGGCACACGTCCCCCTCAATGGTGCACGGCCAAGGATCACTCCGATCGCGAGCCCTGCAATAGACACCGTCGTGATGAAAAAAACCAAAACAAAGAATTCCATTTGCGCCCCCTATATTACGACATGCCGAGAGAAACTTTCGGACATAAATTCGCTGATACCCGTGCTTCCCCGCTGGAGAAACAAAACGGCAATATCGTTTATCTCTGCGAAGGCAAGCCCGCGCTCCACCCCCATAACCAACATCGCGGTAGCTAGTGCATCCGCCTTCATACCAGATTCTGCCAGAACGGACACGGCCGTCACCCCGTTACTGACAGGCGTTCCACTTTGCGGGTCGATGATATGGTTAAAATTGACGCCGCCTTGTTGCCCGCCGTTAATGCTGTCACCGGAAGTGGCCAAAGCCAGACCGTCAATATGCACAACGCGTTGGATGCTTTGTGCGCCGCCCCCCGGAATTTCGATACCTGCCTGCCAACGACGCCCGCTCGGATGTAGCCCGTGCACGAGCACCTCCCCACCAACTTCCAGAAAGAATGATCGGACGGACATCGCCTCAAGCGCAACACCCATTTGATCGAGCGCGTAGCCCTTTGCAATCCCGCATAAATCAAGGGTCGAGGAAGGGTCTTTCTTTTGCAGCCTGTGGCCATCTAACTGAAAACTGGTAAAACCCGTCGCCTCACCGCTATGAATTGGCCCAAACCCATAGCGGCCTACGATAGGACCCACTGTTGGATCAAATGCGCCTTCTGTCATGCGGGCGATCTGCAAGCTTTCGGAGACCACGGTTTCGGTATGTGGTGACAAATTATGCCAATTCATACCCTCGTTCCGGTTGATAACGCTGATCTCAGAACCCAAAATGAACGGCGACATGGTGTCATCAACCGTCGAGATAACCTCCTGAATGGCGCGTTTTATCTCGGCTATATCAGCTTCATTCGGTACAACCGCCCGCCACCAACTACCGAATGCCGGGCCGCCAATGAGTTGCGTATCCTCCGCCCACGCCGGTAAAGCATAGGCCAAAATCGTTGTACCGGCGCCTGCCAACAGTTCCCTACGGTTCAGCATCATCTACCCTCCAAAATCGTCATTGAAGATATTCTGTCGATCGACACCCAAATCATCCAGCATCGCCAGTACTGCCTTAATCATAAGCGGCGGACCGCAAAGGTAGTATTCGCAATACTCCGGCGCGGGGTGTTCGTTTAGATAAGCCTTAAAGGCGACGTCATGGATAAATCCCGTAGCCCCCGTCCAGTTATCTCCAGCCTTTGGATCAGACAGTCCGACCGTCCAATCGAAGTTGTCATGCAGCGCCTGCAAATTATCGAATTCGCTTTCGTAGAACAGCTCAACGCGGCTACGAGCCCCGTACCAAAACGAGATTTTCCTCTCGGTTTTGACGCGCTGCAACTGATCAAAGATTATCGCCCGCAATGGTGCCATACCGACCCCGCCGCCGATAAACACCATCTCGCGTGTACTGTCCGACGCACCAAAGCTGCCGAATGGTCCATTCACCAGAACGGTCTCGCCTGCTTTGAGACCGAACAGATAGGATGACACCACTCCGGGTGGGGCGCCCGCGTCCGTTGGTGGTGGCAATGCCAAACGGATATTCAGAACGATCTTACCCTGATCGTCGGGCCGGTTTGCGAAGGAATACGCGCGCGAGACCTCTGTATCGCTGGTTGAGACGAGCTCGCGAAGTCCGCCTTGGCTCCATATCTCTTCGTGCTGCGGCGGAATGGTATAGTCGGCAAACCGCATTGTATAATTCGGAGCCGTAACCTGCACAAAGCCTCCTGCCCGCATGCGTGGCTTCTCACCCTCGGGGAGTTCAAGAACAATTTCGCGAATGAAGGGCGCGACTGGCTTGTTCGATATAACTTTACAGTCCCAGCTTTGCGTGCCGAACAAGTCCTCCGGCACTTTGATCTGCATGTCGCCGCGAACCGTCACCTGACACGCCAGACGTTTCCCTTCGCGCATCTCGCGACGGCTCAGCTTGGAAGCCTCGATGGGCAGGACATCCCCCCCTCCTTCCGAGACAATCACCTGACACAACCCGCACGTTCCTGCCCCTGCGCAAGCCGAAGGGATCAGAATTTCGTTGTCGTGCAACACGGACAGCAGTTTCTGTCCGGTAACGGTGTGCAGTCTTTTGTCCTCGTTCACAGTTACAATCGCTTCCACTTGTCGCGATATTAGTGCGCGCGCCGCCAGAACCGTCAGGATCAAGACCATCACGATCAATGTAAACAAGGCACTACCCAGAAGGATGTCACTCATCACGCGCCTCCTGCGGAGAATGCAGCAAAGGCCAGCGACATTAACCCCGTCACGAAAAACGCAATTCCAAGACCTTGCAGACCTTTAGGGATATCACTGTATTTCAAACGCTCCCTGATCGCCGCGAACGTAATGATCGCCAAAGCCCAACCGACACCTCCGCCAAGCCCGTAGATGACACTTTCGCCCAGCGTATACTTCCGCTCCACCATAAACAGGCTTCCGCCTAGGATTGCGCAGTTCACGGTTACTAGCGGCAGGTAGATACCCAAAGCGCGATGCAATGGAGGGATATATCGCTCCAATGCCATCTCGATGATCTGCACCATCGCCGCAATTACACCGATAAAACTAAGCAGTTTCAAAAAGCTGAGATCGACCTCCGGCAGCCCCAACCAGGACCAGGCACCTTCAACGAGCAGACCTTCAAATATAAGGTGATTAACAGGGACCGATATCGCTTGCACAAATATCAACGCAATACCCAAACCAAGTGCGGTTTCGAATTTACGCGATACAGCCAGAAAGGTGCATATCCCCAAAAAGAACGATAGTGCGAGGTTTTGCTCGAAGACCGAGCTTAAAAATAACTCCATCACGAACGTCCCTTTTCACGGGAGGAAAGCAGATAGAATTCCGGGTCCTCGTTCTGTTCAGGACGCCAAACACGTATTACCCACACCAGAAAGCCGAGAATAAAAAACGCGCTCGGAGCTAGCAACATAAGATGCAAAGGCTGAAACCAGCCTCCGTTTTCGATCAAAGGAAAAACCTGATACCCCAGCAATGCACCCGCTCCGAAAAGCTCGCGGATCGCGCCGACAATCAACAGAATTGCGCTGTAGCCCAATCCGTTGCCAAGCGCATCCAGAAGGCTAGGCCAAACCGGATTTTGCCGCGCGAAGGCTTCGGCACGGCCAAGCACAAGACAATTGGTTACGATCAACCCGACAAAAATCGACAGGCGTTTGCTCATTTCGAAAGCAAAAGCGCGCAAGAACATGTCCATCACAATCACAAGCGAGGCGATGATCGTAATCTGGACGATCAAACGGATGGAGGTTGGAATATGGTTCCGGATCGCACTGATGCTCGCACTAGACAACATCAACACCACTGTTAAGGCGGCCGACATGGTCATCGCCGTCGAAAGAGACGTGGTGACGGCAAGAGCCGAGCAAATTCCGAGGATATGCACGGTTACAGGGTTGGACTTAACCAGAGGGTCAACAAGATATTTCATCGAATGTTGCATATCTAGATTTCCCCCTCACGAAGTCGTTCCAGAAACGGGCCAAATCCGAAATCACCGAGCCAGAAGTGAAGCATATTCGAAACACCGTTACCGGTTCGGGTCGCGCCGGAAATTCCGTCGACCTCGAAGGGGCTGGTCGCCTCACCCCGAACAACTGTAATTTGCACCGCACCGTTTTCGTCAGCCACCTGTTTTCCGGGCCATAGTGCTTGCCACGCGGGCTCTAGAACGCGTGCGCCAATTCCGGGCGTTTCGCCCTGCTCATAGACTGTCAGACCGGCAATCGTATTTCCGTCCGCATTCAGCGCAAGATAGGCGTAAATCATCGACTGGTATCCGACGCCCCGCACTGGCAGTACAATAAGATGAACGTCTTCGTCTTTGCGCAATATGAACACGGGCGCAAACGAGGCACGCTGCTTGATTCCTGCCACATCGGCATCAGAGGGTATCTCGACGTTGGTCTCGGGATCACCCGCGGCGGCACGCTGGTCGTAGGTTCCTGCGTCCAGATGGGTGGCGAAAGCTCCGGTCGACAAATCAACCAAATGCACTTCCATCGCATCAACACCTGAAGAACTAAGGATGTCCTCCATTCCCGGTAAGGTCGCGATCATCGCAGCCATACGGGCTTGGCGTTCCTGTTCCAGATTGGCGACATGAAAGGGGCGCAGATATACCGCCGCCAGTGACACGAAGATTGATGCGGTAAAAGCTACAAGAAATGCGATGACCAAAGTCTTTAGCAGATCGTCGTTCGGGCGAGCCAGTAGCCGTTGCCACCACTTGAACGGATTTAAATCAGACATTCGGGCGCCTCCGCGAATAACTGTTGAACAGGATCACAATCCGGTCGAACAAAGGCGCGAATATGCTGGCCAGAAGAATGGCCGGCACCATGGCTTCGGGTCCGGTGGGAATACCGCCGACAGGTGTGAAAACCCATGCCAATCCACCAACAGTTAAACCGTTGGCCCACCGGCCAAGGTTCGTCGAAGCCGAACTAGCTGGGTCGCAGGCAAGAAACACCAATAGGAATATGAACTGCCCGTTCAGTAGCGCAGGGTCGATTGGTTGCCCCTGTGCCACTCCAAACACAGCTAGTCCGGCGATCACAGCGACAACCATGCGCCAGGAAATCAAACGGAACGCGATCAGCAAAATTCCAGCCGGAAGAGCCGCGAGGCCGATCCAAGGGGATGGCTGCGCATAAACCACACCCGTGAAGGAGAATGTCAAAAAGGCCAGCGCCACAACCGAAGGATTTACAATGCTAAACCCGCGACCGCCGAAAACCAGTTCGCCGACGACAATTCCGAAGGTAGCCGCCAATGCCAGTTGCCAGACCGGCAAAGCATCTGCGGCCAATATCGTAAAGATCAGCGCGGTTGCTACTCCATCCAAACCGGGTTTCTGCCGCCTTAATAACGAGAATAGGAGCTGCCACCCTGTTATCACCGCGAGCGATACAATGAACGCGACGCCAAGCGAATACCCCCTATCGGCAAGTGACACGGCGAAAGGTAGAAAAAGAGATACTACGAGGAGCACCGCGATCCGGTCAGTGCTCCAAAACCCGCGGAAATATGGGGTCGAGTGGGTATTGATAGATGGCAAAAACGGTTTCATGCTGCCCCCTCCGCAAAGTCATCCAGCGCTTCACGAAGCAACGCGGCATAGTCGTTCCCGCTTGAACAAAGATAGGATAGCAGCGCGACGTCCTCCTCCAGCAAATCTAAACACCCAAGCTTGCCCGCCTCTTCCCAATCCCCGACGCTCAAGGCACGCATAAGGGGGACCGGTAGAAAGCTTTTAGGCAGAACTCCTTCAAACTTTTCACTCGGAATTATTGCGGAAGGTCCGGCGCTAACCGCTTTGAAAATTGATCTACGCGTTCGTGGAGTCGGAATAATGGTAACTTGCGTATCCCTAGCACCTAAGTACGGCGTTGGACGACCAGTCAAAATGGAACCTGAAAGCACCCGTTTGGCCCCTTCCTTCAATTCATTCGAAAGCAACTCCTCCAGATTGGCGCCACTGACCGTGCGTATCAGGCGGGGATTTTTAACCATTGGCCCGGCGAGCGATACAATTCTGTCTGCCGAAACTTTACCTTCC
>Ga0209345_10003885_pt1 | contig 14922 bp, 10 predicted proteins | sample Cruoilmetagenom7_FD_187294 | JGI IMG/M metagenome (GOLD analysis project Ga0209345, IMG submission 187294) | Oil polluted marine microbial communities from Coal Oil Point, Santa Barbara, California, USA - Sample 7 (SPAdes) (version 2) | ecosystem: Environmental > Aquatic > Marine > Oil seeps ... | reverse complement strand
CCGAATGGTTTTGGAATCATCCACAATTAAAATAACAAAATCCATTTTTACTGTTTGTTCTTTTTGCAAAAAGACACCTTATTATGATCGGTCTCCTAAAATTTTGGTGGTAAAAAAAGGCTTGATCATTAAATAATTGAGCATATGTATTTATCTTTATATAACGAAAATCAAGCAAGTTGTCACATATATTTATATTATAAATTAAGGTAGGTTATCTGTCAATATGTCGACAGGCTGTTACAAAACGTAATTTATCCAATTTCTGCGTTAGAAAATTAATTTGATTCTCTTAAATACTATCTGTATGCCTGCGTTCAAATTAATTTTCCGCCTTGAACTTGAAGAAATTTTCATTCCGCAGGCAGCCTGTCGATTTGTCATAACGTGGCTATTAATATTTTTTTGCTTTTTTACTTTTTTTAGGTTATCTTTTGGTAATTTGTTTAATTTAGCAAATAAAATATTTTAAAATTGTTTCCATGTTTATTTTAGAATATTTAGGATAAAATAATTAATGTTTTTTTTATTTTGAATGCACATATTAAATACATTTAAATGTGATTTCTCAAATTATATTTTTTAAAAGATCTGCCATGAAACTAAAACAAAATCTTTATTCAATATATTTATATTAAATTTTATTTACATAAAACAAGGTTTTTAATCTGCTTTGATTTTTTGAATTTATGGACGTTATTCAAACGCAAAAACAATCAGGAGGCCATATGATTGGCGTTGAAAAATATAAACCTATCAACAATATAAGAGTTGTGACAGCTACATCACTTTTTGATGGTCATGATGCATCAATTAACATAATGCGCAGAATCCTGCAGGATACTGGTGTAGAAGTTATTCATCTTGGGCATAACAGATCGGTAAAAGAGGTTGTTAATGCTGCCATTGAAGAAGATGTTCAGGGAGTAGCTTTATCGAGCTATCAAGGGGGCCATGTTGAATTTTTTAAATATATGGTTGACCTTTTAAAAGAAAAAGACGCTTCCCACATTAAGATATTTGTAGGTGGTGGTGGCGTTATTGTGCCTGATGAAATTAAAGAACTTGAAGCATATGGTGTGACGAAAATATATTCTCCTGATGATGGGACAAAACTTGGGCTTCAGGGTATTATTAACCATATGATAGAAAATATGGATTTTTCCACGCTGGCAAACATGGATTTTGACCTTGCCGGGTTTTCTTCTTCCAACAAGTTGATGGTAGCAAATCTTTTAACAGCAGTAGAACAGGCTAAGACAAAAGACAAAGAAAAGATGACGTATATCAGGTCTTTGTTTCAAAATAAAATTTCAAATACTAAGATTCCTGTAATAGGTATTACAGGAACAGGCGGTGCTGGAAAATCTTCTCTGACAGATGAGCTTATATTTCGTTTTTTAAACAGCACAAAAGACAAAACCGTTGCAATTATCTGCAGTGATCCTTCAAGACGTAAAACAGGCGGAGCTCTTTTGGGCGACAGAATACGCATGAATTCCATAAATGATCCAAGAGTATATCTGCGTTCTTTTGCAACACGTCAATCAAATTCAGAGGTTTCACCTGCTTTGGAAGAATCCATCGAGGTAGCAAAAGCTGCTGGATTTGATCTTATTATTGTTGAAACAGCAGGCATAGGTCAAGGAGATTCTCATGTTGTTGGTTTGGTTGACTTATCATTGTATGTTATGACAAGTGAGTTTGGAGCAGCATCTCAGCTTGAAAAAATTGATATGCTCGACTACGCTGATATAATTGTTGTAAATAAATACGAAAAGCGAGGTTCTGAAGATGCTGTACGCGATGTGCGCAAGCAGGTCCAGCGTAATAAAGATTTGTGGGATATGGCTCCTGAAAATATGCCGGTTTACGGAACTATTGCTTCAAAATTTAACGACGATGGCGTTACATCTTTGTATTATGAAATTATAAACTCATTAGCTTCAAAAACCAAAGTAAAATTAATTTCAGATTTAAAAGAGCCTGTAAGAAAGGTCTCTTCCAGCAAAACAATTATTATTCCTACAGATAGAACGCGCTATCTTTCTGAAATAGCAGATACAGTAAGAAAATATCATAAGCACACAGATAAACAGGCAAAAGCCGTAAGAAATGAGTGGCATTTTGGCGAAGTGCTAAAATCAATAGAAAATGATAATTCTAATGCAGATACAGGGACAATTCTTAAAAGGCTAAAAAAAGAGCAAAAACAGGTAAAAAAACAACTTGATCAGGAAACAGTTGATCTTCTCAACAGCTGGGAGGAAACTAAAAAAGCCTACAGTAACGATGAGCTTGTTTATACTGTTAGAAACCGTGAGATCAGAGTGCCTCTTTTTTCAGAATCATTATCACATACAAAAATTCCCAAAATTGCTCTGCCTCAATTTAAGGATCCTGGCGAAATTTACAGTTGGCTGAGAAAGGAAAATCTTCCAGGCAATTTTCCTTTTACAGCAGGTGTTTTCCCCTTAAAAAGGGTTGATGAAGATCCAACAAGAATGTTTGCAGGAGAAGGAGATCCAGCCAGAACCAATAAAAGATTTAGAATGCTTTCCTCAAATTATGAAGCAAACCGTTTGTCCACAGCTTTTGATTCTGTTACATTATATGGACGAGATCCTGATCCACGTCCTGATATTTATGGAAAGATCGGAACATCAGGGGTTAGTATATGCACTTTAGATGATGTAAAAGTCCTTTTCAGCGGCTTTGATCTTTGTGCAAAAAATACATCTGTTTCCATGACAATAAATGGACCTGCTCCGATAATGCTTGCAATGTTTTTTAACACTGCCATTGATCAGCAGGTTGATAAGTTTGTTAATGACAGCAAGCGAAAACCTGATAATGAAGAATATGATAATATCCGCTCAATGGTGCTGTCAAATGTACGAGGTACTGTACAGGCTGATATACTGAAAGAGGATCAGGGACAAAACACATGTATATTTTCTATTGAATTTGCCCTGAAAATGATGGGAGATATTCAGGAGTTCTTTGTTTTAAGCAATGTCAGAAATTTTTACTCTGTTTCCGTATCAGGTTATCACATAGCAGAGGCAGGCGCTAATCCTATTTCACAGCTTGCTTTTACTCTTGCTAACGGGTTTACTTATCTGGAGTATTATCTGTCGCGAGGTATGTCAATTGATAAAATAGGGGCTAATCTTTCCTTTTTCTTTTCAAACGGCATGGATCCTGAATATACAGTTATAGGAAGAGTTGCAAGACGTATATGGTCTGTTGCCATACGGGATTTGTATGGAGGGGCTGTAAGGTCTCAGATGCTTAAATATCATATTCAGACTTCTGGACGATCCCTGCACAGCCAGGATGTTCAGTTTAATGATATAAGAACAACACTTCAGGCTCTTTGTGCTGTTTATGACAACTGCAACAGTCTTCACACGAATGCATTTGATGAGGCAATTACAACTCCTAGTGCTGAATCTGTCAGGCGAGCTCTTGCTATTCAACTTATTATAAATCGTGAATGGGGTATTTCAAAAAGTGAAAACATAAACCAGGGCAGCTTTATTACTGAAGAACTGACAAAGCTTGTGGAAGAAGCAGTGCTTGCTGAATTTGATAAAATTACTGAACGCGGAGGTGTTCTGGGAGCAATGGAAACAGGATATCAGCGAAGCAAAATTCAGGAAGAATCAATGTATTATGAAGAATTAAAACACACAGGCACTCTTCCAATAGTCGGAGTTAACTGTTTTAAAGATCCTGATGCACAATTGGCAAAAGAAGCATCACTTCTTGAGCTGGCAAGAGCAACAGACGAAGAAAAAGAGTCACAGCTGCAACGTCTGGAACAATTTATTCAAAAAAATAAAGATAAGTCAGATAAGGCACTAAAACGCTTGCAAAAGGCCGCATTATCCGGAGACAATATATTTGAAGAACTTTTAAATACTGTAAGGGTATGCAGTCTGGGGCAGATTACCCAGGCATTGTATAGTGTTGGAGGGCAATATAGAAGAAATATGTAAAAAAATTATATGAAACAGGTTAGATACCACTAACTTTAAATTTTTTAATAATTTTAAAGTTAGTGGTTGAACTTTGAGATAAAACAGCCATAGATAATATAAGGTAAATAATATTTTTTGACTTTAAAAATTAAGGAGACTTGATGGATATTAATAAATTTGGAGTAATAGGGGCAGGTCAGATGGGAAGCGGGATCGCTCAAGTTGCTGCGACAAGTGGACTTGAAGTTATAATAAATGATATAAACGCAGACTTTGTAGACAAAGGTATTGAATCGATTAAAAAAATTCTTGGGCGAAATGTCAGCAAAGGGAAAATAAGTGAAGATGAAAAAAGTGCTATACTAAAACGAATTACAACAAGTACTGACATAAATGATATGGAATCAGCTGATTTTGTTGTTGAAGCTGCGACTGAAAATGAACCTGTCAAATTTCAAATATTTAAACAGTTAGATAAAGTGTGCAAGGCTGATACAATTCTTGCGACTAACACTTCATCAATTCCCATAGGACAGATTGCAAGTGAGACAAAACGGCCTGAAAAAATTATTGGAATGCATTTTATGAATCCTGTACCTGTCATGAAACTTGTAGAAATAATTCGTGGGATTGCAACATCAGATGAGACGTTTAAAACAACCTGGAAACTTGCAGAAAAATTTGGTAAAACTCCTGCGAATGCAAATGACTATCCTGGATTTATAGCAAACCGCATTCTTTTACCGATGATTAACGAGGCAGTTTACTGCTTATATCACGGTGTTGGGACAAAAGAAGACATTGATACTGTTATGAAGCTTGGTATGAATCATCCCATGGGCCCTTTAACTCTTGCTGATTTGATCGGTCTTGATACATGCCTTGCAATAATGGAAACATTATATAACGGATTCAGTGATTCAAAATACCGCCCATGTCCTCTTCTTAAAAAATATGTTGAAGCAGGATGGCTTGGCAGAAAAACAGGACGTGGTTTTTATGAGTACAAATGATTTTATTAAAACTTAAAACATAACATTACCTTTTTTAAAAATACAAAGCACATACTGAATAAGAATTTTATGATATTTGGTTGTGATAAAAAAATATTGGTAGTAATTTTTTAGTTATATATTAGGAGCCATTATGCCAACACAGGTACCTGATACTGTAGTTTCAGTAGGAAGAAAAGTTAAAAAACTAAGAGAAGATAAAAACATCTCATTAGATAGTGTAGCCAATGAAACAGGTTGTTCTACAAATGAACTCGAACAAATTGAGTCAGGAAAAAAAATTCCTCCAGTGGGCTTGCTTCTTCAAATTTCAAGAGCCTTGGAGATTGATTCCAATTTTTTTTTTAAAAAACGGGAATCTGCAACTGCAGGTGATATGAAAGGAAATTTAACCCATGCAGATAATTACGAATATCTTCCACTAACGCCTGACGTAGGAAATAAATATCTAAAAGCTTTTAAGGTATTTATTGCCGCAGAGCAAAATACTGTAGGAGAAGGATATCTGCATGAAGGTGAGGAATTTATTTATGTTGTCAAAGGTAAAATAGAAGTTACAGTAGGAGATCATGTAAATATATTAAATCAAGGTGGACATCTTCATTTTAATTCCGGTATAAATCATAAGCTAAGAAATATTGGCAAACAAAAAGCTGAACTTATAGTTGTTATTTACGGAAAATAAAATGAAGTATATAAGGAGTATTTTATGTTTTTTAAACTTTCTGACGAACAACTTATGATTCAGACAATGGTCAGAGAATTTTCTAGGAAAGTTATAGCTGTAACTGCTGATGAAAGGGATCGAAACGAAGAATATCCTTCTGAAAATCTAAAAAAAATGGGAGAACTTGGCCTGTTAGGAATGATGATTCCATACGAATATGAAGGGGAGGGCGCTGATACGCTAAGCTATGTGCTTGCACTTATTGAAGTTGCTTATTCATGTGCTTCAACAGCTGTTATTATGTCAGTACATAACTCCCCAGTCTGTGCCTGTATATATCAATATGGAAACGAAGATCAAAAAAACAGATTTTTAAAACCCCTTGCAAAAGGTCAGCACATTGGAGCATTTGCTCTCACAGAACCAATGGCAGGCTCAGATGCTGTTAATCTTTCAACTACGGCTATACGTGATAATAACTACTACATTATAAATGGTATTAAGCGTTTCATTACTTCCGGTAAAAATTCTAGGTTGGTTGTTGTTCTGGCAAAGACAAATGATTCAGGAGGATCCGGAGGATTAAGTGCCTTTTTAGTTAAAAAAGACACACCTGGATTGATTATTGGACAACGCGAAGATAAAATGGGTCTGCGTGCTTCAGACACAACAGATCTGATTTTTGAAGACTGCCGCGTACCTGTAAAAAACAGACTTGGAGAGGAAGGTGAGGGCTTTAAGATAGCGATGACTTGCCTTGACAGCGGACGAATTGGGATAGCAGCTCAAGCTATAGGTGTTGCGCAGGCTGCTTTTGATGCGGCTGTAAAGCATGCAAAAACAAGATATCAGTTCGGGCATCAAATATCTGAATTCCAGGGCCTGCGATGGATATTTGCAGATATGGCTACAGATATTGAAGCAGCAAGACAATTAACGTATTCTGCATCAGCAATGAAAGACAGGGGTGAGAGATATTCATCACAGGCTTCCATGGCAAAACTTTTTGCCTCTGAAATGGCTAATCGCGTAACAGCAAAGGCTCTTCAAATTCATGGAGGATACGGATATATAAAGGACTATCCAGTGGAGCGTTATTATAGAGATGCCCGCGTCTTTACTATTTATGAAGGCACCTCTGAGATCCAAAGACTTGTTATTTCAAACAATATTTTTAAAAAAATTAAAAATTAAAAATATTAATACTCGTTTTTAGTTGTAAAATGTCATAAATTAAGGATTTTATTTGGACTTGTTTTATAAGTCGGCTGTTTTAGTTTTATTCAGCCAAAACATCATAATAACAAAATGCTAAATTTATCACCTGCTAAATAAATTAACCGCAGAAAGATACAAACATTTAAAGCATATATTACCTGTATTTGTCTGCGGTTATAAAAAATATTTTGTCTTGACAATTAATTGATTTGACTATGCCAAAATGAGCCAAAATGAATTATTGACGGTAGCAGGCGATTGTTTTATATAGATAGGCAACTTTTTAGATGGGTCTGTATTTTTTTTTATTGTTACCTTTTTATAAGTAGCCTGCTATTTTTTACTTTTTGTATAATTCCTTTATATATAACAAGTTTTTTTCCTATTTTTATTCCATCTTGCAGTACATTTTCATTCATGCTGTTAACATTGCGTTTTAAATGAACTGTTTTTGGATATTTATATGTTAAATATTTTGCAAGTAAAGGGTCTTTAATTTTTTCAAGGGCAAATTCATTTTTATCTCTGATTTTTATTGTATTCTGGCTTTTTAATTTTTCAGTGAACCCATTTACAATACCTATTGCAAAGTCAGTTTTGCGATAACGATTAAGCTTTTTGGTTTTATTATATTTTTGCCAGTTATTATCTATATAACGACTTACAAAATCATAAATATATAAAGCTATTTTGATGTTTTGCAAGTTTCCTGTTATTTCAAGAACACGACCCATTTTGTTTTTTTCAACAACATACGAGTTCACCCAAATACCTTGAACAAAGTAAAAGTCCTGTAAAAGTCTGGCCAGATGATATTGTTCACGGAAATGACGCAATGCTGGTTTTCCAACAAATGCACTAATATAATCGCGGTTTTTATTTTGTGATAAAAGGTCAATATTGTACCTGGCAATTAATTTATGAGCCTTTAGCATGGCAGCTTTTGCCTCATGACAGTTACAGCTTTGTGAAAGGGCCATAAGTTTTTTTACTTTTATGAGAATTTTATCATTTGAATCAGACGAGGTATCAGACATCTTATCATCAAAACCTGCAAAGCGTATGGATGGATTTGGGTTTGCTCTAAGATAATAACATGCTTTTTTAAACATCTTTCCATGACCACATTCATCATGAAGATTAAAAATCTGCTGAACAAACTGATGAGCCATTTCATGGAGCAGAACTTCACGAATACTTTCCCAGGGATGATTTAATATAAAAGTTTTACTTAAACAAATTTCCTTTTTTTCTCCTGACCAGTAACCTATTTTACTTGTCATATTGCAAAGGCTGAAAAGCGGTTTTTTCATCCTGCTTTTATGGTCATCACTTAGTATCCAAAGAGCATTGTCCCACTCACATGATAGTCCATGAAGAATACTTTTTTCAAGCTTTTCATAAATCCTGTCATCATAACTTTGCCCTGTTTTCCCAAAATTATTTTTATGAATCATTTTTTTGTGCTAAGCCATTTTTCAAGCCTTATAAGACCCTCTTTGGTTGTTATTTTAGGAATATAGCCCAAATCTTTTTTTGCAGCAGAGATGTCGAACCAGTGGGCTTTAGAAAGCTCATTTGCTACAAAGCGTGTAATCTGAGGTTCATGTTTTAAATGCAATATTTTATAAACAAATTCAAAAAGAGCACCTGCCATCCATGCCATTTTATAAGGTATGAAACGTTTTACTGGTGGAAGGTGTGCAGCTTTTAAAATATTGTTTACCATTTCCCATAATAAAATCGGATCATCCTGACTGATAAAATAGATATTGCCGGAAATAGATGGATTTTCTTTTAATTTATCTACAGCCAAAATGTGTGCATAAGCAGCATTGTCAATGTAAACAGTATCCACCAGATTATTGCCATTACCTACTTTTAGCAGTCGTTTTGCACGTGATATTATTCTGGGTACAAGGTGATTATCTCCTGGCCCCCATATCAAATGGGGTCTTAAAACAACTGTTTGCAAACTTTTATCTGCGCTTTCTACAACTAACTTTTCTGCAGCTGCTTTAGTTTCAGGGTAGTTGGCATTGTATGAATCAGGATAAGGATATGATTCATCAATCCCCTCCATATTCCTGCCATCAAAAACCACACTTGGTGAACTTGTATGCACCAGAAATTTTACTTTGTTTGTGCGGCATGCTGAAATCACATTTTTTGTTCCTGTAACATTTACATTATAATACTCTGAATATTTCCCCCATACTCCTGGTTTTGCTGCTGTATGAAAAACAGTGTCAATATTTATACAGGCCTTTTCAATTTCTTTTAAGCTGCTTATATCACCCTGATACTGCCTGACCCCTAGTAATTTAAGTTCAGGATAATAATTTCTGGAAAAACTGCATACAGATTCCCCTCTTTTAACAAGCATCTTTACTATGGCTTTTCCCAGAAATCCTCCACCGCCTGTAACAAGAACGTTGTCTGACTTTGTATTATTCATTTTTTGCCTGGCAAGCCATCTCTATTTTGGGTGAGTAGTGTTGTTATTGTGATTAAGGGAATAAATTGAGGTTTAGTTTTTGGTCTGCCCATGAAACCAGTTTTTCACGGAAGATTTTTGAGTTGTGGCGAATATCCACAGGAAATGAGTTGTGAAACAGCACTTTATTTATATTTTTTGTAATAATATTATCTGATGCAATTTCAAGAATTTCTTTTTCGGTCCGTTTTAAATCCAGTTCATGCTTGTCATTTTCCAGTTCTATGCAAATCACAGGATTTTGTTTGGATTTTGGCCCCACACCAATAAGTGCACTGCGAAAAACTTTTGGATGTGTATTAAATATTAACTCGCAAGGTATTGTATAAAAAGTTTCATTCTCAGTTATTACCCGATGGCTTTTACGACCACAGTACCAGATTCTTCCCTTGCTGTCTGACCATCCAAGATCCCCCATTCTGTGCCAAAAAGAATTATTGTCTTTGATTTTAGCAAATATTTCACTTAAAGGGTGATTAAAATAATGTTTAGTGACATTATCACCTTTGGCTACTATCTCACCTATTTCTCCGTCTGGAAGAAGCAGACTGTCAGACCATTTTTTTATGGGAGAATCGTCAATTTTTATAATAGCAACCTGAATATCATCTATTGGCCGTCCCACACATATTCCATATCCTTTGTCACTGAGTTTGCCGGTTTCTTTTAAAATTTCGTCGCTTTTTATAGACGATATGGGCATAGCCTCTGTTGCTCCGTATGGTGTGTGTATCTCAGAACCTTTGGGCAGCAAGGATGAAAAAACCTTTATATTTGATAAAGAGACAGGTGCTCCAGCAGAAACAACTCTTTTTAATGATGGAAATTTAATATTTTTTTCTTTTGCATACCTTCCCACATTATTTAAAAGAGCAGGAGATGCAAACATATTTGTAACACCTTGGTTAATAATGGGCTCAATAATTTTCTCTGGATCAGCAAGAGCTGGTTTTGTAGGGTCAATGTCAGGTATTACAGCTGTTATACCAAGAGCTGGGTCAAAAAGAGCAAACAAAGGAAATGTGGGAAGATCTATCTCATCTTCTTGAATATCAAAACAAGATAGAATATTATTAACCTGGGTATCAAAAATACCGTGAGTATATTCCACCCCTTTTGCAGGCCCTGTACTTCCTGTTGTAAACAAAATAGCAGCCAGATCATCTTTTCCGGTTGCAGCAATTTTATAGGGCTTTTGCGAATTTATGCGTATATCGTTTAGTGTATATCCGCTCCAAAGCCAGCGTTTGCCAACTGTAATAAAAGTTTTAATGTTTTTAAAAGTTTTTGGACGAATGATTCTTAGTATATGCGCTTTTGGTATGCCTATAAATGCTTCAGGGCTGCTTTTTGCAAAACATACAAGCATACGCTTTATTCCCATGCCAGGATCTACAACCACAGGAACTGCCCCTGTTTTAAACAAGGCAAAAATCAGAGTAAAAAAATCAATGCTTGGATTTACCATAATAATTGTTCTTGTACCCTTATTGATTCCCACACTGTTTAGTCCATATGCGATAATATCTGATTCATGATCAAGCTGTTTAAATGTCAGATGCGCATATGCCACACGTCCTGATTTATCTTTGCCGGCAGGATATACGACAGCCCGTTTATGGGGCAGTGCATGAGCATTTTTTTTTAAATAATAAGCTATATTTATAACACTGTCATCATTTTTTTGTTCAGAAATATTCATATGTTTACAATCCTAATTTTCTGATCATTTTTTAAAAATCTTCTCTTTTATTTTTTTAAAAAACCCTTTTTTTTCCTTCTGAATTTTTTTTGTTAACTGCTTTGATTGATCAAGAGTATCGTTTGCAAATTTTATTAAATCATCTTTTTTTTCTTTAATTTTATTTTTTCCTTTTTCTGTGTTTACTATATATAAGACATATACGTCTTCTATGCTTTTGCTAAGTTTTGATAGAGCAGCTTCCAGATTTTTTTGTGTTTTACCCCAGATAGTTTTTTCAGCAGATACTATTTGTTTTTGTTTAGGAAATTCATTTTCGATTTCAGTTAACCTTTTTATCTCTTCATCAATAACACCTATTTCATAGTTTAACTGATAAAGCCCTGAATATAATGCTGGAAGCATTTTGTATGTAAAATCAATCAACGATGCATTAAGCTTTATGTTGGTAAGTTTTTTTATCTCCAGGCTATCTTTGTTTTTATAATAATAAAATCCTACAAAAGCCAGTGCAAGGCAAAATAAGAGTAAACTTAAAATAATATATTTTTTCATAATATAATTTTTTTTTGCTTGCAGCAAAATAGTGCATTATGGTTTGTTTTTTAAAAAATTTTTGATAAGCGGGATTATTTCATCTGGCATATCTTCAATAAGGTAGTGCCCTGCATCAGAAAATGAGTGTACTATAGCATTTGGAAAACGATTTTTCCATTCTGCAAGATAAGTATTGTCAAATACAAAATCCTTTTCTCCCCAGCATATGAGCATTGGAATTAAAGAAAGCCTGTAAAGATTTGAATCTACATTTTTAACAAGTTTATAGCTTATATCTTTTTTTGTTAGAGGAATATCCTGAACAAATTTTAATGTTGCTATCCTGTTTTTCCAGCAGTTGTAGGGAATTGTAAGACCTTTTTTGACTTCTTTTGTAAGCCTTTTTTTCGATGCCATGTATAAAGCGCCCAGGGCAAAAAGATTAAAGCCCTGAACAGCTATGGCTGCAAATATTTTGCTGTTTTTCAAAATTTTAAGACTTAATGGCAGATGTTTACCTTCAGGAGGAAAAAAAGCCGCACTATTTGTTATGACAATTTTGCGGATTTTATCAGGATTTTTTACAGCATATGCCATACCTATCATGCCGCCCCAGTCATGAACAACAAGTGTAATTTTCTCATTTAATTTAAGATGCTCAATAAGAGATGTAAGATCATTTACACGGCTTTTAAGTCTGTAGTCATATGTTTTTATATCAGGCTTGTCTGATAATCCGCAACCAATGTGATCCGGCACTATTATTCGATATTTTGTTGAAAGAGCTTTTACAAGATTTCTAAAATAAAAAGACCAGGTTGGATTTCCATGAATCATTACAACAGGGCTGCCTTTACCTTCATCCAGGAAATGATATTTGAGACCGTTTTTATCCATAAAATTTGATTTGAATGGATAAAGATGACTTATGCTTGAAATATTTATAGATTTATCTATCAGATTAATCATCTGCTTTACCATCTAATCCCAAGTATAAGACAATTCAAGCCGCTTCCTATCCCTAGAAACCCCACATAGTCATCGTCAATTAAAAATTCGCGTTCTGAAGCGATGGCTGCTGTAATCGGAAGCGATACAGTTCCTATGTTGCCGAAAAAACGGAAGGTTGTAAAATCTTTTTCTTTGGAAATACCAATGGACTCAAGAATTGTATTTTGATGAGCCGCACCCACCTGATGGCATATGACCTTATCAGGCTTATCTGCCGGCCATGAAACCTCTTTTATAAATGCCTGAAATGTTTTTACTCCAAGGGACACTCCGTTTTTCAATACTTTTGCAGAATCTGTTTCCATACAATGGGAGGCTTTTGAAGGGATTCCGGTATCTGGCCACCACCTGCAAAGTTTATGATGTTTTGTTTCATTTCGTACAATACCGCTAACCAGCCTGTGTCCACTATCAGAAACAGATCCATCAACCAGAAGAACAGCCACAGCTCCTGACCCACCTGTTAAAGTCGCCACAGTTTTTTTGAAAGTATCCATATTTTTGTTTGCAAGTAATCTGTCAATAGTGTTTTCAACTATCTGACGTGATGATTCGCATGAGACAATCAGACCTGCTTTTATTTGACCCAGTTCTATTGAATTTGCAACTATGATCATTGAGTTTAATACTCCAAGGCATGCATTTGAAACATCCATGACATGGGTTAAAGGCCCAAGACCAATACCGCTTGCAACAGCACAGGCTGTGGCAGGTTCCAGGTTATCCCTGCAGACACCTGCATATATGAGCATATTAATTAACTCCGGGGAAACGGATGAGTTTTCTATGGCCTTTTTAGCCGCAATAATTGCACCTTCATGCATTTTGTATCCTTTATTCCAGAATCTGCGTTCTTTAATACCGGTTAAAACTTCTAACTGGCCTTTGGGAAAATGAAGTGCTTTATAAAGTGGTTCCAGACGCTTTTCAATATCATCTGATGTGATTACATTCGGGGCAAGCTCATAACCAAATGATTCAATAAAAACTTTTGAATAAAGCATAGTTGATTTATTACTCCATGGGAAATACTTAAAAAGTATAAAGATAAAATTAATAAAAACAAAATATGATTTTTTTATTGGCTTGAACTTTAATCTAAATAAAACAATTCAATAATAACTGTTTTATAGTTTTTATGAGTTAACTGATAGAAGCAATTGGCATATAAGCACTATTAGAAAATTTTAAAGATATAATAACAGAAATTATTTAAAAGAGAAAGCAATATATCTGTAAAATTTTGACAAGTAATTATATGTATATGTATTCAAACATTTACATTCAACTTTAATTTGATTTTCAAATATTTTTATGCTAAAAGATATAATCCATAAAAAAAGCAGTTGATTTTTTTACATTAAAAAGTGTTGACACATTGCATTTTTCATGGGATAAACAAAAATATTATCAAATCGTATTTTAATTTAAATAAATTTATTCTACTTTACATTTCCCGAAATATATATTTAACTATGCATGAGAAAAGATAATAATTTTCTTCCTAAATAAAAATTTAAGAACTATCCTTAAAGCAACTATTTCACATTTTTGCTTTATAAAATAATTATTTTTTTATAACTTCTCAGAAGTTTTGAATAGTTAACAGCGCAGCAGAGTGAATAAAAGTACTCACCATCTTAAGTTAGCTGCCATCAGCTATTGAGAAGTCATTTTTTTTATTATTTTTTTAGACCCACTCTTTTTTTAAGTTCCTTTAAGTACCACTTTCAAAATTCTTGTCAATGTTGATCATTAGTTAAAGTTAAATAAAATATTTTTTCAGTTCCAATTAATTTTTTTAAGCAAAATGTTTAGTATATACAACAAATTATGGGAAAATTTCTATGTAACCCAAGGGGCGGAGCTATGTTAAGGACGTATAAAATATTTTCATTTTATAAATTGTTTTTTTATTAAGTATTTATTCAGGTGACAATATGAAACAAATATTTATTGTAGTTCCTGTAAGGAATGAAGCTGATAATTTGCTCACTTTATATGAACAGCTAAATAATAAAGTCTTTAATGTAATGCCCCAGTATGACTGGGCAATTTTATTTGTAGATGATGGAAGCACTGACAATTCATGGGAAATAATTGACAATTTATCTTTAACAAACAGAAAGGTTTTTGGTTTATGCCTTTCACGGAACTTTGGAAAGGAAATGGCGTTAACAGCAGGGATCGAAGCATTAAAAGAGTGTGATGCTGTTGTCTGTATGGATGCGGATCTACAACATCCTCCTGAAATAGTGCCACAATTTGTAAGGAAATGGGAACAGGGAAGT
>Ga0209345_10003884_pt1 | contig 14929 bp, 15 predicted proteins | sample Cruoilmetagenom7_FD_187294 | JGI IMG/M metagenome (GOLD analysis project Ga0209345, IMG submission 187294) | Oil polluted marine microbial communities from Coal Oil Point, Santa Barbara, California, USA - Sample 7 (SPAdes) (version 2) | ecosystem: Environmental > Aquatic > Marine > Oil seeps ... | reverse complement strand
CGTTAAGTCAAGAACAAATACGATTTTTGTACTACCATCTACAAGTTTATCTATTTTATATATTAAAGATTTAGATCGTATTTTTACAGGTTTTAATAAATTTTCTCTATGGGAAGTGTTATTGTGTTTAGAATACCCAACTTGAAAACCTAAAATCAAATCTGCATGGGAATTATCACTGAAACTTTTATCAAGTGCTGAAGTTTTTACTGAAATTGAATTAATTGATAACGAAAGCACATCATAACTAAAAGTTTCACATTTATAATATCTTGAAAGGGTAAAGTCCTTAGCTGGTATAACTCGTGAAACTTTTCTATCTTTTGGTGTTCTATCAAGAGTTTCAAATTTTTTTAAAACCAACTGTCGGTTTTCTTTATCAACATATTGTAGATTTGCTCTTATTGCTATATTATCAATAACAATTATAGTTCTTTTTTCCCCTTTTATCAAATGATATTGAGTATTTGTTGTCTCAATAGTAATTGTTTTACTATTTATATCTTTTATATATCCCTCTTGGATTATAGTTAATCCTTGATAGGAATTTATAAGTTCAACTGTTTTTTCAGTATCTTTTAATTCTAAAAGTATTTCATACACTGGATCATCAAGAGTATATGTTATATTTGAGTTATTTATTATAGTTTGAATATTTTCAATACAAACAAGAAGTGCATCCACAAGTTTTAAGTTATCTATAGGCTTTTGCATAAATTCTACAATACCAAATTTATTAAGTGTACGGAGATTTTCATCATTTCCAAAAGCAGAGGCAACAATAATTTGTACATTTGAGTCAATTTCTGTAAGCTTTTGTATAAAACTTGTGCCATCCATTTTAGGCATATTTATATCAGTTATAACAATATCATATCTTTTGTTATTAAATTTTGTTAGCCCATCTTGACCATCTTCTGCACTATCTATCTCAAGAAAAAATTTACTAAGGTATTCTATAAGTTTTGTATTGACATGTTTACTATCTTCAACAACCAATAAATTATAATCGCATCCAAGCTTTTTTAATGAAATAATATTTTCCAAACTATCCCTTTTCAAAATTTAAAGTAATCTCAAAGCATGCACCTTGATCTTTATTGAAAGCTTTTATAGTACCATTTAAATGTTTTTCAATTATCACTTTCGAAATATAAAGTCCAAGTCCAGTACCATTTTTTTCATCTTTTGTAGTAAAATAAGGCTCAAATATCCTATGAATATTCTCTTGCTCAATTCCACCTGCATTATCACATATTTGTAAGATAACATTATTATTCTTAATATATTCATTGATAAATATTATTTTACTACCACTTTTTTTCTCTTCAAACATCTCTTTTGCATTTTTAATAAAATTTATTAAAACTTGAACTAACTCTTTTTTGTATGTTTTTATCTTCTTATTAAAACTATAATCTTCCCTCAGTTCTATATCACAATTAGATAAAGTTGCTTGCATCATATTTTTTACCTCTTCTATCACATCCTTGATAGTTACTTCAGACTTTTCTTTATTTGGTTTAAAAAAGTTTCTAAAATCATCTATTGTTTGAGAAAGATATTTTGTCTGTTCAATAATATCTTGTGAGTTTCGTAAAAGAGAATCTAAATCAAGCTCATCTAAAACTACATCGGTTAAAATATTATTAGCACACAATGATATAACTGTAGTAGGCTGTCTCCATTGATGTGCTATCATACTTATCATCTCACCCATTGCTGCATGTCTTGATTGGAAAATCATAAGTTCTTCTTGATGCTTTAACTTTTGTTGCATATACAGCTTACTTGTTATCTCCTCTTTTATTGCTATATATTTGATTATTTTATCTGTATTAAGTGAAAAAACAGGGGAGATAAGTGCCATTTCCCAAAACTCATTTCCATTCTTTTTAATATTTTTAAATGTTCCACTCCAGTTTTTTCCTAAAGTTATTGTTTCCCAAAGATGTTCATATTCTGCTTGATTTGTATATTCTGATTTTAATATTCTAGGGCTTTTCCCCATAACCTCTAAAAGTGTATATCCAGTCACATTTGTAAAGGTTGGATTAACATATTCGATATTTGCTTTTTCATCTGTTATTACGATTGAGATTGGTGCTTGTTCAACAGCTTGTTCTAATATTGAAAGCTTGTCTCTTAAAGAGGTAAACCTTGTTATATCCAATACAGTTCCAATGGAAACAATCGAATTTCCTTTACTACTATCTTTTATGTGAGTAATATGACAATTTACATACCTCTTTTTTTGATCAAGCTGGTGTATTATTCTAAATTCGATTTGTATATCATTGGTTGTTTTAAGAGAATTTTTAAAAGTTCTTAGCAGCTTTAATTTATCTTCAAAATAAACAACATTATTTATAATAAACTTCAAATCAATTTTTTGTGATTCATCTAAACCAATAACTTTAAGCATATTTTTTGAAAAACTTATTTCAAAAGTTCTATTATCAATTCTCCAATGACCAAGTCCTGCCATTTTTTCAGCTTTCTCTAAATTTCTCTGACTTCTTAAAAGCTCAAGATGTTTTGCTTTTGCTCTTCTTCTAAAAAATAAAATTAATAAAGCAATCAAAATAAGAAAAAATATATTCAATAACACATAAATATATTTTGAGTTGTGCATATCTTTATAAATTGTCAAGTATGTATCTGTTGGAATTGATATTTTTGCTACCCCTGCAACATCCCCAACTTGATATTTATTATGACACTCAATGCAACTTTGTTTGATATTTAGTAACTCATAATAATAAAAATATTTTTCCTCATCATCCAGATAATAATATTTATTTTTACTTCGGCTTTTCATTTTCTCAATTAACTCAAACTCTTCTGCTAAAAGTTCAAACTTTACATTCATAGGAGTATTTGCAATCGTACGATTTGGATCAAGTTTTTGTGCTTTTTTTAGCATTATATTCTCAAAATATATCCCTGCTTCATTAGCTAGCATCTCTTCATATACATTTTTATAGTTTTTTTCGCTATTTATATAATATACTATTTGAAATATAATTAATGATATAAATATAGAGATGATGTAAATATTATTTTTGTTATGCATACAAGTTAAGAGATACCACTTCAAAAAAGTACTTAAGTGTATTATTCTGCATAAATCTCCCTTTATATTGATGGGTCTATTTGAATCTTTGTCACAAGCTGTTCTGGTAGTATCCCTAAATCTTCTTCAAGAAGTTTTGTATCTCCGTGTTGAATATAGATATCATCATATTCAAATGATTTTACTTTTATATCCAAATCATTTTGGCTTATAAATTCTAGTAGTGCACTTCCAACTCCACCTTGTCTTTGTGAATCACTGAAAATATACCATATTTTTGTAGTTTTTGATAACTCTTTCAAAAGCTCTTCATCTAGTGGTTTTACAAATCGTAAATCAACTATTGTGATATCATCTTTATGTAGTTTTTCAGTTGCTATTGCTCGACTAACTCCTGCACCATATCCTATAAAAGCTATTTGGCTAGAAGTTTGTTTCAGAACTTCACCTTTTCCTAACTCAAATTTAGTAGGTGTATATTCCAACTCAGCAAAAGCACCTCGTGGATATCTTATGGCACAGGGACTTATACAGTCTTTTGCAAACTCTAAGCTATACTCTAAAGTTTTAGAATCTCTAGGTGCACATAGTGTCATATTTGGTAAAAATCTTAAAAAACTTATATCAAATTGCCCTTGATGCGTTTCACCATCAGCTCCTACTATTCCAGCTCTATCTATTGCAAAAGTAACAGGAAGATTCATCAAACATACATCATGAATTATTTGATCAAATCCTCTTTGTAAAAATGTAGAATAGATTGTAACAAATGGTTTAAATCCATCCTTGGCCATAGCAGCCATAGAGGTTACTGCGTGTTGTTCTGCTATTGCCACATCCCAAAAACGATTTGGAAATGCACTCATAAGTTTATCCATACCTGTACCACTTGGCATGGCAGCTGTTACACCAACAACTTTTTCATCTTCAACTGCAAGCTTATATAATGCATCACTAAATACTGCAGTTGCACTTTTTACATCAACTTTTTTTTGAAATTCTCCTGTTTCTACATCAAAAGGACCAACACCATGCCAATGTTCATGCTGTCCTTCAGCTACTTTATACCCTTTTCCTTTTACTGTTCTTGCATGAACAATTACTGGTTTCCCAAAATTTTTAGCTAACTCTAATGTATCTATAACTTCAGCTATGTCATGCCCATCAATAGGTCCTATATAATCTATTCCCATCTCTTCAAAGATGATTCCAGGAGTTATAAGTTTTAAACTCTCCTCCATTCTTTTTGCTATATATGTAGCACCCTCTGGCATATTGTTTTTTATAAACTTATCAACTCTATCTTTGAATTTTTGATACCCTTTACCTGCAAGAACTTTACTTAAATGTTTTGATATTGCACCAATTGGTTTTGCGATACTCATCTCATTGTCATTAAGGATAATTACAACTGGTAATTTTATATCCCCAAGCTCATTAAGTGCTTCATATACCATACCAGCACTCATACTTCCATCACCTATCATCACAACAGGCACTTTTCCATTTTGTTCAAGCTGTGCTGCTTTTGCTGCACCAACTGCTAGTGAAATTGAAGTTGAACTATGACCTGCTACAAAATAGTCTGCTTTTGATTCTTTTGGTTTTGTAAATCCACTTATTCCATTAAATTGTCGTAAAGTTTCAAACTCTTCCCATCTAGAAGTGATAAGCTTATGTGGGTAACACTGATGTGATACATCAAATATAAAAGGATCAAACTCACAATCAAATACTTTATGCATCCCTATAGTTAACTCAACAGCACCTAATGTTGAACTAAAATGTCCCCCATTTCTAGAGACTACATCTATAATTCTATCTCTTATATCTTGTGCTACTTGCTCTAACTCTTTTATATTTTTATTTTTTATATCCATATTATCTCTTTTCTAATAAATCAACTTCCCAAAAAAATTCTATCCAATGTTTAGCTTCTTTTACACTAAAATCTGGTTGCATTAAAGCTGTTGTTTTATAAAATACAGTAGCCACTTTAAATTCACAATGGGGATATTTTTCTTCTAATATTTTAAGAATCTCAACAATACTCTCTCCACTATCTACAATATCATCAATTAAAACAATTTTATGTTTTCTTGTTAAATCAGGGATATTAAATATCTCAAAAGTATCTAACTTTTTTGTTCCATCATAATGGATTGAATTTAAACTATATATCTCTCGTGTATCAAGTGCTTCACTTAGAAGATGCCCTAAAAGTAAACCACCTCTTGCTATTGCTACTAATGCATCGGGATTGTACTCTTTTAATTGAGGAATTAAAACTTTACAATCTTCTAAACACTCATCATATCCATAATAAACTTTTTTCAATTTTCTTCCTCTAATGTAATATAAAAACTAATAGTGATATAAGCGTAATCGTTATAAGCCCTAGGTTTATATCTTTAAACTCACCTTTTAAGAGTTTTAATGCTGTATATACAACAAACCCTGCTGCAAAACCATTTGTTATTGAATAAGTCAATGGCATTAAAATAACAATTAAAAATGAAGCACTCACTATTGCTAAATCATTCTGCTTAAAATTTATATTTCCAAGTTCTGTAAACATTAAAACACCCACTACCACTAAAACTGGATAGATAGCATTTGGAGGTATTGATTTAAACAATGGAAGCATAAATAGTGTAAGGATAAAAAACAATCCAGTAAAAACAGAAGTTAATCCTGTTCTTCCACCCTCTTCAACTCCACTTGCACTTTCTATAAATGATGTTGTTGTTGAAACACCTAATAAACTTCCACCCACCGTTGCTATAGCATCTGCTTCAAGTGTTTTTTCTAGGGCTTTATCATTTTTTTCAGTTGTTTGGAAAAGGTTTGCACGCGTTCCAACCCCTGTTAAAGTTCCAAGTGTATCAAACATATCAGTTACTAAAAAAGTGATAACTACGGGTAATAATGCTAAAGATAAAGCACTTACAATATCAAGTTGCATAAATATAGGAGAGATAGAATCTGGCATACCAACTATCCCTTTTGGCAACTCACCTATTCCAAATATCCAACCAACAATTGAAGTAATAAGAATACCTACGATAAAAGCACCTTTTACTCTATATGTATACAATGCTAAAGTGATAAATAAACCAAATAATCCAAGTATAATTGGTGCACTACTTAAATCTCCAAGTGCCACTAAAGTTGCTTTATTTTCAACAATTATTCCCATCTGTTTTAATCCAATAAAAGCAATAAAAGCACCAATACCAGCACTAATCGCTCTTCTTAAATCAACAGGAATAGAGGTCATAAGCCATACTCTAAACTGAGTAAAAGAGAGGATTACAAAAATGACACCACTTAAAAAAACGATTCCTAAAGCAGTTTGCCAAGCGATTCCCATACCTAAAACTAAGCCATAAGAGAAGTAGGCATTTAGTCCCATACCAACACTCATAGCAATTGGTGTGTTTGACCATAAACCATTAAATACAGTTGCAAGTATTGTTATAAGAGCTGTTGCTGTTATAACTGCTCCCATAGGAAGTCCTGCATCACTTAGGATAAATCCATTTACAGGAACTATGTACATCATTGTTAAAAATGTTGTAAATCCTGCAAGAAACTCTGTTTTTACTGTGGTATTATTCTCTTTTAGTTTAAAGTATGAACCCATCTTTAACCCTTTTTATTTTTCTAAAATAGTATCAAGAACTTTAAATACTTTTGTATTTTGCTCATTTGTTCCAATTGTTATTCTAATTGCATTAAAACCATATCCTGTCATATCTCGTACAATAACACCTTTTTCAAGTAATTTTTGTGCAATCTCTTTTGAAACATACCCATCAAGATACATTGTTATAAAGTTTGTATATGAAGGGATATATTTAAATCCTTTGTTTGTAGCATATTCTTCATATCTTTTCATCTCGTCAAAGTTTTTTGATATACACATTTCTACATATTTTTCATGTTTTAAAGCTTCAATTGCCCCTTCAAGAGATAAAGTTGTGATATTAAATGGTGGTCTTAACTTGTGTAGAGTTGTAATTATCTCTTGTGAAGCTATACCATATCCAACTCTCATCCCACCTAGTGCATATGCTTTTGAAAATGTTCCAAGATAGATAACATTTGGATATTTTGCTATCACTTCACTTGGTACTATCTCTTTCGCACCATCTTTATATTTTGCATACTCTTGATAAGCACCATCAAGTATTACAAGAGTATCTTTATCAACCTCATCCAAAAACTTATAAACTTCAGCTGCATCTAAACATTCCCCTAGCGGATTATTTGGAACACAAAGAAAAATTATATCAGCACCCTCTTTTTTATAAATCTCTCTAAACTCATCTAAGTTATGCTCATCTGATGGTGTTTTTAAAATAGTTGCACCTGTTTGTTTTGAATATATCTCATACATAGCAAATGTTGTTTTTGCCATAAGTACTTTAGAGTTTGCATCACATTTCCCATGTACACAAAACTCAATAACTTGATCACTACCAGCACCAATTATTACATTTTTATCAGCAACACCAAATTTTGATGCAAGTGCTTCTTTTAATTCATACATACTATCATCTGGATATACATAAGAACTACAAGCTTTTCTTGCAATCGCATCAACCACTGTTTGACATGTACCATAAGGATTTTCATTTGATGCTAATTTTATAATATCATTTTCACCTATACCATACTCTCTAACCACCAACTCAATTGGTTTTCCTGCTTCATAGATATTTACATTATCTAATACTTTATTAAATGTCATCTGCTTCCTTTACATAGCTTCCCAAAAACTTTATACTTTTTTCATGTTTTTGAAATATTTTTTGAATTTTTTCATCATCTTTATGTCCATCAAAATCTATAAAAAATGTTGAAATTCCCTCAACAATATGTGACTTAATTTTTGTAAGATTTATATCTGCTGTATCAAAATCATTTAAAAATCTTACTAGTGAACCATGTTCGTTTGGAAGTTGAACAAGTATTGAAGTTTTATCATCTCCACTTGCCCCATTTTCAAAATCTGAAACGATAATAAATCTTGTACGATTGTTCCCTTTATCTTCTATATTTTCAAACAGAACTGGAAGATTATAGATTTTTGCTCCCACATGTGAACAAATAGCTGCACAATTTTCCTCTATCATAGCTAATCTTGCAGCTTTTGCAGTACTTTCAACAGGAATCAGCTCACACTCATCAAGTCCTAAATCTTGTAAAAATTTGTGACACTGTTCAAAAGCAATATCTTTTGAATAGATTTTTTTTATCTGCTTTACATTATCACAAGTTGTAGCTAAACAATGATGTATATCAACCATAACTTCAGCAATGATTTTTAAATCATACTCACTCAAACAAGTTACAGTATCACTTACAATTCCATTACTACTATTTTCGATAGGAACTACACCAAATTTTGCTTTTTTAGCAGCAACTTCTCTAAATACTCCAGAGATAGAGCTAATTGGTAAATAAGCACTCATAGCACCAAATCTACTCTCTGCTGCTTGATGTGTAAAACTTCCCTCAGGTCCTAAAAAAGCTATATTTTCAGGTAGTTCAAGATTTCGACTTATTGCAAAAATTTCTAAAAACAATGCCTCAATAGCCGCTCTATTTAAACTACCATTTGCTTCTAAAGATTGTTTATGAAGTCTATCTATTATTGATTTTTCTCGCTCTGGTCTATATATCGCTCCACCACTTACAGCTTTGACTTTACCCACTTGATGGATAGTTTCCATTCTTTTATTTAAAAGTTTTAAAAGCTCATCATCAATACTATCTAAAGTATCTCGTAACTTCTGTAATTCTATTGCTTCATTCATATAATTTCCTTAAATTCTAATATCTATTTAAGATATTCCTCTTCTAAAGCGATTAAATCTTCAAAAGTCTCTCTTCTTCTAATCAATCTATCTTTCCCATTTTCAAGCGCTATTTCTGCAACTTTTCCTCTTGTATTGTAGTTACTTGCCATTGTAAATCCATAAGCCCCAGCACTATATATAGCCATCAAGTCATTATGCTCTGTTTGTGGTAGCTCTATGTTTTTTGCAAAGAAGTCACCACTTTCACAAACTGGGCCTACCACATTACAGTCACTTTTGTTTTCATTTTTATCTAACACTTCAATCTTATGGTATGCATCATATAAACTTGGACGAATCAAGTCATTCATAGCCCCATCAACGATAACAAATCTTTTGCTACCATTTACTTTTTCATATAAAACTTTCGTAACAAATACACCGCTATTTCCAACGATAAATCTTCCTGGTTCACACACTACCGTGATATCCAGTCCAAAAAGAGCATCTAATACAGTTTGAGCATATTCGTAAGTATCTATAAGCTTCTCATCATCATAAACAATACCAAGTCCACCACCAACATCAAAAAACTTTAACTCAATTTTTAGTGCAGATTTTATATTTCTAACTAAATCTGCAACGATATTTACAGCTTCTTTGATAGGTGCTAACTCTGTAAGCTGACTCCCTATGTGACAGTGGATACCTAGAGGGTCTAAGTTTTCACTTTGTTTAGCAAAGATATACATTCTTTTTGCAGTATTGATATCTACACCAAATTTATTCTCATGGAGTCCAGTTGAAATATATGGATGGGTTTTTGGATCTACATTTGGATTTACTCGTATAGATATTCTAGCTTCTACCTTAAGTTCTTTGGCTATGATATCAACTCTTTTTAGTTCTGCTTCACTCTCAACATTTATCATCAAAATATCAAGTTGTAAAGCTTCTCTAATCTCATTATCAATCTTCCCAACACCAGAAAATATAATCTTATATTTTGGAATCCCAGCTTTTAATGCTCGTTTAACTTCACCAATACTCACACAATCTGCGCCACTACCTTGATCTCCAAGATGTTTTACAACACTTAAATTTGAATTTGCTTTTACCGCATACGATATCAAAGATTTTCTAGCTTTAAAAGCACCTTTTAATTCTTGATACTGTTTTGTAATATAGTCAAAATCATACACATAATACGGTGTTTGATATTTTTCGGCAAGTTCTTTAAAATTTATTCCCATTATCTTCTCTTATTTTTTAAAATTTAAGATATATAATAGCTAAATATTTGTAATTAATGACTTAATGGGAGATTAGTGGTGTTTTTTCTTTTTTTCAACTCTTTCCAGTTTCTCTTCTACTATTTTTATAGCATTACTTACTTTGTCTAAATACTCTTTGATTATTTCATCAGAAGCATTAACTGATAATAATAAATCTATCATCTCTAATGTTGGTTTTATTAGCTTACAATTATCACTATATTCATCATATAGTTCTTGATAATTGTCTTTAATTCTTTGCTTTAGATTTTTTATTTTATTTTTCATAATTACTTTTATATAGTAATGTGTAAGTATAGTTATGAATTATTACATAACTATACTTACACATTACTATTGTAGGGTGAATATGAATAAAAAAATTAATGATTTAACTGCTGATGAATTGCATAAATTAATTGGTGCCAATGTTGCAAAACTGCGAAAAAAAGCTAATTTAAGTCAATTAGCTCTGTCATTAGAGATGGGAAATAAATCTCCAAGTCTTGTTAGTTCTGCTGAACTATATACAAATAAAAGACATTTTAATATTGTGCAACTTCAAAAGATTGCAAAGATTTTAGATATTGATATTTGTGAGTTTTTTGATGATAGTACAATAGGCTAATTTTGGACTTAAATTGTATTATCTCTTTTCATTAACTACTTTAACATTCAATTCTTCACTATCTAAGGGAATTTCAAAATATTTAGTTACATGATAAAACATTTCTTCTGTATCAAGTGAAGAACGCTCAGGTTGTTCCTCTCGTCTTTTATTTATTTGTTTTATACAAAGATAAAATTTGTTGTGGATATAAAATTGATAGCCATTCATCTTCTGATAATAATACTGCATTATTATCAAAAGCAAATTCTTTAGATTTAGTTGATTTTCCTGCACCCATCTTCCCACAAAAGAATATCAATATTCCAGTTTTTTTATCTATTTTACTTTAAATCTTTTTCTATGGTTTTTGTATCATTATTACCATGTGTTTGTAAAATATGTTTAATATGTTCATTTAATTTGTGTTTTTCTTTCAATGTACTTTGATTATATCTCTCTTTTAAAGAGTTTAGATATATTTGAAAATCTTCATTTATTATACTTTCTTGTAAGTTTTTTTCATTTTCCATTTTCATTTCCTTTCTTTAAGTTTTATTATAATATGAAAGTATACGTTTTTAACTTAGACTAATGGTATTTTTTCACTATCTCATTATACAAAGATGTATATTGTAAAGGATCAACGGTAGTATTGTAAAGTCGTACTGCATAGTGTAGATGAGGGCCTGTTATTCTTCCTGTTTTTCCACTTTTGGCTATCAGTTGCCCTTTTTTAACTATATCACCCTCTTTGACTAATGTCTTATTCAAGTGAGAGTAGTAGGTATAAGCTCCTCTTCCATGATCTATATAGATAACACGACCTAGATAAAATCTATCCATAGTAAGCACTACTTTCCCATCATTTGAAGCTTTTACCTCATCCCCTACACTTGCTCTAAAGTCTGTTCCTGTATGATAGCTTTTTGCAACACCATTATAAACTCTAGCATTTCCAAAAGCACTTGTAATTTTACTATCCATAGGAAGTTGAAAAGTTGAGTTGTTTGTTAAATCATATAAGGTAACCACTGAGTAAACATTTTTAAAAACGCTATTGTACTCTTTGGCTGTTTTTTCTTTGTTTTTTGAAGAGAGTGTTACTTTTCCTTTGGCAACTTTTATAATCTCATTTTGCCGATATTTTCCATCAATGATATTTATAGAGATATTTTTCTTTACTAACTGCTCATCCTCTAAGTATCTTACCTGTACATTCTCTTTTTGTTTTGGATTATGATAATCAACAGGGATAAACACCTCATAATTTTGAATACTTCCATTGATAGTAAACATCTGATAAGTTTTATTTTTAAAAATTACATTTGGAGCTTGGGACAAGTTAGTATCACTTTGAAGTATCACAGCAAACGATGTACCGTGTTTTATATCTGTATGAGAAAGGTTAATCTTTACTTCTGCAAAAAGAAAAGTTGTTATAAAAAAAAGTAAGAATAAGGTTTTCATAATTGACTAATTAAGATATAGTACTACCAGCTATCTACGGTGATTTGGGTGCAAAGACGAAATTAAAAATTTCTTTTGCACAACCAAATCCCACACCGACCTAAAAAAGCCACACTTGTGGCTTTTTTTTAACGGTCAGTGCCATTCCATGCGATTGTAGGCTTACCTTCTTCGTTGAATTCAACAGCAGGCATACCCATAATATTAAATCCGCAATCCACATAATGAATCTCACCAGTAACCGCTGAACTCAAATCAGAAAGTAAATACATACCACTATTTCCAACCTCATCAATAGTTACATTTTTCTTTAATGGAGCATGTGCTTCATTCCATTTTAACATAAATCTAAAGTCACTAATTCCAGCAGCTGCTAAAGTTTTAATTGGCCCTGCACTAATTGCATTTACTCTAATTCCATCTCGTCCTAAATCTTCTGCTAGATATTTTGTAGTCATCTCTAGTGCTGCTTTTGCTACACCCATAAGATTATAGTTTGGAATATATTTTACCCCACCATAATAAGATAATGTAAGAATTGAACAATTATCACTCATAATAGGTTTTAACTCTCTTGTAACTTCAATAAGTGAATATACTGATACATCCATTGCTATATCAAAAGCATTTTTTGTGATATCATAAAATCTACCACTAAGCCCCTCTTTTGGAGCAAATGCTATAGAGTGTACGATAAAGTCAATTTGTCCCATATCTTTCTCTAAAGATTCTTTTAATGCTTTTATTTCATCTGGATTACTTACATCACAAGGATATACTAAGTCCCCACTTCCAAATTCTTCTGCTATTGGAACAACTCTTTTTTTCAATGAATCATTTAAATATGTAAATGCTATTTGTGCACCTTGTGCGGCACATTGTTTTGCTATACCATAGGCAATTGATTTATTGTTTGCAACACCTAATATAACACCTTTTTTACCATTCATCATCATATCTCTTTTTCTCCTGTTTTAATTTTTACTTGTGATTTCAATCATCTGTTTAAATTGTTCTACATCCCATGATGTTGTCCCAATCAAAGTACCATCAACATTGTCTATTTTTAATATCTCTTCTAAATTCTCAGGTTTAACACTTCCCCCATATAAAAGGGGATGTGAAATTTTCTTTTTGATTTTTTTATGCACTTGTGCTATCTCTTCGGCAGTTGCAACCACACCAGTCCCTATAGCCCAAACTGGTTCATAAGCCACAATAAGTTTGTCATAACTTAAGTCAATACCTTCAAACTGTTCCCAGATATATCCTAAAGTTTCAGTAAGACCTTTTTCTCTCACCTCTAAAGGCTCCCCAACACAATAGATAATTGTATATCCTAAAGATTTATAGTAATTATATTTTAGCGTTAAATCTTTCTGTGATTCACCTAATATATGTCTTCTTTCACTATGTCCAATTAAAATCGTTTTTATGTTAAACTCATCAAGTTGTTCAGTTCCTATTTCACCTGTAAATGAACCATTTTTAGTATAGTAAGCATTTTGAACACCTATTTGTAAATTTTTTACTGTATCAAAGTCATTAAGTGCTGTTGCCGTAGGAAATATAAACACTTCATTTTTTATTTGTTTAGATTCAAGAAATTGATTGATAACATCTACAAAAGATTTTGTACTACTTCGTGTGTGATTAGTCTTAAAGTTACTTGCTATAATCTTCATGATAAATACCCTTTATTATATTTTAAAGTGATATTCTATCATAAAGATATAAAAAGTATTCTATAATTTAACTAAAAACTATTTATGACTTTTCCGTGACAATTTTCATCATATTTATTTAACAATCATTCCTATAAACTACAAATATTGAAACTAAAGTGCTAAAGAAGATAAAGGGAAAAAATGGTTGAAAATATTTTAAAAAGAGATGGGAGTTTTGAAGAGTTTGCATCTTATAAAATTGAAGATGCAATTAAAAAAGCTTTTAAAAGTGAACATACAACTTATCATAATACAATATTTTTTAATGTATTAGAAAAATTAAAAAATAAAAGAATTGTAGCTGTTGAAGATATACAAGACCTAATTGAGCAAGAACTTTACAAAAGTAGATATTTTGATGTTATGAGATCTTTTATTCTCTACAGACATCTACATAAGATGCAAAGAGATAACTTTTTAGATGAAGATACAACTTATATAAACTCAACACAAACAATAGAAGAATATATCAATGGAAATGATTGGAGAATTAAAGCTAATTCAAATACAGGATATTCAAATGCAGGTTTAGTCAATAACTCAGCAGGAAAAGTGATCGCAAACTATTGGTTAGATAAAATTTACAGCAAAGAGGAAGGATATGCACATAGAAATGGGGACTATCATATTCACGATTTAGATTGTCTCACTGGTTATTGTGCTGGTTGGAGTTTAAGAGCTTTACTTGATGAAGGCTTTAATGGAGTAAGAGGAAGAGTTGAAAGTGATGCCCCAAAACATTTTAGAGAAGCTTTAGGACAAATGGCAAATTTTCTTGGAATTTTACAAAGTGAATGGGCAGGAGCACAAGCTTTTTCCTCTTTTGATACTTATCTTGCACCTTATGTTTTTAAAGATAAACTTGAATATAAAGAGATAAAAAAAGCTATTAGAAGTTTTATCTACAATTTAAATGTCCCCGCAAGATGGGGACAATCTCCTTTTACAAATATCACTATAGACTGGAC
>Ga0209345_10003883_pt1 | contig 14933 bp, 16 predicted proteins | sample Cruoilmetagenom7_FD_187294 | JGI IMG/M metagenome (GOLD analysis project Ga0209345, IMG submission 187294) | Oil polluted marine microbial communities from Coal Oil Point, Santa Barbara, California, USA - Sample 7 (SPAdes) (version 2) | ecosystem: Environmental > Aquatic > Marine > Oil seeps ... | reverse complement strand
CTACAATCGGACCATTCGCCTGAAACTAAAGAGTTTTGGAATATTCGAGCATTCTACCTAGCCCAGGCTTGTGTCGCTTGCACAGTTATCATTCCTCCTCACCAAATTGTTATAGGTGCGCAATTTGATCCGCTTAACAATGTTGGGGAGCGAACAGATCATTTTTTCAAACTTATTCGACGAGGCTGGAAATTAGCACAGCAGCCCGCTTTTGAGTATCCAAGTTTAGAGAGCAACCACTTTATTTCAGAACCCTCCCTCATACCTGGGTTAGGACAGCATCGAAGCCTAGCCTACACAGGAGCCGCAGGAATGTGCTATGCTGCTGCCCAAGCTACCAATGAAGCAAAGATCATTCACAAGGCTCGAGAACTCGTATGACCTTCAAACAAAGCAAAACCAAAAGCCCTAATGCTCCGTCAAATGATGGAAAAAAAAATCGTTCTCCTTTACCGAGCGCATCGGAAAGGCTGGGAATATCAATCTCTTACGATGAAGAATTTGATTATGATCCTGATATCGAGTATTATGGTGTTGGAGATCAAGAGAAGAAAACAACCCCTTCATCTAAAAAGAAATTGAATGAGCAAGACAGCCGAGATTATCTAAAATTTACTGCCAATAACGCTACACAAAATCAAGTGCGATTGTCGGCTGAACGAGAAAAAAAGGCCAATCCAAAGCTCTTCGCCAAGTTCCTGGAAAGAGCGCAGCCGAAGCCAACGCGGCCACAATGGAGAGATCGAGATACAACGGCCCGAAAAGAAGATGGCACCCGTATTTCTACCGTCGATTGGATTCAGATGCACTATGGGCAAACCCTTCCAAAAAAAGGTTGGAGTCCGGCGGGACTGGTCATGTCAGATATTTATCAAGATATAGACTTATACCGCGCCTATCTTAGCTGGATCAAAGATCGACCAGACCGTGATCTCAACCTTCCGAAACAACCTCGTAACCCAGTGACAGACCCCGCCAAAGCTATCGCGCAAAACCGCAAAGTTAGCTTGGAAGGCTATCATCGGCGAAAATAAATACTGTTATACCCTTCACAAAGTATATTTTGTGCTGTATACCTGATTCGTAGCCGTTGGATTGTCTGATGGCGTGTAGAAACGGAGTATATGATGTCTAAAATTCCACCCCTCCTAGACTTGTGGATTGGCCAGATGGGCGGATCCACTGGGACGATGATCAACCAAATGGGTCAAGACTCTCGGAAAAAGTAGCAGAAAACAACTGCAAGACTGAGCGCTTGTTTTCAAGCGCTCAGCAAAATTGATAATTTGGGAGAAATAATTATGGAAATGCTTCATCACACCTTTGGTTTTCGATGCCCTTCTTGTGGCTCTAAAGGATTAGATTCGTTTTTGCAGGGTTATCCTATTCACGGCATACGTACAGTCTATGATCGCCGCTGTATGGGGTGCGGAGGCTTTCTTGGAGGCCTATAGCCTATTCTGGTGAACGTGTAACCTACAGGCGGGCAAGCCCGCCGCATAGCCGCTTTTTTATTCTGCTGTTGATACGTTAAACGCTTACATATTTTTAATGAACAGCTTTCGGTGTTCTAGACAAGGAACTCATATATGCGTGTGATTTTTGGGATTTTTCTTTTATTCACTGTTGGGATTGCAAGCGCTGCTAGTTCTCAAACTTCAAATGGCATTTGGGAACGAGAATGGAGTGGGCTGACGTCATCTCAACGGCAAGAGGCTTTTTCTGCTATTGACTTGTTCGAAAGGCTTGAGATTGATGAGAGCCAGACATTGATGGATCGCCAGCCATTGCCGTGGAGCGATGGGGGCTACCTATATCGTACAGCTGCGGCATGGGAACCGACCAATCTTTTCTTTTATTTTCTCCGGTATCCGGATGGAACATTTGCTTGGCTTGACGGAACATCACCACCAATTCACGCCTACAATGCCGCTTATCCGCCAACGTTGAATAGCAGCACGATTGAGCCATATGTTTGGTTTTTTGGGTTTTTCGTGCGCGGCAATGATGGCCCGTTTTTGATCGTTGAATCCAACGAGGATACTTTTATTCCCAAGGGACTTGAGAATATCGAGGGAGACTGGGCTGATGCTTACAATGATCCGAGTGAAATTCCCGAACCGCTTAACTGTAGACACAGGAATTCTGGGGAGTTCGAATTTTCTTGTAGCGCAATTTTGTTTTATTCGAACGCCATATTCAGGGCGGAGCTAAATGTTGAAAGCGGCGGTATGTTACAGATGGCGGATGATGAGCCGTTGGCTGCAGATTTAGCTGTCAAAGTTTTTGCCCCCATTAACGAACAAGAAGCTGGTGACCGTTTTGAACCAAAACCGTCCAATGCACGGGCTTTTGAAAGTTTGCGAAGTGAGCTTAATTCAACGCTATTTAGCACATTAGAAGCACTTGCCAGCGGCGAAACAGTTCGACTGGATGAGACCAACACCCCGTTTTTGGCCGGTATGGCCAGTTCGATGATGGAATCATGCGGGTTACCCGAAAGCCGAGCAACCAGAGTCAAGCTCGCCGGGTTTGTAGCAAGCAGCAGTATGGGCGCTATAGGAGGTCTTGATTTTTCCAACCCCGACATAGGCGCGGCTATTGGGTCAATGGGGCGCCAACAGGGGCTATTGTATTCTGGGATGCTCGTAACCAGTCAGCTTGGATGCAGTGCCGAGCTTTCTGAATTAGGTGAAAACATAGCGAAGATTGTCAGTGCCAACTCGGCAGCTGGCAGTGTTTTTGTTGATTCCTGCTCTGGTAACTTCTCGCGCCAGCAATGTACTTGCTTAGCAAATATCGGCCGACAGGTCATCCCCGACATTGCACAGCGACGCTACCGGTCCGCTTTGCTTACTGAAATCATTGAACGTAATCCACTTATTGCGTTAACTATCTCTCTTTCTTGTGGGATCGTAAACTATTAAGGGTGGGCCGCCCGAATTCGACGGATGTAGTACATGACAAAACCCAGCTACTCTCTGTGCTCTCCCGCCGAGGGTTGCTTTTTACCTAATGATCTTGACCTGCACTCCGTAAATTCCACAACCGGACGCGGAGCCAGTTGTAAAATTTGCAAGTCGAATCAATGTGCTGCCTGACTATACTCTTCGCACCGTCCGCTCGCTGACTTTAAACAGTCGCGCAATCTCCGAAATAGCCCGCCCGTCATCATCACGCATGCGCCGTGCTTCGACTTTTTGCGCAGGAGTCAGGGCAGGGGGGCGACCGCCGACACGCCCGCGTGCTTTTGCTGCCTGTAAGCCTTCTTTCGTTCGCTCTGATATCCGCTCGCGCTCAAATTGGGCGATGGAAGCGAACACATGGAATATGAGCCGACCAGCCGGCGTTGTGGTGTCGATGTCTTCGGCCAGGGATCGGAAGCCGGCGTCATGCTTTTCGATGGTCTCCACGATGTCGAGCAGATCGCGCAGGGATCGTGCGAGGCGGTCATACTTGGTGACGGCGATCACATCACCTGGGCGCAGCTGATCGAGCAACTTGGCAAGCTCTGGTCTGTTTCGCGCTGATCCTGTTATTTTTTCCGAAAATATACGCTCTGCACCGGCGACTTGAAGCGCGTCGGTTTGTGCATCTAGGTTTTGATCGTCAGTAGAGACGCGGGCATATCCAATAATCATATCTTACTGTGACAAAAACCTAGCAAAACTGCAAAGGTTTTGCCGAGGGTTTTTGTCCTTACTAACAGTTTATTTTTTGGTGGGGCAGGGGGTTGTGACAAAAACGACCGTTTTTGTCCGCGAGGTTTTGTCGGTGCGTTCGCAGCACAACGTTTTCTGGGTAGCGGCTCATTGTCACAAATACAAAAATGAAGTACTAGCGCACTAGATGGGGGAGCGGGACAGCTACAAAGAGAGGAAGCTTAATGATTTTTCGAATTTTAATGATCTTAGGGTTGAGTGTTGGTCAGGGATTTGCTCAGGTGGTGGAGTTGCCACGGGGAGGGCGCTGCGTACAGGAAGTCACGTTAAGCTCGGGTCGCACGTACGCCAACTTGGTGGAGTGGCAAGCTGACGAGGCGGTGGTAGACATAGGTATGCGAGGGACGACGCTGTTTGAGGGACGTGTCGTCGGACTTAGAGCAATATATCAAGGGTTCAAGCTGTCGGTGATTTATACCGATGACTTAGACCGCCCTGCGGAGTTGGTATTGTCTTCGACATCCAACGGTTCTGATCCAGTACGATATCGTATTGGGTTGGTTGGATATCACGATTTGGAGGATGGGACGCGGGTTCTTGCTTGGATGACTGGTTTCGAGGACTCGACCTGTGAGTTGGAGTTTTGAGAGGGGCAACTGGTTTTTCATGATAGGAGATTTTGTCTTGGACCTATCCCGCTTTAGTGCCGCTCGAAGTTCTCATTTAGGCGACTCTTCTTTCAAATGCTAAGGGGTTCTTTTCGGTAAATCTTTATGTAAACTACACATGTAGCAGCACATAGGTTTCATTATGGCCACCGGCCCCACCGACTGGGAAAATCAAAACAGAGGTAAAGCCGCATCGGCTTTTGATAAGGCACGTCAGATTCAGCAAGAAAAACAAAAAGAACCTCCGCAAGCTCAACGCGGATCAGAGCAAGTTAAGCAGAGCGCCCCTGGAATGCAGCCAAAGCCTCCTAGTCATGTGCGAGGTGGTCCTGACCGACAAGCGCACGGGGAACGTATGGCAAAAGACGACAAAGGCGCAAAACTGGATCGAGCTCGTGAACTTAAAGAAGCTGCGATAGAAAGACGTGGGTCCGAAAACTCCCATGAGAAGGGGCGCGGGGATAAGGAACGCTGAAATTTGCTTCTAAGATAAAAAATATATATAATAAACATATGCTTAAAGATATTGTAGTTCCGAGGTTAAACCACTCAAACCAACTAATTTCTAGACGGCTTACTTTTCCCGACCGCATAGATCGTATCATTATTTTGCGTCAGCGAATTTGGGATATGATGGCGTTTTTGGCGCGCAATGACGGTTCTGGTTCGGAGCAAGAAACGATCGATATTGCGTACCAGCTTGCTTGTGAGTTTCACGATCCTCGCAAGATGTCGTTTGAGGAGCAAATTAGGGACTGCATGGATGCTGCTATCCGAGGCAGCATAACCGCATATCAGCATGATCGTATGGATATTATTCAGGACGATTATGCCTCTCAGAAGGAGAGGTAGTATTCACGTTCGCGCTTTTCCCGACCCGCCACAAGTTCTGCACGAGGTTGAGCTGCGTCCTCGACAGGATTGGCAGAAGGTTGCGCCACCGCTTCCATGGCCTGTTCCGCCACAGGTGAAGCATGATGTTCTTCCAGTTCCGTGACAACTTTGGCACGTTTTAGGCGTTGATATACGAGACGGCCGCTCCCTTTGTACTTGGTTTTTCTTACGCGTCCCACGAGCGAGAACAAAAAAAGTGATCCCCCAAAAGGCTATGAACGTTGTTGTTGCCTCTGCATTCCAGGTTGGTATGTAGTCGAGCCACTCGTTGAGTGGTTCTCGTATATAATTGTTCCAATACTCGATAAAGCCGTCGAACATGAATTCGCGAAATCCGGTCGGGAGCTTGCTGTAAATGAATGGTATGAGCGAACGGAAGAATTCTAGGAAAAGCCACAAAACCAGAAGTGGCTTTGTGATGCGCCATAAAATTCGCTGACCACGTGTGAGTTTGCGTTTAAACATCGCGATCCGCCCATGCAATTATGACGCCGATAATACCGGCTGCAATGGCGGTGAATATTGCAGCATCAAAGAACCGATCGAGAGTGTAACTAAAATCCGAGTAGGGAAAGCTTTGGAACGCATGCGTGAAGCTGAAAGCCCCTAGGCCTAGCTCTTTCTTGTCCGCAATCTCATGAGCCAATACCGCCGGGATATAGAACAGCGCCACTAGGCCGATAAGGACCAAGATGCCCTTTCGTAAAGCTGCTTTGATCCGCATTGCTTTCTTTTTTCGCATTTGAGTGCGGTGGAGATTTTCAGCCTTGCGTTGCTCTTTGGCAAGTTCTTTCTGGCGAATGCTTTCTGTCTTCGCGGCTTCCTCGCGCCGTTGCGTGTTCTCTTTCTCTTCGATTAGGAGGTGTTGTTTCAGGTCCAGGAGCTTCGGGGGCGGTGTGTGATCGGGATGAGGATCAAAACATCCTCTAAAATCACGATCCTCAAAATAGTTTGCTTTTCGGAGAACCATTGGCTGTTTACCTGAAGCCACAGCAATTGCGAGCCCAGGATAGGCAGGGTCGTTGATATCATCGACGCGTGCAAAGTATCGTCCGATTTCATCGGGTGTTATTAACGGCCGCTTATGAACGGCCTCGGATGTACCAGAGGTGCGGCCTGTGTTGGTGGTTTTTGAATCTGATGATGTTGAGGAAAAGTTGGTTCCGGAGGATCGCGTAATTGTATCGTCACTCATAAAAAAACCGGTTCGCTTACTCGCAATTGATCGTGATGAGTTGGTGCCATGGGCCGATGACCGACTGATCGAGTCTGATACCCCTTCTGTGAAGCCGGAAGAGCTCGTTGCGCGCCTCACTTCGGTTTCACCGAGATACTTTGAGATATAGTCGCGGCTAAAGCTGTCATCATTGTTGAAGAAGAGTTTTAGGCCTGCGTTCGCGAGGAAAATTTCCCAATTCTTTTCATAGGCTTCTTTGAGCTGGACGAGGGATTGCACGATGATCAAAAGCTTTACGCCATAGCCCGCAATTTGTGCCATGGCGGATTCGATGATCTCCATTTTCTTGAGACCGGCGAATTCATCAAGCATCAGAAGGACACGATGCCCTGAGGCTGGTTGCCCAGGCGTTTGCTCCATTTCGGTGATGGTCAGTGTCGTCAACAAACGCAGCCACCGAAAGTGCGTATTCATGAAACGCTGTGGCAGTGACAGGTAGAGCGTCACTCCCTTGGGGTCAGTTTTCAGCGACCGGAGATCGAAGTCGGAGGCCTCTAAGCATCGTTGCATTCCTGGGCTGTCGATGAATTCCGTGTTTCGGTTGGCGACCTGAATAACGCTCTCAAAGGTTTTGGGCGAGTTACTTGCCATTGATCCGAAGGACTGACCGGCCGCAGCAACGACACCTCCATAGGCTGGGTTTCGACGCATCCCCTCAAAGAGAAGTTCAAAGGGAGACGGAATATCTTCCTCTCCGGCCTCCTCTAAGAGCTCAGCGCTTTCCCAATCCCCGCGTGCAATCAAACGGCGTACCGTGACTAGATTGCGTTTTCCGTCATAGTGCGGATCGTTGAGCACATGAAGAATGATGCCTCGGATTAGGGTGCGCGCTGACTCTTCCCAGAACGGATCACTTTGCGACTGGATGACGACAATGGCGTCTGCAAGCCTTGTAGCCTCATCAAGCGCTTCATCGCTTTCGGGATCGATTGCATCAAGGGGATTGAAGCGCGCTTTTAGGTCAGAGAAATCATCATCGTCACGAGAGACGATGTTGAAAGGGTCGAGAATATAGACGTGCTGTCCGAGCCCCTGGCAGTATTCTGAGCCGTTTCCACGGCGGCGCGCTGTGATGATCGCATTTTCACCTTTGGGGTCGATAACCACGGCTGAACCTTGCCAGAGACAAAGGTTATTAATGATTATTGAAGTGCCTTTGCCGCCCCGACTTCCACCGACAAGTAGAACATGTCGATCGTCATTGAACCCGATTGGGTTTTCCTCAGTATCGGCGCTTCGCGATAGCCAGAAATCGCCTGGCTGGAATGTTTGAGCTGCAACCTCCGAAGGCGTTGCCCAAGCGGCTGTGCCCAGTGACCGGTTGGGTGAGGTGTCAGTATGGATGGTCAATTCGTTCACGTCTCTCGGTGTCCCTGGGGATGCTTCGGGTCAAGTGCCCGAGGAGGCTAGGAGCCGAGCAGGTACTTGGTTGGACTATAGATCGCGATCTTTTCAATCGAAAGTGTTTTAATTTTTGAGCTGAAACCTTTTGCGGCTCTAGTGCAGAGCCGGTCAAGCGATCCCGCAGGAGCTTTCTGCGACGAGGACAGCGCTTGAGGGGATCGAAGCGCCCTACTCTTGTCTTGCCCCTTGTTTGATCCCATCAAACGGGGCTGCCTAAACGGCGAGTGCTTTTCTTTTAATCGTAGGATGCAGCCTCTTTTTGAGAGGCTGGGTTCGCCGTAAGGCGAACGTACTTTTGGCACCGTATTCAAAGTTCTGGAAAATGTTGGTTGTTTATGTTAAGTGTTACAATAAGTAGAGTAGCCAGATATGTTTTTGTGTCACGGAAATAAATTTCCGAGCCCCATAAACTCGACGCAAACGCGCCGATCTGGTCAGGGTTAGGGGGGTCACTTCCCACCCCCCTCCTGAAACCAAACCCCAGGGCTAAAGCCGCGTCCAGGGACACGGCTCGCCACGGGCAGACGATCATCGTGAACCGATATCGCGCCCCTGGCGGCATGCCACACCAGCCAAGCAAATACGCTTGGCAGAGAGAGGAGCTATGGCACGACCGAAGAAACAGACTAATGACAAACGCGCGCAATGGATTAAAGCGCGCGTCTCACCCGCCGAGCACGCAGAATTTCTTCTGCGCGCGGCTGGGGCAAGCCTGTCATCGTCCGAGTTTCTTCGTCGTTCCGCCCTCTCTGGCGAGGTGGTGGTGCAGCATGGCGCTCTCGCGGATTTCGAAACCGTCGATCAGCTTCGCCGTATCGGGGTTAATCTCAACCAGCTTGCGCGCGTGGCCAACAAAACCGGCTATATGCCGGACGGCCTTGAGAAGGCGTTGGCCAGGGTAGATCAACTTCTCGATAAGATGATCGAGCTATGATCCCCCGCGTCGGCCCTGGGGGAGCCTCCTTTCAAGGTGCAGGTCTTTATTATCTGCACGATAAAGACGCCCTCACCTCCGAGCGCGTTGCATTCACCCATACGCTTAACACCCACACCGATAGCCCTGACAGGTCGTTGAAGGTGATGGCGTGGACGGCCATGCATCAGAGCGAACTGAAGCAGGCCGCAGGGGTGAAAGCCACGGGCCGGAAACTTGAAAAACCCGTCTATACCTACAGCCTTGCCTGGGCGCAGGACGAAAGCCCCGATCGTGAGGAAATGGTCACGGCGGCCCAAGACAGCCTGAAGGCGCTCGGTATGGAGGATCAGCAAGCGGTTTTGGTGTCACATTCCGACACGGAGCACCCGCATATCCATGTGATCCTCAATCGTGTTCACCCTGAGAATGGCAAAGCTGCCAGCACATCGAAAGACCATTTGAAGCTATCAAAGTGGGCGGAAGGCTATGAACGCGGCCAGGGGAAAGTTCGCGTTCAAGCGCGGGTTAATCACAATGCGCGACGTGAGAAGGGCCAGTTTGTTAAGAATGAGAATATCACCCGCGAAGAATACACCTGGGTAAAACAGCACCGCTCACTTGATCCTGATACGATCAGAGAGGCCAGGGTTGAGCGTCAGGCCAACGATGCGACTGAGCTGAAGAATGGGTTCACGCGCCGACAGAACGCCCTAGAGGCGTCTTTACGGCGTGAATATGCGAAACCTCGCGCCAAGCTTGTTAAGGCGATTGGTGCGACTGAAGAGCGGATTGGCAAAAAGGGGTTTTTCCGCGCGGTGGTGCGGAAAGTGACCGGCGCGGAAAAGCGCGATCACGTCAGCCTTGCGATGCTTCAGGGTTCGCTTACAGGGATTGAAACACTGATTGGCGAGCGGCGGGATGGACTAAAGCAAGGCTATGCCCGTGATTGGGAAAAGATGGAGCGTAGGCATGCAACCGAGCGCGCGCGTGATGAGCGTATGATCGAGCGGAAACGCACTGAAGGATCACGCGGTCGTGCCGGTGAGGTGGCGCGCAAATCATTCAAAGTGCGGGCGAGCTCTAACACAGCGGGTCTCTCCCCTGCCCCATCGGATAAATCCAAGGCGGTTAAAGCGATGTCAAAATCAGCGCGTCGGGTGGATTCCGATGATGGTGGGAAAGGGTCAAGTTCGGACAAAGCTTTGGAACGCGCCAAGCGGCGCGCCGAGGGTGTGAAGCGCCAAAGGAATAGGCCCAGGAATAAAGATCGGGATAAAGGGTTTGAGCGGGAATAAGTTTGTTGACGGTACACAACAAACTGGGCATTGTATATGTGTATACACCTATAAACCTATATTACTATACAGGCGGAACATGAAGATACTTTCAATTATCACACAAAAAGGCGGAGCTGGTAAAACCACCATTGCAACGGCACTGGCGGTTGCTGCAGAAAAAGATGGGCGAAATACAGCCATTCTTGATTTAGACGATCAGGCGACCTCCTGCTTTTGGGGCGATATTCGCCAAGGTCAAAATCACACCCCTGCCCTTGCGGTCAAAGACGTGAAAGCTATTAGGCTTCCCCATGTGCTTGAGGCGCTAAAAAATGCTGGTTGTGATCTTGTGATCTTGGATTGCCCTGCAATCCATCGCGATATTGCCATGGACGCCGCCACACCATCGGATTTTGTTTTGATCCCTACCCGCGCAGATGTTTTTGATATTCGCTCGATGCGCCAGACCGTCGATTTAATGAAGTCGATTGATAAGCCTTGTGCAGTCGTTTTGAATTTTTGTCCACCGGTTGGCAAAGAGCTGGAAGATGCACGGGAAGGCATCAAGGGCATTGGCGTATCGCTTTGCCCTGCGGAGTTGCATAACCGTAAGGCGTATTCCCGCGCGCAACAAAGCGGGCAGACCGCGCAGGAAACAGAGCCAAAATCACTTGCCGCGCAAGAGATTATAGCCCTATACACCTATACACTCAACCAAATGAAGGAAGGTAGCGACCATGGCTAATTCATTGCAAGCTGCGCTTGATGGTAGTGCCGTTGAAGCCACTCGGAAGCCAGTAAGAACAAAAGCAGTTGCCAAAACAAAGGCCAGAAAACCTTCGCGTGAAGGCACTGTTCTTGTTGGCGCTCACTTTTCACCTGACGTTCAAAAGCAGTTGCGGATGCTTGCCGCCGAAGAAGGCACAACAAACCGCGCTTTGATTGCCGAAGCTTTGAATCTGCTTTTTAGGAAGAAGGGTAAAGACGCAATTCTATAAGAGGGCTTCCAAAGGCTATTACCCTCACTAAGTTCAGTGGATTCGATAGCGTTCTCTCGTGTATACATTGCCCATATGACGCGAATTGCAGTCCATAGAGGCGGGTAAGTTTTGAAAGGGTAATTTGATGATTGATAAAAAAGTAATTATTGGAGTTTTGGTAGGTCTTATTGGGGCGGGCGTTTTTGGCTACATGAAAAAAAGCGCGCGCCTTGAAACTCCAGCCGTGCAAACAGAGCAAGTTGCGCCTAGTGCCGCTAACCTCAGTCAAGAATTTCTCCAATTTTGTTTGTATGACCAATCTGGGGAATTGGCAGTTTTTAGGGAATATTTGAGAAAATATAAAAACGCCGATGTCCAAGCTTTTTGCCAGTGCATGCAATACTATGTGAATGATGGGCAGATCAGCACTGATATTATGGCGCAATGCGGCTTACGAGCCACCCCCTGATTGTAATATATTTAAAGGCCCGTAAGGCGGGTAACATAACACCCGTTATACATAGCGTACATCCCTATATGTGTATACACCTATAGGGATGTGTCATCCACATCGCTAAGCATTCCCGTTTGCAGAATAACAACTGTTTCTTGCACGTCTTGCATACGGGATTTGCGGCCAATTTTTGACTTTTCTAATTCTTCTTGCGCTTTACGTCTTCCTGCAACGTCTTTGGGATACCAATGCAACGTAACGTCTGTGACGCGCTGCCCCGTTTTTTTGTAGGCGATTGTTATTGTGAAGGGTGCCCAAAGATTGATTTCCTTAATGGCTGGCACAATAGCGCGTTGCTTGAGGTTGCCAAAGGCTTTGAGTTGGCCTTCATGCACATCAAGTATTTCGCGAAGACGCTCCACACTGTATTCTTCATGAAAAACATTGCGCAGATTCACACGGCGCGAAACATGCTCATAAAGCGCAAGGGCGTATTTACTGTTGAAAGCAGCCATCACCGCGATTTCGAGCTTTCCAAAGCTCACTGAATCTTGGACGGCAGCAATCAGGCGCTTGTCAAAGCTGTAGGTTAGCTCACCACGCATGCGGGTAGGGTCGCCCATATTGTTCCCGCCAAGGAGCTGAAAGCGCGTTATAGAGCCGTTTGGCATCTTGCAACGGGCAATGGTGCGCATGAGTTTTTCTATAGTATCCTCAACGCGTTCATTGCCGTTGTGGTTAGAGCGAAGGACAGAAAGATCAATTCGGTAGTCTTTGTCTTCGTCCCGCATGTCTGGCCCGAAGGCGTTGGCTATAAGGGCGTTCCAGCACCGCCTGTCATTGAGCGTCAGCCCCTCTGCAAAGGCCACATCAATGGTTTCGCTTGGCTTAATCATCTCGCCATGGTTTGGCTTGATATCAAGCGTCCCATAGTCCCGTTTGTTTGTGCTTACGCCCATTTTGTTTGCTCGATCTTCCGTAGGTATAACTGATTGGGTGGTTCAGTAGGTTAAACTATAACAACAATGCAAGAATATGTTATAGTTAGACGGGAGGCAACTAAATCTGGTAGATTTGTCAACAGGGAAGGGCAGGCAGGCCCCAATTTGTTATATCTACCCATAACAAGCCACCCAATTTGTTATGGGTAGTGCTAAACTACCACCCAATTTGTTATATCTTCCCAATTTGTTATATTTAGGCTCCCCAATATGTTGGCCGACTCAACCGAAAAGTTATCGCGAATCAACCAATATGTAGTGGCGAATCAACCAATATGTGTTCGGTTAAGCACCGATATGTTATATCTAAGTGAGTAACCCATTGTATTATATGCGTGATTCAGCCTGGGAAGAGAAGTAGAATCAGAAGTTAGAATAAAGAAGGCTTTCCACTTCGTTCCAAGCCTAAAAGGAATCCGCCTTTGGCGGATACAACTTGGCCTATTAAAGTCGCCTAACGGCGACGCGGCCAAAAGAAAGAAAACAAAGTAAAAAAGTAAGGTGTGCTCCGCACAACATAAATCAGGGGATTTTTCTCTGACTGTCTCCTCTTTCGAGGTTTACAATCGGCTATTCAGAACCGTGGTATCAAAAGTCGCTTCGCTTCTGCTTTTGACACCAGAACCATGAACATCCGAATGACACTCAAGCGAAAGCAGCGACGGAAATCAGGGAAAAAAAGCTCTCCACCTGAAAACTAACACTCCCTAGCCGAGGTTCCAGATAAAGAAAGACTTTAATCTGGACGGCTCTTCGACCCCTTGGGGTGTAAGGCAAATACAGGGGATGCTTAGAATAAGAAGGTTTTTGCGTATGACGCTTGACGTATTGCGTCAATGTTTGATATACTCTTTGTAATGATACTGAATTATCGAGATAAAAAAACGGAACGGTTTGCTTTGGGTGGGTTTGTAAAAGCCTTTCAGGGCTTTGAAGATCAAGCCGCAAAGCGGCTCGCTATTTTAAATGCTGCACCTGTGCTTGATACCTTACGTGCTTTACCAAGTAACAGGCTAGAAGCCTTACGTGGCAATAGGGCAGGGCAGTATTCCATTCGGATCAATCAGCAGTGGCGGATTTGTTTTGAGTGGTCTGACGGTCAATCAGGGCCATCAAATGTTGAAATCGTGGATTACCATTAATGAAAGGGGGTTCCACATGTTTATGAGAGCTATTCATCCTGGCATTGTCCTCAAGGACGAGCTGGAAGAGGTAGGCATTACGGCCACTGAATTTGCGCGTCAGATTGATGTGCCGCCTAATCGTGTTAGTCAGATTATTTCTGGCAAGCGTAGTGTTACTGGTGATACCGCTCTGCGGTTTGGTCACTGGTTTGGCACTGACCCGCAGTTTTGGTTGAATCTTCAGGCGCAGTTTGAGCTTGTTGTTGCAGGAAAGGAGGTTGGCGAAGGGATTAAGCGGTTACCGACAAAAGCGAGTTTGTCAGTGCCGCAGGAGCAACCGAGGTTGGTGTGAGGGAAGACGTCGTCTAGAAAACTAGGGGTTATTCACTATGCTTCAAGCGTGTATATAACCTATTTGCAATGAATAGGCTTGATCAAATCAATGGAAGTAGCAGGATTATACTTAGAACGATGGGGCGGGCTTTTGCTACGCGCAGAAGCTACCTATATTGGCGATACAAAAGGCAGTAATGATTACAACCATTGGAGCCTTCGGTTTATTGAAGAGGAAAGAGTCCATTGGCACCCCAGTAAGCCAGAAACGGTCCAGGCTGGCTTTGATACTTTAAATGAAGTTATCAGCACATATACAAACATTGTTAAAAGCATCTCTATTTGCTCATATGGACCATTTGTGTCTCTAACACCTGGAGCTGGTTACGGCCAATTACGGGCAGATACTGCTAACATTCCTTTATACGGTAAAGATTTGATTAGCGAATTTCATAGTGGCCTCGGCAACAAATGGCTTGATGCACCAGACACACGCTTAGCCGTCCACACCGATGCGCACGCATGTGCTCTTGGAGAGGCCTACACTAGGAACACCCACAAAGATGACATCCTAGCATTTATCTGTGTTACAGAAGGTGTTGGCCTAGGGTTGGTGCGCGGGCGACAAATAATGCCCTCTGCCCTCCACCCAGAAGTAGGTCTTCTACCAGCCTATCCACATATAGACGACCCGCTTGCAAAAACAAACTCTCTGCCCTCCTTCAGCAGCCAGGCTCTAGAAAAATACTTTGAGGCTCTTAACATAAGAAGTATCGAACAGCAGGCAAGCAACAAGGCCTTATTTCAAAGGTACAAAAGAAATTTTCCGGATAAAGCAGCGACACTTGCAAATATTCTACAATCGGACCATTCGCCTGAAACTAAAGAGTTTTGGAATATTCGAGCATTCTACCTAGCCCAGGCTTGTGTCGCTTGCACAGTTATCATTCCTCCTCACCAAATTGTTATAGGTGCGCAATTTG
>Ga0209345_10003882_pt1 | contig 14936 bp, 12 predicted proteins | sample Cruoilmetagenom7_FD_187294 | JGI IMG/M metagenome (GOLD analysis project Ga0209345, IMG submission 187294) | Oil polluted marine microbial communities from Coal Oil Point, Santa Barbara, California, USA - Sample 7 (SPAdes) (version 2) | ecosystem: Environmental > Aquatic > Marine > Oil seeps ... | reverse complement strand
ATAAGTAATAATAAAACTATTAATCAGTATTTAAAGAGTTTAAAAGTTAATGTTATAAAAAATAATTTTTATTGTAAAAAAATTTCCAAAATACAAAAAGAGATATATAGATTAATTTCTAAAAGTCTTCTTCAAAAAAAAGAAATTCAGCATAAAATTAAATTTGCAGAACAAGTTTTACAATCAAATCATTTTGATATAATACATTTAAATAATCATTTTGGAACGAACTTAGAATATATTATTAGTGCAAATAATTTAAAAATACCAGTAATTCAACATTTAAGAAAAAATTCTTTATTATCCCATTATCAGTTAAAATTATTAAAAGGTCTTAGTTTTAGAACTATTAGTGTATCTAAGGCAACTTATCAGTTTTATAATAGACAATTATCTATTGATAATAATGTGATATATAATCCTTTCCCATTAAAATTAAAAGAATTAGAAACAAATATAAATGTCAATAATAATATAGTTAAAATATTTATGCCTGCAAACTATTTAGAAAATAAAGGTCATAAGTTAGTTTTTCAAGCTTTAGATAATATATCAAGAGAAGATATAAAAGTATATTTAGCTGGAAGTGGTTCATTTGATATTCAGACAAATAGTTTAAAAGATAAATTAATTAAAGACAATAAGCTTGTCGAGTTAGGCTTTATTGAGGATATTGATAAATATTATCAAATTTCTGATTATGTATTGTCATTTTCACAAAATGAAGGTTTACCTAGAACTGTTGTAGAGGGACTTATGCGGGGTTGTCATATTATTACTTCAAACTATGAAGTTAGTTTTGAAATTAAAAAATTACTATTAAATCAAAATGTTTATACAATCTTACCAAGAGAAAGTCATAGTTTGGAGATGTGTTTAATGGATTTAAAACCGGTTAATCATAAAGAGGTTGATTTAAATATTAAACAAGTTTTTTCACTAGAAAATTATGTTAGTGCTGTATATAATTATTATAAACAGATGTTGTAAAATTTAAAATTATTTTTTCTTGTTCAGTGGTTATTTTATACAAATTTTTACAATTAGTGTTATATGGTGCTTTAAATATAAAAGAAAATGGAACACAATCAGCATTTGAATTAATAATTAAAACATTATTCCCAATGGGTCTTTGTTCTTTCATATAGCATGGTCCAGCGAAGTTAATTAATGGTATTTTAAAGCTATCAGCAATATAACTATTTCCAGTATCTGAAGATATGTATAAATTCATTTTTGAAGTATAATATGGTAATTCATCAAGATTAATTTTTCCAAGTAATGAAATGATTTGAACTTTATGTAAATTTAAATTAAATTGTAAATTTTTTAAAATATCTACTTCCTTAGCTAGACCAAATATATACACTTCACAATCAAAATTATCAAGTAATTTAAATATTTTAAGCCAAGTATCTAAGTCGATAGTTTTTAATTTATTTCCAGCAGTTAAACTAATACCAATTTTAAAATGGGAATTTTGATTGAGAATAGATTGTTTTGGTATGTATAATGGTTCTTGTATCTTTTTCCAACATATATCTGGTTCTAGGTCGCTTGAAATCATAGTAAGATAACTTTTTATTGTCAAATCTTCTTTTGTATGTTTTATTTTTTTTATTCCAAAAGAAAAAAGCTTATTATACCATTTATCTGAGTATGTAGATAGAGTAACTTTATTGTGAGAAAAACTCATTTGTCCTAAAAATAGATTATAACTATTAGGCATCATGATATATACATTTTTGTAATTAGTTGTAAATATTATAAATGCAAGTTGTAATTTTGTAAATAAAGTAGATTTATAATCATTGATAATAAAAATTTGATTAATTCTAGAGTCATGTTGAGAAAAAGGAGTATTTATTTTATCGATTACTACATCTAGTTTTTCTAAAGGCTCAAACATAACAGAAGTATTAACATAATCTCCAATCTTTGCTGTTTGAATAATTAAGTTTTGATTAGTTTTTTTTCTAAAAAATGATAAGATAAAAAGTAATGGATATAAAAGTAAAAATATAATATAATAAATCATAATTTGTATTTTATTACAATGTTACTTAAGAACGAGGTTTTATTAGTTGACTAAGATCGAAGATATAAATAATAGATATTTTTTAGATTTATTTTTTTTAAGTGTACTTTTATTTTCACTACCAATTGCTGGTGTTACGGCTGTCCAAAATATTTCATTAGTGTTGTTCTTTATTGTATGTTTTATAGTCTCAAAAGATATTCAATATAAAGAAGTTATATCATTACGAATATATTTGATGATTATTTTAGGTTTAGTTGTAACCTCTATTATTTCAGTGTATTTTTCAATTGAGCCCAAAGAAACTATAAGTGAAATTAGAGGTGAATTAATTAAGCCTTTTGTGCTATCTCTTATTGTTTTTTTATTTATCTATGTCTTTGATGACAATAAGATTAAAAAGATATTTTTTATTTTATTTGCAGCATTATTTTTTCATACATTATTAAATATGTATATTTGGATTGACAATGGGCTATGGCCTTTTAGAGCTGGAGGACTTTTAGATAGTGGTGGAGGGGAACGCTTTGGTATTTGGACTACATATTCTTTATCCATGGCAATTGCATTATTCTTTACTAAATATAAAAAAATAGCAATTTTATTTTTTCTACTATCTCTAATTTCAATTATTGGGAATAATACAAGGGCAACATTTATAGGAATGATAATGATATTATTTTTTTATTTTTTTATTTTTTATAAAAATAAAATATTCAAATATAGTATTATCACACTTATAACCTTATCAATTATCTCTTTTATAATATACTCAAAAAATTTTGAAACACGATACAATGCTTTTAACGTAGTATCTGCAATAAAACACATGGATAGTTATAGCCCAAGTGAGTATGATAAGTTAGTTACAGAACATAGCTTAGAACATTCTACTACAGCTAGACTAGCAATGTGGAAATCTGTCTTGTTGTATAGGGGGGAAGATTTATTTACACCCCAAGGGTATGGTAGGTTTTTGTTTGGAAAGAGTATATCGAAAATATATGAGAATGAAAAAGAAAATATACCATATATGATTTTTGCTCAGGCACACAATGATTATATGACAATATTTTTTAGTTTAGGTTTGATTGGGTTATTGTTTTTTTTAGCACTTTTTGCTTATCTATTAAAAGTATTATATTATATCTTTATACATAGTTCTGATTATAAAGCATTTGCAGTATTTACATTTTTAGGTACTATAGGATATATGTCTTCTATGATGTTTGGTAGTTTTTTTGGGGATAGTGAAAAAATATATTTTTATCTACTTTATGGTATTACTTTAGCTCTTTATTTAAAAACAAAAGAACAGTACCTTGAAACAAATTAAATTCATCCGAGCAAATAAAACAAAATTTGGTGGTGCTGAAGTTTATCTATCAAGATTATTACAACAATTAGAAAGGCTTGATACTTCTCACGAAGTTATATATTCTAATATCCCAAAAATTTTGCCATCTTGGTTGAGGGTTCTTTTATTTAATATGCAAGTATGTGCTAATAAAAAAGATGATATCTATTTTTCTTTAGAAAGAATAAGTTGTCCGGATATTTATAGGGCAGGGGATGGTGTTCATAAAGTATTTGTTGAAGTTGAGAATAAGTCAAAGATTAATCCACTGCATAAAGTATATATATATTTAGAAGAGAGATGTTTTAATAATGCAAAAAAAATTGTAGCAAATTCAAATATGATTAAACAGCAAATCATAGATACTTATGGAATTGACGAAAAGAAGATAGAAGTTATCTATAATGGTATAGTGTTGGAAAAACCAAATTTTAAAGAATCTTATGCACATATTCTAAAAGAGTTTTCTATTGATAAAAGTACTGGACAGAAAATATTTTTATATGTAGGAAGTGGTTTTAAAAGAAAAGGGGTAGAAGAGTTTTTAATTATACTCTCAAAACTAAAATTTCAAAATTTTAAAGCTTTTATTATAGGGAAAGAGAAAAAGATTGAATATTATAAAAATTTGGCAAAAGAACTAAACTTAGAAATTAAAGTAATTTTTACTGGACCTAGAAATGATGTAAAAGATTTTTATACAGTTTCTGATATCTTTTTATTTCCTACTCGTTATGAGCCTTTTTCAAATGTGGTACTTGAAGCGATGAATTATTCAAATGTAGTGATAACAACAAAACAAAATGGTGCAAGTGAAATAATGAATGATAAATATACAATGACAAGACCAGATGATTATACAATAGTAGAAAAAATAGATGATTTACTTATCAATCAAGAAAAAATAGATAAAATAAAATTAGATAATTTACAAATAGTAAAAAATTTTACTATTGAAAAGAATGTAGAAAAAACACTTGCAGTGATTGAACAAATAAAGGAAAATTAATTGAAACAATTTTTTAAACAGTATATCCCATATTATAAAAACTACAAAAGACAATTTTTCTTTGCATTGATTGGTATGATTATGGTAGCACTAGGAACTAGTGGTACTGCATATGTGATTAAACCAGTACTTGATGAGATATTTATTAATAAAGATGAAACTATGCTTCAAGTTTTACCATTAGTTGTAGTATTTTTATATGCGTTAAAAGGTTTTGGGGGATATATTCAAACCTATTATATATCTTTTATAGGTTCTGACATTATAAGAGTTGTGAGGGATAAATTTCTTTCACATATTTTAGTACAAGATATTAAATTTTTCCATGAAAAACATGGTGGAGAACTCTTAAGTAGAGTTACAAATGATATAAGCGCTATTCAAGCAGCAGTATCTAGCCATATAGCAGTTATAATTATGGAAATATTTACAATTATAGCTTTGGTTTTTGTTGTAATATATCAAAGTCCTATGTTAGCATTTTATGGGTTAGTTATTTTACCAGTGATTATTTATCCTCTTTCTCTCTTGGCAAAAAAAATGAAAAAACTTTCCCATGAAACACAGGAGAAAGTATCATCACTTACTTCTATTTTAAGTGAAATATTTAATAATGTTGAGATAATTATTGCAAATAATTCACAAAAAAAACAATCAGAAGATTTTCAAAAAATTAATAAAGAGTATTTTCAAATAGGGATAAAAGGTGTCAAAACAAATGCCTTAGTATCACCACTTATGGAGATAGTTGGAGCAATGGCAGCTGCAACTGTTATAGCTATTGGGGGGATGGAAGTAATAAAAGGGAATATGACAGTTGGTTCATTTTTCTCTTTTATGACAGCTTTATTTATGTTATATACTCCAATAAAAAGATTATCTACAGTGTATAATAAGTTTCAAGGTGCAATAGCTGCAAATGAAAGAATAAATGATATATTCTCTCAAAAAAATGAGATTATTGAAGGTAAAGATAATTTACAAGAGGATATTCAAACTATATCATTTGAAAATATCGCTTTAAAATATGGGGATAAAATTGCCCTAAAAGATATTAACTTAATTGCAAATAAAGGTGAAAAAATCGCGCTTGTTGGAGATAGTGGAGGTGGTAAAAGTTCACTAGTAAACTTGATATTAAGGTTTTATGATCCGTATAATGGTGTGTTGTATTTTAATAATAAAGATATTTCAACATTTACTTTTAAAAGTCTTCGAGATAATATATCTATTGTAACTCAAAGAGTTTATATATTTAATGATACAGTTGCAAATAATATTGCATTTGGTGAGGTTATGGATGAGAAAAAGGTAAAAGATGCTTTAGAACAAGCTCATGCTTTAGCATTTGTGGAAAAATTAGAAAATGGTATTTATACAAATCTAGATGAATTTGGTTCAAATTTAAGTGGTGGTCAACGACAAAGAATTGCTATTGCTAGGGCACTATATAAAAAACCACAAATATTAATATTTGATGAAGCGACAAGTGCTTTAGATAATGAATCTGAGTCTATTATTACAAAAGTTTTAGATGAAGTGAGTGCTGATAAAATTACATTCGTTATTGCACATAGATTAAGTACTATTAAAAATGCAGATAAAATAATAGTATTTAAAGATGGTCAAATAATTTGTAAAGGTAATGAAGAAAGCTTACTAGAAGGGTGTGAAGAGTATAAAAGGCTTCATGCTCATGCTAGTATGTAAACAAAACTTTTTATGGTAAAATATCTAAATAATATAAATGGAGTAGAATAGAGATGAAATATAGTGAATATGACTTTAATAATAAAACAATACTAATTACAGGAGCAGCTGGATTTATTGGCTCTAATTTGGCTTTTTATTTTCAAGAAAATTACCCAGATGCGACTGTAGTTGCATTTGATATGTTCAGAAGTGGTGAAACCTTTTCAAATGGAAATCTTAAAAGTTTTGGACACTTTAAAAATCTTCTTGGATTTAATGGAGTTGTTATTAGTGGAGATATTACAGATAAAAAAGCATTAAAAGAGTTAGAGCATAATTATAAATTTGATTTTATATTTCATCAAGCAGCTATCTCTGATACAACAGTACAAGAGCAAGACTTAATGATGAAAACAAATGTAAATGCATATGAAGATTTACTAAAAATTGCTATCAATCATGGTGCAAATATGATATATGCTTCAAGTGCTGCAACATATGGAGATAGTGATAGATTTGAAGTTGGCTTTGAACAACCAAATAATGCTTATGGATTTAGTAAAGTTATGATGGATAATATCACTTATGAGTATTTAAAAAAAGATTTAGATATCTCTATTGTAGGGCTTAAATACTTTAATGTATATGGACCAAGAGAGTTTTTTAAAAATAAAACATCATCTATGGTGGTTCAGTTTGGACATCAAGTCCTTAAAGGTCTTACACCAAAATTATTTGAGGGGAGTGATAAAATATTAAGAGACTTCATCTATATAGAAGATATTATACAAGCTAATATACTTGGCTGTAGTCCTAAAAAAAGTGGTATATACAATGTAGGAACAGGAAAAGCTCGTAGTTTTGAAGATATTGTGAATATTCTTCAAAAAGAGTTAGATATTGACAATGGAAAAGAGTATATTCCAAATCCATTTGTAGGATCTTATCAGTTTTTTACCCAAGCAAATATTGAGACAACAGAAGAAAACTTAGGATATGAACCAAAGTACTCTATGGAAGAGGGTATCAAGAAATACATACCTGAAATAAAAAGATTGTTTGAACAAGAGGTTCAATGATGGAAGAGATAAAGAAGCCAAATATTTTAGTTATAGGTGATTTAATGATAGATCACTATTTGTGGGGAAATGTAAATAGAATATCACCTGAAGCTCCTGTTCAAGTAGTAGAAGTAGAAAAAGAGACTACAGTACTAGGAGGTGCAGGAAATGTTGTAAACAATCTTGTAGCTCTTGGCGCAGATGTTATGGTTATGTCTGTAGTTGGTGAAGATAAAAATGGTGATGAGATTACACAAATGCTTGAAAGTATAAAAGTAAAACACTATCTTATATGCGATAAAAATAGAAAAACAACTAAAAAAAGTAGAATAATAGCATCTCATCAACAGGTTGTTCGATATGATCATGAGTCAAAAGAGGATATCTCTGCAGAAAGTGAGGCATTACTCACTACAGGGTTATTAAATATTATAGAAGAGTTTGATGTGGTGCTTGTTTCTGATTATGGTAAAGGGGTAATTACAGATTCATTGATGGGAAAAATAAACTTTTGTGCTTCAGGTAATGATGTAAAAGTTTTAGTTGACCCTAAAGGTGATGATTATAGTAAATATATTGGAAGTTATCTTCTTACACCGAATAAGAAAGAGGCTCAGATAGCAACAAAAATGGAGATAAATGATGATGCAAGTTTAAAAGTAGCATTAAAAAAACTTCATAATACAGCTTGTTTGCAAGTACCAATGATAACATTAAGTGAAGATGGTATTGCTATACTTGATGAAAACAATAATGTTATAAAAAAACCAACAGTTGCTAGAGAAGTATATGATGTTACAGGTGCAGGAGATACTGTATTAGCGAGTTTGGGGTATTGTCTTGCTAAAGATGATAATATAGTAGAAGCGATGGAGTTCGCAAATCTTGCAGCTGGTGTTGTTGTTGGAAAAATAGGAAGTGCAACAGCAACTTTAGAAGAGATAGAAGAGTATAAAAGTAGTCTTCATAAAAGTAGTATTGAATCACATATTAAAACTTTTAAAGAGATTGAAAATACAGTTGAAAGACTCAAAAAACAAAACAAAAAAATAGTCTTTACAAATGGGTGTTTTGATATCTTGCATAAGGGGCATGTACAGTATTTAGATAAGGCAAAATCATTTGGTGATGTGTTGATTTTAGGTCTCAATTCTGACAGTAGTGTAAAAGCTTTAAAGGGGGATAACAGACCTATAAATACTCAAGATGACAGAGCATATATACTTGCAGCTTTAGAGAGTGTTGATTATGTAGTAATTTTTGATGATAATACCCCTTTAAGTCTTATACAAATTGTGCAACCTGATATACTTGTAAAGGGTGGTGATTATGAAGGTAAAGAAGTAGTTGGTAGTGATATTGCTAAAGAGGTAAAGCTAGTACAGTTTGTAGATGGTAAGAGCACAACAAAAACAATTGAAAAAATTCAATGTTGTAATAGTCAAAAAGGTCTATAAGAGTTGAACATATTCATAGAAATACCTACTTGGTTAGGTGATGCTGTTATGGCGACACCTGCTATTGAGAATATTATCGAAAAGTATCCAAATGCAAAGCTAATAATTTTTGGTTCTTTTGTATCAACATCACTTTTTAAATACCATCCAAATGTTAAAAAAATCATTATTGATGAAACAAGAAAAGAGGGATTCCGATATTTAAATTTATATAAAGTTTCCAAAGATATTGATGTAGATTTGGCATTTAGTTTTCGAAAAAACTTCACTACTAAATTTCTATTTTATTTTTTAACTGCTAAAGAAAAATTTATCTATACAAGATTAGATAAAAAGTTAGATATACATCAAGTGATAAGATATAATGATTTCATAAATAGAAGTTTAGAGTTATCAACTGATCCAAAGAATTTGAAAATATATACAAAGCCATCTTCAGATTCTAAGAAAAATAGTTCAAAGTTAGTATTAGGGATTAATCCAGGGGCAACCTATGGAAGTGCTAAAAGATGGTATCCAAAGGAATTTGCTAAAACAGCAATAGAATTGTCTAAAAATTATGATATCAAAATATTTGGTGGGCCTGGTGAAGTTGATATAACTTTAGATATTGAAAAAGAGCTTCAAAATGCAAATATTACAAACTATCAAAATTTATCAGGAAAGACTTCTATCGAGGAGTTGATTATTGAAATTTCCAAACTTGATCTATTTATAACAAATGACTCTGGTCCTATGCATGTAGCAGCAGCTTTTGATATACCAACTGTTGCTATTTTTGGACCAACAAGATATATTGAGACACATCAATGGCAAAATACTCATGAGATGCTATTACGAAAAGAGTTAGAGTGTAGTCCTTGTATGAAAAGAGTTTGTCCTTTAAAACACCATGATTGTATGAAATTAATAACATCAAAGGATGTAATCTCAATGTTAAGAAAAAACCAATATATAAACTAAGGTCTCATCTAATAAAATTTAGCTACAATCATACTTTAAAAAATAATATACATTTTACAGGATTATAAAAAATATGAAACAACAATATAAATCTTATTCTCAAACATGTGATTTTTTACAAGAGTGTGTAAAAAATTACCCTGATATTGTTTCTGTTAAATCTTTAGGTAAAACTTGGGAAGATAGAGATATTTTAATAGCAACAGTTTCATTAAATGTTGAAAATGCTGACTTAAAACCTGCTATGCTTTATACAGGAACAATCCATGCACGGGAGTGGATTGGAAATGAACTAGCGGTTTCTTTTATAGATTATCTACTTAAAAACTATAATACAAATCCAAAAATACTCAGAACACTCAGAAGAAATACACTGTATATCGTACCTTGTGTGAATCCTGATGGCTTTGAATATAGTAAATCTCACTTTTCTTTTTGGAGAAAAAATAGAAGAGATAATGGTGATGGAACTTTTGGAGTTGATTTAAATAGAAACTTTAGTGTCGGATATCAAAAAATCAAAGATACTGCTTCCAATGTTTATAGTGGACCAGCTCCATTTAGTGAACCTGAAACAATGGCAATGAAAAATTTTGTAGATACTCATGAAAATATCACTATTGCATTTGATTATCATAGTCAAGGAAATGTTTTTTTTCCAGCACATAAGTTTAATCATGAGATGGAAGTTGATGGAACTGATCTAAATACAATTTGTGCCAATATGAATTTTGAGATACAAAAGATAACAGGACGAAAATATGGTATTCACAGAGGAAAACCACCAACCAAACTTATTAGTGGAAGTGGACGGGAGTACTACTATAGCAAAGGGATAATTGCAGCTGTTGTTGAAGTTGGTACTAGAAATATACCTGATTTTATGCAAAATATGAAAGAGAGTATTGATGAAAATATTCCCGCACTATTAAGAACATTGGGTGAAGCACAAAACTACTCAGTGCATGCTCCTAAAAGAGTAGAGAATTTCCATATTGAGTCTTATAGTTACAATGAAGTTACACTAAGTTGGGATTACGAGGTTAATAAAGATATCTATTTCCAAATTTTCAGAAATAAAGAGGATAAAGAAGCTTGTAACGAATCAAATTTAATATGCGAAACCTTTAATACAAGTTTTACCGATATCCAGTTAGAAAGTGGAACAGCATATTATTATTACATACGAGCAGTCAACAACCTTACAAGGGTAAAATCTCCCTTTGCTCCAAGGACTAATATTAAGACACTATTAGAGCCTGATGAATTTAGTAAAACAATCTTTCCATTACCTAGTGAAGTAGGGTATGTAGCTAAAAAGACTATTGAAACAAATAGAAAACATTTTGGTTACAATTCACTTTTTATTGGTGTAAATGAAACAAAAGGTGTAAGTTATGGTGTGATGCAATTTAGCCTTGATAATATCCCTGCAAATGCAACTATTCTTGATGCTAAGATATCTCTTTATCCACTTAATAGGGTTAATGCTAAAATAGAAAAATATGGAGAGTGGTCTATCTCGTTCGTAGATAAACAAAGCGTTGCAGAATTAAGTGACTTTGATCAAATAGATAATGCAATAGTAATTGAAACACTTGGAAACAATATACCATCTGAAAAATTAACACAAGGTATTTGGAGTCACTGGAATTTTAATAGTAGTGAAAGAGATATTTTACAAAATCAACTTGAAAGTAAAAAAGTATTATTTAAAATTTCTGGACCTACAGAGCTTCCAGTAGGGAGAGATAGTCAAATGATGATGTTTGATTTAGGGTATGGAAATTTTGGTGGAGGATTACACTATCGACCAAGAATTGATATAAAGTATACAATACCTAGTACAAAGGTTGTACTTGAGTCTTCAAAAGTTGCTTCAGTATCACAAGATACTATAGATGAGTCAAAATTAATATGTGGATTTGATGCTAATAACTATAAAATATATGGTGTGATGGAGTTTGATTTAGAACAATTACCAAATCCAAATGAAACAGTTATTACAGATAGTTATATTCAAATTAAAAATAAAAAAGCGCCAAAAACAGCACAAGATATTAGATACAATGTTGAATTTGTTGATGTGGAAGAGATCACTTACGATAATATACAAAATAGAGATAGAATAGAGTTTATTGGATATGAGGTGAGTCGTGCAGATATTCAAAAACAAAAAATACATAAGTTTATTTTTGACTATTACTCTCGTTTAGCTTTAGAAAATGTACATAGAGAGAATGAAAAAGCAAAGTTTGTCATAAAACCAACATCTTCAGATATAAAAAATCATATAGTTGAATGGTGTGGTAAAGATGTTGAAGATAGTGTTAAACTTGTTGTAAAATATATCCAAAGAAGAAGAGAACCAGTTTCAGAGGTTACAAACTTAGGATATACAATTGATAAAAATAAAGTAAAACTTACTTGGGAAAATCCAAAGGATAAGGATTTTGTAGGAGTTTTTGTAGTTAGAAATAGATTTCATCCTCCAAAAAATCACTTAGATGGAGATAAACTTTACGCTGGTCCAGATAATTATACTTATGATGATTTTGGAAATATAAAAATTTGTAAGTACTATAGTGTATTTACTTATGACAATGTACCAAACTATAGTGAGCCAGTTATTATTGAATATAAGGTAGAAAAAAATGATACTAAAATTTAAAAAATGGTTTCCAAAAATAAAAAAATCAGCATGGGTAGCACCAAGTGCAGATGTTATAGGAAATGTAAAAATAGGTCAAGATAGTTCTGTGTGGTTTGGAACTGTTATAAGAGGTGATGTTCATAAGATTCGAATAGGGAAAAGAACTTCTATTCAAGACTTGTCAATGGTTCATGTGACACATTATAAACAAGAGGATATGAAAGATGGTCATCCTACAATTATAGGAGATGATGTAACAATAGGGCATAAAGTTATGTTACATGGCTGTACAATAGAGAATGGTTGTCTTATCGGTATGAATGCTACTATTTTAGATGGTGCAGTTATAGGAGAGGGAAGTATTGTAGGGGCTCACTCTTTAGTCACATCAAATAAAGTATTTCCACCATACAGTTTGATTATGGGAAGTCCTGCAAAAGTTATTAAAACTTTAACACAAGATGAAGTAGATAGTTTGATTGAACATGCCGCTAGGTATGTGAAGTTTAAGAGTGAATATCACCACTCCTCTTAAACTTTAAATATGAAGGTTTAGTTTTTTCCTAAGATATAATAAACATCTTTATTGTCAACTTTTTTTAGTTCTACATCATATTTATCACTCCAGTGGTTAAGCTCATCTATAAATTCTTTTAATATCTCATCACTTTCTATATTATCACATTTTATTTTAAAATATGGTGCACTATTTGAAAGAGCAATATATCCTTGCATATGTTTTAATTTATCATTTAAACTTATAATGTGTTTTGAGAATTTATCAAAATCTTTTGTATTGTTTATAGCTGTTTTGGTTTGCTCTAAAGTTGCCTCTCCGTGACCTAAATCTAGTTGAGTTACTATCACTTCTGGTGTAATGTCAATATGCATATATATTTTCCTTATTTTTAATTTTAAAAGTTTAGTTTAGCTAAAATTAGCAAAAAATAAAATAGGAACACTATGCAAATTATACCTTTATTTCAAAAACTGTTACAGTATAAATCAATAACACCGCATGATGCAGGTATTTATGATTTTATAGATGAGTATCTAGGATATGAATGGAGTTGTATAAAATTAGATATCCAAGATGTTACAAATAGATTTTATTATAAAAAATTTTCTTCTGGTGATGAGCATCTTTGTTTTGCAGGACATATAGATGTAGTTCCTACAGGTGAAGGGTGGAGTGTAGATCCATTTGTTGCAGATATTGTGAACGGTGTTATTACAGCACGAGGTGCACAAGATATGAAAAGTGGAGTGGCAAGTTTTCTTTATGCTTGTAAAAACACAAAAGAATTTAACGGTACTTTATCTATTTTATTAACTTCAGATGAAGAGGGTGATGCGATAAACGGTACTGTGAAGGTTTTGGAACATTTACGAGAGATAAACTTTTTACCAACATCAGCAGTAGTTGCCGAGCCAACTTGTGAAGAGATATTTGGAGATGCTATAAAAGTGGGGCGTCGAGGTAGTATCAATGGGTATCTTGAACTCAAAGGGAAGCAAGGTCATGCCGCATATCCACAAAAAGCTATTAATCCTGTACATCAAATAGCTCCGATACTTTCAAAAATAGCAGGATACAATCTTGATAATGGAGATGAATTTTTTGCCCCTAGTCAATTAGTGATTACAGATATAAGAGCAGGTATGGAAGTAACAAATGTAACTCCAAATAAACTTAATATGATGTTTAATGTACGAAATTCTACAAAAACAACACAAGCGACTATCACAAACTATATAGAAGAGAATTTTAAACACCTAGATTATAGTTTACGCCTTACTCAAGGCTCATATCCTTTTGTAACTGATTCAAATACACGAGTTGTAAAAAATATACAAAAGAGTATAAAAAATATTTGTAATATGGAAACAAAGCTTAGTACTGCTGGTGGAACTAGTGATGCACGCTTTTTTGGGCAGTTTAAGATACCTACAGTTGAGTTTGGTGTGATAAACGATACAATTCACGCAGTAGATGAAAGAACAACTGTAAAAGAGGTTGAGATGCTTTGTGGTGTCTTTGTTGATTTAATAAATAATTGGAAGTAAAATTGATAAAAAAGTTACTAATAGTATATCTTTTCATTGTTTCTGCATTATTTGCAGATCCAAAGTTCTATGAGGATAATCTCAATGGCTTTGGATTTTGTAGTGCTAATTTTTTTATATTATCAAAATCACAAGATACAGCAATAGCAAGTACCTATAAAGAAGCTGAATTATTGGCTAATATTTTTGCAAAATTATACTACAAAGAGTTATATAAAAAAGAGGCAACATCAAGAGATATATCAAAATTGAGAACCACTTATTTAAGAAGATTAGAACAAGAATATAAAAACTTAAATAATCTCTCTGTTTCAACTTATAATAAAGTTGGAAAATGTGAAACTTTTATAAAAAATATACTTCAAAATCAAAATAATATAGAATCAAGTTTTATTGCAGCTCAGAAAAATATTGTAACAAAAAGACGGCTTTTAGAATCATTTTCTTTAACAAAAAGCCAACCAACAGATATTCCTAAAGAAAAAATCTTAGAGATTTATAAAAATTGGTTTGAGAATAAACCTCAAAGAAAACCTATTATGAAATTATTACCTGATAATATAAGGGTGATGAAGTAACAGAGTATATTTACATTAATTTTATGATAAAAGCTTAATTTGACTATCTATATCACAAAAT
>Ga0209345_10003881_pt1 | contig 14937 bp, 7 predicted proteins | sample Cruoilmetagenom7_FD_187294 | JGI IMG/M metagenome (GOLD analysis project Ga0209345, IMG submission 187294) | Oil polluted marine microbial communities from Coal Oil Point, Santa Barbara, California, USA - Sample 7 (SPAdes) (version 2) | ecosystem: Environmental > Aquatic > Marine > Oil seeps ... | reverse complement strand
ACTAATGCGATTGAGTCTTTAAACTCGGTTATTCGAAAAGCGATTAAAAACAGGCGCATTTTCCCTACTGATAATTCAGCAATGAAGACCGTTTTCCTTGCGATTGAGTCCGCAAGTAAAAAATGGACAATGCCGATTAGAATATGGAAACCTGCATTGAACCGTTTTGTGATAGAATTCGAGGACAGAATTAAAAATGTCTAAAACTAACTTACACAGTTTAGTTTACATACTCAAATTTTCTTTGCGTTTATTGTTGAGTAAATCAATGTTTTTCAGAAACTCAACTATTTTGAAAATTTATCTTTATAGATTTCAAAAGGATTTGGTTTATTATTTTGAATCAAAGATTCTACATAATGGTAACCTTTACCATAATCATCATTCCTATTTATTTCACATTCAACATATTGCTCTTCATGAGGGAATGTCTTTTGAACATATGTGAGCTCTACCCATTGAGCTTGACCTTCTATTTTAACATTGTTCATTTTATTAAAATTAAGATTTGTAAATTGCCATATATGTACCAATTCATGAACTATTACTGCCATGGCTCTGAAGTAAGGAGCTGCATTTTCAATATATATTGTTTTATTATCTCCTTCACTCACGGCCAATCCAATCGAACGTGGATCATAACTCGGAGTTGGTTTGTAACCTTTTCCAAGTATTCCTGAAATAATTTTCGGATTGACAATTTCAACAGTAAGGTTTTGATCAATTATAATATCATAAGTACTTTCTAGATATTTTATTGCTTCAATGATTAGGTCTTCATAATTATAATCTAAATTATCTACCGATCTATTTTTACATTCTTCACAACGCTCTCTTCCATCATCTAGTATTTCAAATTGACTTATAGGAAGCGGATTAGCACAAAAATCACACAAATGAATAATACCTGTGTCTTCTTTTGCTTCAAATTTTTTAGTTCTGTTTACTGTTACAGCATTATTTCCTTGTAAAACTTGATCAATAAACTTATCTAATGCATTAAAATCCATATCATCTTTGTGGGCAATATTTGGAATTGGTTTTTTATTCTCTAGACTCCACTTTATAAAGTCTTGTATTAACATAAATACTTTTTTTAAATTTTCTTCATCTGAAATAGTGTTAAGTAAATGGTAGTTCAAGAATCCCGTTTCAAAGAAAATAATTTCAAGTTGATTCTCTGTAGTTGCCATATTACTAACTAGAGATGGCCCAGTCTGATCTGTGACAACTTTTATTGACAATAAATGGTATGTTTTAGGAAATAAAGATATAAATACTTCATTAAACATATACTCTAGTGCTAATCGCAATTTATCTTGTACTTTTTCTTTGGTTCCATACTTTAATATCAGAATCTTTTTATCGATATAAGCAGTTTCTCTTTTATTGAAATTATATGTAATTCCTGCATATTTTTTTTCAGTAAAATGTTCAATTGCTGTGTTAAAATTTGCTGTAACAAAATAACTACTTGATTCTAAACTACCCATAGTTATACTTCTAATTTTTTTATAATCGCAAAGAGAATTGATCGTAATTTCTTTGTTGACTTCATATAGGCACACTTCTTGTGTATCTCTAAAGATTAAATGAATCTCTCTTTTTTCATTATCGATAGACATGATTTCATAAATTTTTCCATGTAATATAATCTTCATCCTTTTGATATATTTATTATAAATATCATCTTTCAGACATATACCTAAAATATTTCCATGATTACTTTTGAAGCTATAATAATTCAAATCAGGATAATATGTTTTATCTGGGACAGAATAATAAATAGAAGAATGATACATTCCATTTTCAAAACAATTTTGAATTTCAACATTCAACAATGCTGGTGTAATTTGTTTTTCTGAAAACTTGTTAATGTAATCTACAATTTCTGGCTTTGTAATTTTAGACTTTCTATTAATCTGTATATCTTGTTTTTTTACTTTGGAAGATGCTAATTGAGACAATAATAAAAATGCCTTATCATGATCATTCAACTCTCCAATTGGTAAAATTTCTTTGTACCACAAACTATTATCCAAAGTTAATTGAATATTCTCTGTGAAATATTGACGAAATAAATAAGGAGATGATACTACGACTAAAAATTTCTCATCAGATACTGCATAGTTTTTCCATTTCATAATAGTTTGATGTAAATTACTAACATCATCAACAATAAATATTTTATGTTGCTTTCCAATATTATTAAAAAACCTATCGGATATTATTTTGACATTTTCTTTAATATTACTTTCAAGTTCTGAAGCAATTTCCAATCCTTCAAGTTCCTCATCAATTGCTGACATTTCAGATGACAAAACAATTGGCTTTATGCCTTTTTCATAAGCAAAAGATGCTAGAGGAACTTCACTTCCTAGGTGTATACCTACATTTAACCCAATATAATCTTGAAATTTCTTTATTCCTTCATGTTTAAACACCAATAAATGAAAAGAATTTGGCTCTTTGTGTTTTATTTCTATTTCTTGTAAATCGTGAGAGTCACTTAAAAATATTCCATGGAAACTTGTTTCAAGTTGATTTGATAGATTGGAAAACCCTAGTATTTTAGGATAATGGCCAACATGTGATTTATAACTGGCTAGAAAAGTATTCAAATAGAGATGATTTTTACGTACAAAGTTTTTAATGTCTAAAATTATTGCATACTTAAATTTATGATAATTCTCAATTAAAATATCCTTATGTAGTACTTCTTGAATTGTTTCCACAACAATATGATAACTTATTTTTTCAAAATCAAATTCTGAAGAATCTGATGCAATTAATATTTCATCAATTAAAAGTGATTGAATCCACTCCAAAGTTTTATTTTTTTCATGATCATCTAATACAACTATAAGAATTTTTTCATTCTTTAGATACGTATAATTAAATAATATTTTTAAACATAATCCATATCTCTCATTATTAGCATTTGAAAATATTACATTTTTACTTTCATTTGTAGAAAAAAGAATATCTAATCCTTTAATATATCCTATAGGAAAGTCACTTTGTTCTTTTATAAGCGTTTCATTAATATGAGCTAAATGTTTATTTTTTATTCTGTATTCTGACTTGCTGAAATTCTTACTATTGCTTTTCTTAGAGAATGCAATTAATTTTTCTTTGAATGTTTTTTTAAATGCTTCAAACAAATTATCAAACTTAGTATTAATCTCTGAAGAAACTGGCTCTACATTTATCGTGAATTGTTTTAACTTTGTTTTGAAACCATCTAAATAAAAACCTGTTTCTAATACTGGCAATATTAATAATGGAATTAGTGTGGTCCAATAATCTGAGACTCCGTAGTACAATGCAACAGCCGATGAAATAAAGAATAAATATCCGATAACCCTTAACAATACCCCTGCAAATACAAATTGATCTTTTAACTCTGCTCCTTCTTTATTTGTATTATGAAAATAATTTGTTTTTAACATTCTTTTAGTTAAAATATTAATTAAAGAGGAACTAAATAAAACAAGTACTTTAAGAAACAAGTATGCTATTACAAATAATAGACTAATAAAAAGCAACAAACTAGCAGGATCACCAATTAAAGTATCATAACTGAGTACTACAATCTTTGATATCAAATAAAATATGATTGAAAGAATATTCCCTAAAACTGAAGCAGTTGATGGATTGGTACCATTAAATAATTCGACAATGTCTTTAAAAAAGTATATAAAGAGTGTAATTAAAATATAAGAAATGACAACCATTATTAGTTGTTCATTTCTTTTTCGTTTTGCTTTATTTATATATATCAATGGAATATACAATAACAAATTAACTAACAATAATAGGATTGGGAAATTTATTTGTGAAAGCAAGAAAAGTATTTTACTCATCAACCACATCTCCTACATTCACTTTATTAAATGTAGCTTGATTAATGACACCATAAAAAGAAATATTTTTGATTACTTGAGTGGCATCAATAGTTATTTCTGGTTTATTTATTTTTGATGGAAAAATTGAGTATTCAGCAATCTGACTTGGTGGTTTATTTAAATCTACATCTAACTTATATTCATCGGAATTTCTAAAATCTAAATTAAGATCTTGTAACAAGTATCGTGCTTGATTTGATATTTTATCAAGATTACTTTGGTGGCATGATATCTTTTGAATTTTTGTTGAAACTCGTTTATAGAATTGGGTAATATTTTGTTGATTTTCTTCTTTTAGCTTCTGGAAAAACATAGTCTCAAACTTAGTCTTAGCATTACTTTCCCAATTTTTCAACCGATTAATAACACCAAAAATCTTATGATGGTATTGATTCACTATCGACTTAATGATCTTCCTCATTCTAAAAACAACAATACCAGAAGCTAATAAATACAAAGAATATAAAGCTATAATAACTCCTATGTTATCTTGTAACTTGTTAACAATAAAGATAGGTAATAATATAAATAATGTAATAGTTAATGGTACTACAATGCAAAATGTTAAAAAAGTTGGCAATTTTCTAATAACACTAATCGCATTTTTAAAGAAACCATCTAGATTTATATTGTTAAAAGAGCTCTCAACATCCTTGATGGAATCTTTATATTCAATATTTTGAGTTTTTAGCTTTAATTTTGATTTTTGTTTGAGTTGGTCTAAATTATACTCTTTAGATAATTTATCAACTTGATAATGGAATATGTTTTCCTTTATCTTACTCAAATTAGTTTTGCAACTTTTAATAGTTTGATCTATACCTTTATGATAACTCTCTAATTCAATTTTAAAATTTTCTTGAACCTTATAAGAGTTAAAAACTGGAATAGAAATTTCATTTTTATTGGGTTGTGATATTTTAGATTCAGACCAACCAAAATCAATGTTTTGCAAATTATTTACTTCAACACTAAACTTATTCTCAATTTTGTTTTGAATTTTAGTTTTTATTAATTTATTTAGATTATCGCTTAACAAGTCATAATTGGTATCAATACTTGCCACTTTATACCAATTTCTATGTCTAAATTCGTTTTTAATATTGTGAACAATTGAAATTAATGAGTAAACATTTAAAAATAATACAGTATTGATTTCATCGGTATATTTATACTCTACAAGAATAAAATCATTCAATTGGTCTTGGATACTATAGTGATCAAATATAGCTTTAGTAATGCTTTTTAATATACTTAATTTATCTTTTTCTAAATCATTAACACAACTTTGATTAATTATTTCAACAATACTTTGGTATATTGATGATGAATTTGATTTTTGAATAGAGTTAGTTGACTGTAAATTCTGTTTATCACTGTTTTGATTTTCAAAATATTGTATAAAATTTTCTTTAAACCCAATAAATTTATTTTTTTCTGCTTCAGTAAACTTATTAGAAACTTTTATTGAGTTGATAAAATCATGATAAATTTCAGAAATCTCATTTAAACATTTTTTTGAAAACAAATGAGGTGCACAAGATGAATCATTGATATAACCTTTTTTATCCAACTCTTCAGCAATAAATTTGGGATTTTGATAGGAGTTATCTGAAGTTAAATCAATGGTAAATATTATATTTTTCGAATAATTGCTAAAAGGAAACTTCCCTTTTATTCTCTCCATCAAATATTTATATTGATATGATTCAATCTGATGCGTTATTTCACCTTGGTAATCCATGATTGGTACTAAGTAAATTACTGTATCATTATGATTACTCAGTAAATCATCTATTTCATCTAAATTTTCATCAGTCTCATAAAATATTTTTATTCCATCAGAATATAAAGATGGTTCAAATAAATTAGATAGATTTTTCCATCCTTCGTATTTGAAACCATCCATTATTACAACAATTGACATTAACTCAGTTTATTTTCAATTAATTGCTTTAATACTCTATCCAGTTTTGAAAATTCAGGAATTGCGAGCAACTCGTCTTTTAACTTATTGTAGTAATTAGTTGCTGAGTTTTGTTTCAAAGAACCATATCCTTCAGAAAGGTATCTCATTAAAATGTCGCCAAAAACTTTAATGACTTCTAGTGTATGATCTCTTTGAGATTCAGTTTTTGATTCAGATTTCAACATAGTTATCAATTTTTTCATCGTGTTTCCTGATTTTATTTCTTTAATAAAATCATCATACTGTGGTAACCACTTTGAGTTTTCAGACGCTGCTGCCATCTGGTTTTCATGATAGTCATTAATTGATGAAATTGCAGATGGGGTTTCATATAAGGCTTCATACAAATCTAGCCACTTACCAGCCTCAACCATTTGACCTTTTTGTTTAAGTGCATGTAACTGTTTGTTTTCTTTGTAATAATAACAATCTATTCCATCATGTTTTTCTTTAATTAATAAATCATAGGTTAATCCTAACAAAAATGATTCTGAGTGCTTTTGCGATGTCGTGCTCGAAACAGAATGATTCAAATCAGGTAAAAACCTTGGTGAGTCCCATCGTTTATCTAAATGTGGAGTAACATGGTTTAACGGGTTTTCTTCGATGTTTTTCATGAGTTTATGATAGGCAGTAAAATAAGCACCCTCGATAGTGCTGCCTTCAATTGTTTTAGAGACTTTAAACTTTGCCAAATCAGTCACTGAGATATTATGAAACATAACCAAATATACAATTTCATTATTTGGGAAGTTTTGATCAATTATCGTATTGCCATCAAGATTGATTCTTGGATTTCCTTGGTTGTCTTTCCCTCCAAGATTATCAGTAGAATTCACACCCCAAAATTTAGTTAAAACTAATTTTTCTGCCGGAACATGTACCCAAGGGAAATTTAATAATTTAAGTCTTGCAATGTAATTTTCTAAAGTTAATTTATTATCTCTTGTGACTCTTCTTTCAAGGCTTATTGAATCACTTAAACTGACATTGATTTTGGTTTCTTGATCGTTAACAAGTGCTTTTTTGTATGAGTCCAATAACAAATTTCTAAATATATCTTTATTGGTTTGAGCTTCTTCATCGCTATCAATAATTCCAGAATATTGCTGTGAAACTTGTTTACAAAATAATTTTAACTGAGATTCTGAGATGGCATTTGATAAAGTATTATCCTCTAATTCTCCTTGCACATCTATTTTAATGTCATCCCAAAGTTTAGATTTGTTTTCTGGAGATGCAAAAACATATATATCTTTTTTTCCTTCATCGTGTTTATTTTTACTACTGTTTCTGAGATGTTTAAAGTCATCCATTAAATCTTCTTGTAGCAATTTAAACAACTGCTCCCAGTTCTTAATCATCTGATTCAATTGAATAAGTACTTTCTCATAAACTTGATGTTCAAGTTTTAATGCGATAGATTTCTTAATATTGAGAATTTGCTTATTATAATGCTCATTAAATGCTTCTGTGAATGGTTTAAATTGAAGAGACTTATCATTCTTTGCAACCTTTAAAATTCTGTCAATCAATGATTGTCCTGAAATTAAACCTATAACTTCTTCTGATGTTTCAAAGTATGTTTCATCATCGGTATCTCTAGAAGTTGGAATATCGTACTTTTTATGATAATTATTTACAAAACTATCAGTTGTTTTTATGGTCTTGGCTAGTTTTTGGACTTTTGATGTTAACGACTTTTCCAGTTTGTATAGAAAATACCTAACTGCAACAGGATGCATGGTGTCATTTTTTGGTAAGACCCAATGATTAATTTTATACTTGTTGTCGCTTGTTAATATATCTCTATCACAAAAATCGGACATGATTCTTTGTGAGATTATATTTTTATGTTTTAAAATAATATCATCAGCCGTTTTTTCAAAACGTTTTCTACATTGTTCTAATGCAGTAATGTGCTGTTTCGCATTGTCGATATCTTCCAACATATTTAGCTGAATTGTGCATCTTGTTTTGTTTTTGACAAAATCTTTATCAGTATTTAAGCTTTTAGCGATGTACTCTTTTATTGATGTCTGAAATAGAGAGTCTTTAACATCGAGAACATCTCCAGTCTCATCATCCAATACTCTTGTTTGTTTATAAATGGCTTTTTTAAACCTGGAAGAATCTTCATTGGCAATTTTGTCCATATTATCAATATAGATATCACGTAAACTTGGTTTTGGTCTATTGATGCCTTTATTTAAGTCTTGTTTATATTCAAGCATTTCTCTACTGTGCAATACATCAAACTCCAGCCAATCTTGATTGATTTCATCAATCATCCACTCTAAACTGAGATACTCTACCAAATCTTTATATGGATAAATTATCTTAGACACAGAACTAGCTGAGTAGAATGACTCTTGATGATTGCTGATAAACTCTCTAATTTCATTAACAAATTTTGATTGATAATTTCCAGATATTGGACTTATGTAAGCATAGTACACAGTTTCAGCTAACAATGACAAATATTCACTGAAGCTACCTAAATGCAAATTTTTTGAATTTTCATAATCAAAAAACAATATATTATCATAAGGGCGATTTTCATATGTAATTGGTGCAACAGCACCTGGTTTATACTCTAGATAAAGATCTTGTTTTTTTGTAATAGTTGGTGATAAAAGTGCATGCAACTCTTTAAGTGCTGAGTAAGCATTTGCCTGGACATTATCATGTTGAGTTTGGGGTAATGTTCCTGTAGATTTTAAAACATCTGGTAACAAAAACACACCTTGTATAAATACAGAAGCATTTGGAGTTCGTTTGCTGAAATAATCACGCAAATACATTCCCATTTGTAAAAAACTACCAGAACAAGTGCCACCTGCAATAGTCCCTACAATAACAATATTGACAGAGTCCTTATATTGTGAATCAGAAACCAGAGAAAGTTTTTCAATTTCTCTATCAAGCGCATTTAAATCATGACGATCAATTGCAGAATAAAATGCCAACCTGGATAAAGCACGAATTTGACCTGCGCCAATATTTAACATCATCCCTCTGAGACTTTGAAACTCATGCGGGAACCACTGCATGGTTTCTTGGTGTTGATACAAATAATTACCCACAGTCACATCAGGTGAAGTCTGTATCTTTACTTTAATATTTTTAAGTTTTTTTAAATCTCCAATATCGGTATCTAATGCAGCAATTGCTGTTGTCTGTTGTTGGTCTTCAGACATCATGCTGTATATTTTATCTACTGTTGCTGATCCTACACCACCTAGTCCAATTAATATGGTTGGTTTCATTTTTATTTCCTCACTTTATTTTATATTCTTTATCATTAATTTGTAATATTGATCCATTGAAAACTTTAATCAATTTTTTCCCTGGACTCTCAACTTCTTCATTGTCTATTATTAAACCTGATTGGGATTTTTTATCTATATATACTGCATTACAAGTTTGTGTCGCAATGAAATGCATATTCTCAATTTTCACTCTATCAGATCGATATGGGATGAGGCTTCTCCACCAAGCCATCTTTTTCTTGAATTTATATATACCAGTTATAATTTCCTCATCATCTAGCATCAGGCTACTCGATATTTGTTGAACCCGGCAAAATTTATCTCTAGAATAAAGTCCAAATAAGTACCAAAACAAGATGATAGCTGCCCCAATACTAATTACCGGTACTTTACATTTGTTCCACCAATAAACATCTGTAATTTCTACTTTAAGATTTTTAGCTCCTTGGTCATTTGGATAAAAACCTTTATCAATTTTTAGAGTGATTGGCATTATCCCTATTGACGAAGTACAGAGAGGTAATTCTGGGTTTAACTTTAAATTAAGATACATCTTATCAGCACTTATAGTTGCCTCTGCGTTTAAACCATCAACTAATATGTCTAGCTCAAAATCGCTCAACTGTTCTCCTGTAATTAGCTTATCGTTATCAAATATCTCAACTTTAATAGTTTCAGATTCTTTAATTTCATCTAGAGGAATCTTTAACAAAGGTACTGGCCCATCAATAGATGTTTTGATTGTTAAGTTACGTGAAATTGGTTGTATGAAAAATTTCACTTCACTAGTTTTGTTAGTACTTGAGTCTGTTATTTTAAAACTGTACTCTGTTTTTTCTTTTAATCTAAAATCTTTATTTCGATGAACTGTAAAAGGAATCTCTTTATCATAATTAAATAAAATGTTATTTATTATAGGGTCTGAGTCAGAGATTGTGTTTTCATCACCCTTAAATTTAAATTTAACACCTTTAGGGAGATTTTTTCCATCCCATTCGATGCTACCTTTATGTAGTGAATCATCCTTATCGCCACCAATTTGTTTTATTGTGATTGAATAATCATCTTGTAATTCTTCATAATCAACATACTTATAGTCGATATTTATAGTATTAATGAGCATTTCAGGAGCAGAGACAACGGGGAGCTTTCGAATTACATCCAAAATATCTTTGCCAAAAATATAATAAAACGTGAAAGATTTAGATTCATTTGGCTCTATATTACCCAAATCAAATGACATATATATTACTCCATCTATCCCATTTAAAGATGACAGGCTAAACTTGGAAATAATTACTGGATCATATAAACAACCTGAGCAATATAAATATTTATAATCTCTATTTGGATTAGGGTCGACTTTTAATAATTTTTTTTCTTCAAAATTCAGAATATATGTATCATGAGGTATCTCCTCTTGTGTGTACATAGTTAAAGGATATGGATATGTTGCTGGTTCGCTATTATATGAATATATGAAATCTTGGGATGGTATCGGATTGCCTTCTTTATCTACCCCACCCCTTTTAATTGTAGACACAGTGCCACCTGGGTCCATATCTATGCCACGCGTATATATGTATTTCGAACTAAAATCTGAAATATTTTCAACATTAACATTAATAGTTATTCGATCATCATCTAACTGATAAACATGTTTGATATTAAACAATTGAGACTCTTCTGTTATGGCTGTAATAGATTTTCTGTTACGATTAATAGTTAATTTGGATACAATATTATCATTATTTTCCCTAAATCTACTTGGGTGCCATATTCCATATCCTTTTTTTGATCCCGCGCTATCATTCGCAAAAAGTTTATCATTGTCAATTTTAAGAGAAAACATTTCAAATGGAATACCCTCAGTCAAATAATCTACATTTTGATATACTAACCAATCACCAAAAGCTTTATGATCCGTACCTGTAATATTTATACCTTCATCACCTTGTCCTATTGTCCCCCATTCATTAATACTTAGTTTAACAATACCATTGTCAAGAGTTTCATGTTTTGCAAAAATTGAAAAAGAAGTGATTAATAGCCAAAATGTTAGATAAGTATGTAAATTTTTTCCCATCATTAATATACCTAGAGTAGAAATTAAATACTATATTAATCAATGAGTTTAATCAATGCTTTACATTAAAAAATGTCATTAAAAAAAATATAAGCATCAAATACAATATTGATGCAAAACCTTAAGAAAACAATTGCAATTTTTAGTATTTAATCTATTATTGTTCTACAGAGATTTATAAAAAAAGTCACATGGAATACATACAAAATCATACCAGTGAAATTGGATCAGTTTTAATTTTATTTATAGCCATCTTTTTTTTATTCAGATTAGGTATCAGACTTTCCCAAAACAATCTAAGAGGCGCAACGGTATGGGCTTGGTTAGCTGTCGTTTTTTTTACATTTACAGGCCTAGATTGGTTACAACAAAAAAATCCTGCAGGGTTCTTGGGATTTATTCCTATCATTACCTATATCTTTTTATTTTTGATAAATAGTGTAGACTTTAGTTATAGCACCAAAAAGAAAGTACAAGGTATCATTTTTTCAGGCGTTGCATCTGCTGCAACATATGCAATAACTCACACGGCATTCGGTTTTGGCATATCTGAAGCTTCAATATCAGCTTTTATAGCTGCCAGTATATTAGGAGCTGTTGGGTATAATGCTTAGAAAAACCTGACTAACATTATGTTCTGTTCTAAAATTTATTCATTTAATATTCAGCACAATTAATGTATAGTAATTTAAACAAAATGACTATGGAGAATAAGATTGAATAAAAAAACATTAAACTTTATACAGGTAATAATTTTCTTGACCTTTGCATCACAGGCCAACGCACGAAAATGTGACAATGATGAATGGGATAAAGCTGAATACTTTTCAGAGAGGGCTGGAGAACAAATGGTGGATAAATATGGAGGTGGTCGAGATATAAGAGTCAACATGAACTCATGTAATTACAATTCATATTCTGGAATATTCAAAACTACTGTTGGAATTTACTGGAACGGTTCCATGGTTAGGGGTAATAAATACAATATTGACGGCGAATTTCAAATGAAGTCTGATGGCAGCAAAATTGAATTTGACGAAACATATGCAAACAGCGCTGTTGATGATATTCGCTTCTGGGGTTACGTAGCTGGTGGAGTTGTTGTTTTATCTGCTATCGCCAGTGAGAGTAATAATTAAACTGTAATTCTTCAACTTTTTAGAACTTGATTTGCAACAAAGCTATTCAAGTTCTAAAAATAATTTTAATTAAATTCACACTAATACGAATATTTTCACACACGCCTAATATTCTAAATGGATATCTACATTAATTAAGATAACTCCCCACAAGCACTACAATAATTAAAAACTAAAGGTGAAAAATGACCACATGAATGTAAAGTACTGGTTATATTAGTACTATTGAACTTTTTACAACTTGTGCATTTAAAATCCTTATCTGAAGTTTTCTGACTCTCACCACAACAATAACAGTAAATTACATTGGATTTTTTTTCATGGGATTTATGAAAAGTGTTAGTCGTACTACATTTTAGGGAATTTGTTTCTTGTTGAGCTGATTTAACCTCAGTAGATTTAAGAATTGATTTTAGAATATCATGGATTTCAAGCATGTTATTTGGTCTTTTTTCTGGGAATTCATTTCTACACTGACCTATCAAATTAATTAACATACATATAGTTTCATTTGAAACTTCGGAGTCTTCACACAGTAAACGATCTACATTGAAAATGTCAGACAAGGTTACACCTAGAGAATAAATATCCGTTTTCCTGGATACAATGCCATTTTTTTCTTGTTCTGGCGCCATGTAGTTTGGTGTACCAAAAGCCATAGTAACACCCTGATTTGTGTCTACACGAAGTCGAACTAGTGGGTTTTGCAAAGCTTGTATGTCAATCAACATAAAATCAAGTAACCTAGGTTTGTCATTATTTACTATAATATTATTAGGTTTAATATCTCCATGAAGCACGCCGACATTCTCCAAACCATCATCATCAATATAACAGAAATTATGTGCATCATTTAAAATCCTACAAATTTGAATGGCGCATTGGATTTTTTCCCTAAAACCTTCCATATTAAAACTTAACGAACGGCACCATTGATTTAAATCAACTCCTTGTTCTAACTGCATTGATATAAAAAATGTCTGTTGTTGGTCCGATAAGAAAAATGAATCAAAATCAAATATTTCTACAACACCATTATGTTGCATTTGAACCAAACCTTTTATTGATTTACTGATTATGTTCTTTAAATTTTCAACATCCTTACGCATGGGAAAAGCCACTTTAAGGCACACTGTTCTCGATAAATTTGAATCAATGGCACGATATACTGAACCACCTCCACCTGATGTAATAAACTCTTTCAAAATGTAGCGACCAATTTTCTCATTGATTAGTGACTCTGGTTGATTGACAAGTTGATCCATTGAAAAGTTTACAGTGTTATTTATATGCGATTCTAAATCTATTTGTTGCTCATGGTTAATATTCGACTGATCTAGAGCTTCTGTACTGACTAATAAACGTAGAGTATTCACCAAGCACTCTATATCTTGCCTAAAATCTCTACCAGACCGAATTCTTGTCGCATTGATAAATGCAATATCGCGAATATCTTCTGGTAAAGTATCAGGATCAGGCATATTCACTTCACCTACCAAAACAGGAATAATTGGCAATTTAGCCATTAGTGCACTTTTGACTTCTAATCTGACAAAATCATTTTCGTTTTTTAAGCTACCTACTTTATCTTCTGCCCCTTCTGAAGCCCTAACCCAACCTTCACCGATGACAACTACCAAACACTGACATTGATTAATAGCATCATCAATGACAGTTCGAAAGTCTTTGCCAATAGGTATGTTGTCAACATCAAGAAAAACTGATTTTTCACCAAACTCTAAAATCAACCGATCAGTGAGTCTACCAACAATATCAGTATCGGTCCGTCTATAAGATATAAATATTTTGCTCATAATTTATTCGAGTATAGTTTCAAAACTAAAACTCATCAACTCCGAATACTTCTTTTGCAATTTTAATAAAATCAGGGTGTTCTATTCCTTCTTCTTTTAATGCTTTGAAGTTTTCAATAACCACAGTATCCCAACTTCTTCCATCAGGAAATTTTTGATCTTTGAATTGAGTGTATATTGCTTTAGCTGATTCATAATCTCCAGATAAAATATAAGCATGGGCAAGGTTGCCGTTTAGGTATATTATACTTTTATTATCTTTATCTAGATATTTAAATAAATTATTTAAGGTTGGGGTTATTTTTGCATGGTTTTTGGTAAATAATAGATACCAAGACCAGGAAGTATATTTGTCCGTTCTTTGATTTAGTAATATAACTTGTTCTGGTATTAATTGTTTAGAGTTGACATCAATTCCTATAGTTTCAAAATATTTCATCAAGTGGTTAGCGGCATCTTGGTATTTGTGTTGGGATGATAATAGGCTTGCTATTCCACTAGAAAATATTTTCAACATGTTTTCTTTGTCATCACTTTCTAATTTAGAATCACTTTTATAAATATTATTCAAAGCTAAATTATAATAATTTATGGATTCATTATCTCTCTTAAGCTTTTCTAGTATTACTGCAAGTTTATAATAAGAGACAATTAAATCACGCTTAAATTGGCTATTGTTGGGATCCAGCTTTATGAGTTCTTTTCGGATTTGCAATGACTGCTCATAGCCATCCAGTGCCTCATCGGTC
>Ga0209345_10003880_pt1 | contig 14938 bp, 16 predicted proteins | sample Cruoilmetagenom7_FD_187294 | JGI IMG/M metagenome (GOLD analysis project Ga0209345, IMG submission 187294) | Oil polluted marine microbial communities from Coal Oil Point, Santa Barbara, California, USA - Sample 7 (SPAdes) (version 2) | ecosystem: Environmental > Aquatic > Marine > Oil seeps ... | reverse complement strand
GCCTTCTTGTAACAAATTTTTACGCTCTCGCCTATAAAAAAGTGAGCCGATGCCAAAAAAAGCATAAGGTTAGGTTGGAATTCGTTGCGGGCATCTAAAACTTAAAACGGGTTAACCGAATATTTACTACTTTTGGAACATTAATCTAAAGAATTCAATATGATAGCGTGGCCAGACCCCAATGCCGTGGCCTCTACGTGGCCCCTAGGCCTGTCCTTGGTATATATAGACTAAGGGTCAAACGTAGACTTGACCCCATTTTCCTTCATTTTCCTTGTAGAATGGTTTCCATTGCACAACGGTTAATTTTGATGACTAACGGTATTGTGTCAAAATGTCGATCAAACCTGATAATCAATCGGTTTTTTAGAATCCTGAGTGTTGATGTTTTAGTAAAAGCCTCCGGTTTTATTTTTTTGCCAGTATATTTGAAACTAATGACCCAAGAAGAATATGGTTTGTATGGATACTTGATATCGATTATAGGTGCTTTTTCGCTATTTTTAAATTTCGGGCTATATGTTCCTCAAATAAAACTACATTCTGATTATGAAGGCAAAGAAAGAGGATATATGCTCTTTACTATAAATGCGCTCTTATCTTTTTCTTTATGCCTTATGTTAGTTGGTGTCTATTTATCGGGGGCAGATTACGCTATCGTTTCCTTTATGTTTTCACATCAGATAAACTACGCCGACTATAGAATACTTGTCTTCTTGACTGTTGCAACCTCCATTTTTAGCTTAATGGTGTACAGTTATTTTATGGCATCGGAAAACATTACCTTAATTCAGCTTAACAACCTTGCAAAATTATTCTTGATAAATGCAGTGGTGATATATTTTTTATATTCCAGTCATTCGGACGCAGTACTGATAAGGCTTAAATATACTTTGGAGACACAACTCGCACTCCTGATGTTTTTTAGCATCTTCTTAATAAAAGAGATGCGTCCAAAGTTTCAGTTAGATATTGCATATCGTTCTTTAAGAATTGGGCTTCCAATCATGTTTTCTGCTATGTTTGCTATGCTTTATGGGTTAACTGACAGGTTCATTCTTGAAAAATATACAGGGTTTGAGACACTCGCTATATATAATCTTGGTTTGACTATAGCTAGTGCTATTACTGTATTGACGGTCTCTTTTCAAGCTGTCTATGCACCGATATTCTTTAAACAAAAAGATGCCGCCGTTAATTTTGAGAATGTGAAAGAAATCTTAAAGGTTGCGATGCCAGTTTTTATATTGATAGGAACAGGTCTTGTTTTGGTTAGTTGGGTTATGATCCATGTTAATATATTTAATAAAGAATACTATGCGGTGATATATTTGTTGCCATTTCTTCTTGTTGCTGCAATCATACAATCTGTGACTCATTTGTATATAAATTTTATGACATATTTTGAAACAACATATATTATTTTAGCTGTAAACATAGTATCAAATATAGGGAATGTTATTTTAAATATTCTCTTGATACCGAAATTTGGCATTTATGGTGCTGCATTTGCGACGGTGGTTACCACCACCTTAGCTTTCCTGTTGCTCTTTTTTTCTGTCAAAAGAAGGGTGAGGTTGGCAGTGCCGATGGCTGTTTAGTAAATCTATGCTTTCTGCGGCATTAGGCTGTTTGGTATGGGCATAGCGGGGAATAAAAACAAAGGGAGCTAGCATTATAAGATGAGACGAAAATATCAATGACGATAGATGAGAGAAAAGACACAATGAAACCCAAAGTATTCATATTAGATGTAGATGGAGTTATGACAACAGGTCAGTTTTTTTATACTGAAGATGGGAAAACCATGAAGGTATTCGGGCCTGATGACAATGATGGCCTTTCACTTTTAAAACCCCATTTGGAAATCGTATTTGTAACTGGTGATAAAAAGGGGTTTAGTATCAGCCGGAAAAGGATTGTTGATGACATGAGATATCCGCTGGAACTTGTGAGCACTATAAGGCGTGTTGACTGGATTGCAGAGCGATGTCCTCCGGATGAAGCCATTTATATGGGGGATGGAATATTTGATCATTATGTTTTTGAAAAAGTTGGATACGCAATAGCGACAAATAATGCTGATGAAAATGCAAAAAAATATGCGGACTATATTACGAAAAGATCCGGCGGAAACAGAGCTGTGGCTGAAGCTTGTTTGCATATATTAGAAAAATTTTTTGAACCTTATAACCCCGAAAATTTACCGGATGATCAAATAAAACTTTCAGGCGAGTGGATGGTTTAATGATAAAAGAAAAATTAAAACGATTTATGGATAGCAGGCGCTGTACTCTTCTGGGTGTCGGTCCTATGAGCAAGAATTGTGTTGACGCGGCAATTGAGCTTTCAAATGATTATGAAATACCCTTGACGTTAATTGCCAGCCGCAGGCAGATAGAGTCAGAAGAGTTTGGGGGCGGGTATGTTAACAACTGGTCAACGGAACGTTTTGCTGAATATGTAATTGAGCATGATCGAAAAGGGAAAATTATTTTGGCTCGTGACCATGGAGGACCATGGCAGAATAATTTTGAAAAAGAAGAGCAATTAAGTCTTCGTAATGCCATGAAATCAGCCAAAAAATCATTCCAGGTTGATATTGAATCCGGATTTGAAATGATTCATATTGATCCAAGTGTTGATATTTATAGTGATTTGTCTGTCGATGAAACGCTCTTGAGAATTTTTGATCTTTACGAGTTTTGCTGGTCGATGGCACAAAACAAAAAACGAAAAATAATTTTTGAAATAGGCAGTGAAGAACAGAGCGGCAGCAACCGTAACGAGCATGATGTAGAATATGTAATTTTTGAAACTATTAATTTTTGCAGGAAAAACAACCTGCCTAAACCAACTTTTGTCGTTATCCAGACCGGCACAAAAGTAATGGAAACAAAGAATGTGGGAACATTTGATACTCCACTTCGCATACAAGGTGAATTACCGGCTGAAATTGAGGTGCCGAAAATGCTGGATATTTGCAATAAGCATAATATTTTTTTGAAACAGCATAATACCGATTATCTTTCAGATGAAGCGTTGGCATGGCATCCAAAGCTTGGGATTCATTCGGCAAATGTAGCCCCTGAATTTGGTGTGGCAGAAACGTTGGCCTTTATTGAAATATTGAAGAAGTATAAGTTGAATGGCCTTATAGAAAAGTTCGTTAAACTTTCTTACAAATCAAAAAAATGGGACAAATGGATGCTGCCAGAAAGCAAAGCAGGGGAAATGGAAAAAGCTGTTATTGCGGGGCACTATGTTTTTTCTGATCCTGAGTTTGTCGAGATAAAATCACATGCAAAATCTGAGTTGCAAAAGCATAACATCGATCTTGATGAGTATCTTAAATCAAAAGTTAAGAAATCTATTATGAGATATCTGATCAATTTTCGCTTGGTGGGGAGATGATGAAAAATACAGCAACAATAATTCTCAATCGCAATCTGCCGGATGTTACAGATAGATTGTATGAATCAATATATCGAAACAATTCCGACAAAACAGATATTTATGTGGTTGAGGCAGGTTCTGATGAGGATAAGTTATCAAAACATTATACATGGTGGGCTAACTGGGATGAAGCCATGAAAGATGGCCTCAGAGTTCCAAGGGGAGTAAACTATGCGCTTGTACAGCTATTAACTGAAGAAAAATTTAGCAAGTATGATTATTTTATCATGCTGACAAATGACGCTGAATTCGAAGATAAGCCGGTGATTGATGCCATGGTTGCAGTTATGGAAGAACATCCGCATGTCGGTATTTTATCTCCTTGTTCAAAGCAGTGGGGAGAAGCCGGTCTTCTTGGCTATGAGAATACTAAATACTTCTGGTATGTTCATAATGTAGCTTACATGATGAGGCGGGAATATATCGAAACAGTCAGGGAATCAGAAAATCCTACCTATCTGAATTTTTTATACGATGGTACAAATTTTAGAGGGTTTGGTCTGGAAATGGAACTTGTCGCCAAGGGGTACGCCAATGACTGGGCAACTGCTATTACAACTAAGGTCTGGGTAAATGAAAATGAAGAACATCTCCAAACGAAGGCAGATTTGATAAAAACAGAAGCATATGAAGAAAATTTAAGATTATATCTTGAAGAAGGCCGAAAATGGATGCGAAAAAAATACGGTTTTAACAGCCGGTGGATGATGCAGATGTATGCAAAGTTTTTTTATGAGAAGTTTTTTGAATTCTATCCGGAGCTTGAATCTTATCGTATCTGAATTACCGAAAAAGGGGCGAATTATGCAAGTTATAGAGAAACCATGGGGAAAAGAAGAAGTTGTAGAGATTAATGAACGCTACATGATGAAAAAACTTACCATGTGGAAAGCACACCGCTGTAGCTTGCAATACCATAAGGTTAAACAGGAGACGATCTATGTTTTGTCGGGCAGATTGCGTATCTTGTCAGGGCCAACAAAAGACAACCTTTCTGACCGAGTTTATGAACCGGATACATATATTACTATTCCATCGGGTTTGGTACATCGTATGGAAGCCGTGGAAGACTGTGTCTATCTTGAAGCAAGTACTCCGGAAATGGAAGACGTGGTGCGCTTGAGTGATGACTACCAGCGAGGAACAGCTTCATGAGTTACAGGGTCTGTATTCCAACGGCGGGAATTGGGTCTCGTCTTGGAGAACTTACAAAGTACGTTAACAAATCATTGGTGACTGTGGCCAATCGACCGGTTATCTCGCATGTCATTGACCAGTTCCCTGTGGATGCAGTGTTCGTTATTGCTCTCGGATACAAAGGCAATCTTGTGCGTGAATACCTGGAGATCGCTTATCCCGCACAGACTTTTATATTTGTAAATGTGGACCCGTATGAAGGTCCCGGATCAGGTCTGGGATATACTTTGTTGTGCTGCCGCCAGTATCTTCAGCAACCTTTTGTTTTTTGCTCCAATGATACTATCATCACATCACCCTGTCCTGCGCCTGATCACAATTGGATGAGTTATGCATCGGTTGAAGATATTGCTCCATACCGCACATTGCGCATTCAGCATGGACAAGTAACGGAAATCTGCGAGAAAGATGTGGCAGACAATGATCTGGAAGCGTATATCGGTTTGGCTGGTATCAGCGATTACGACCTTTTTTGGAATGCTATGAAGCAGGGGGGCGATCTTGCTGTCCAAAGAGGGGAAAGCTACGGCATGGAAAAGTTGATAGATAAGGGGATTTCAGGCTATTCTTTTGAGTGGTATGATACGGGCAACACGGAGATGTTGGAGAAGGTTCGTGAGGCACTTCGCAAACCGGATGCGCCAAACATTCTGGACAAGCCGGATGAGGCTATCTGGTTTATTAATGGTACTGTCATCAAGTTTTCGGCAGACAGTAAATTTATTCGTAATCGTGTCAAACGTTCTGAACTTCTTGGAAATTATTGCCCACAGGTGATCAATGCGGGTGGATATATGTATCAGTATAAAGAAGTCAAGGGGTGCGTTGTTTCAGAGGAGGTCAATCTCCCTCTTTTCCGGCAGTTGCTTGAACACTCCAAAGGGTTTTGGAAGATGGTAGAATTAACTCCTGATACGCAACAGAAATTCCAACAGACATGCCTTCGTTTTTACCGTGACAAGACAAAAGAGCGCGTCCAGCTTTTCTATGAACGCTATCAGCGAGCAGATGGAGTAGAACCTATAAACGGGGAACCGATGCCTACGCTTCGGGAACTCCTGGATTCCATCGATTGGGGTTGGATGTCGGATGGATTGTCCGGGAGGTTTCATGGGGATTTCCACTTTGAAAACATTCTCTATTCAAAAGAAAATAATCACTTTACATTTTTGGATTGGCGGCAGGATTTTGGCGGTTCGTTGACAACTGGGGATATTTACTATGACCTGGCTAAGCTTATGCATGGACTCATTATTTCTCATGAGTTGATCTCAAAGGATCATTTCTGGATGGAGTGGGAAGAAGATGAGATTTGGTATGATTTTCACCGGAAACAGGTCTTGGTTGAGTGCGAGCGTGTATTTAACGACTGGTTGATTCATGAAGGATATGACCTGAAAAAAGTCCGGGTGCTGACCGCCCTTGTCTATCTCAATATCGCAGCACTGCACCACTATCCCTATTGCCTGCTTCTTTATGCGCTGGGAAAAAGAATGCTGAAAGTAGAATTGGAGAAGAACTGAAATGGAATTGATTGAACGTAACCATTGTGTAATTTCAGGAAATGAAGATCTTGAATTGCTCTATTCCTTTAAGAATTTTCCGGTCTTTATGGGATGTGTGGATCATCCGCAGGAAAAGGATCTCAAGGCTGATATGAGCTGGTGGATCAGTAAGAGTACGGGATCATTACAACTCAATCCCTTGCTGCCACTGGAAATACTATATCAAGAACAGCATGCGGGTTCTGTTGGTGAGCTGTGGAAAGAGCACCATAAAGAATTCGCGAAGTTCATTGCTGGATATCAGTGCAGAAATGTACTGGAGATTGGTGGCGCCCATGGCTTATTAGCAAAAGAATATATGTCTCTTGTTGATGGCGTGAACTGGACTATGTTGGAGCCAAATCCGAATTTGCATGAGAATGTTGAGATAAAGGTCATTAAGGGTTTCTTTGATGATAACTTTCAGTTTGATTGTGATCTTGATGTAGTAGTTCATTCGCATGTGTTTGAGCATGTCTATGAACCAGGTGAGTTCATTGAAAATATCAGTGGTTTTATTGATGAAGGCGGGTTACATATTTTTTCTGTTCCAAGAATGCAAGTGATGCTTGAAATGGGATACACAAACTGCATTAACTTTGAGCATACAGTTTTTCTCACGGAGATGTTTGTCGATTATTTGTTGGTAAAAAATGGATTTAGTATCGTAGAAAAGAGATACTATCATGATGATCACTCAATTTTTTATGCTACAAAAAAAACTGGGAATGAGTATTTCAAATATCCCCCAATGGCATATGATACTAATCGGAGGATCTATGAACAATTTATCAGTAATCATGTTGCAGTAATTGATGAAGTTAATAAGCACATTGATGGCCATGATGGTTCTGTGTACTTGTTTGGCGGGCATGTGTTTTCCCAATACCTGATCGGTTTTGGTCTGGATGAAAGTAAAATCGAATGCATTCTGGATAATGATACAAATAAACAGGGGAAGCGACTCTACGGCACATCACTCATGGTGCAATCACCGAAGATTCTGAAAGATCTAAAAAACGCAGCCGTCATTCTCAGAGCAGGGGTTTACAATGAGGAAATCAAGGAAGATATCTTGGAAAATATCAATCAGGATGTGGTGTTTTGGGAATAGATTGTTGGTCATGATAGAAAAAGCAGAGAGTATTTAAATATAGTTGCAAATAGGTGGTATGAAATATGAAATCTATTACATCACAAAATGATGAATGGTTGGATGTCGCCAAATACCTCGCTGAAGCACCCGATTCCATATTTAGGAGCTTTAGAACCCTTCCAATTTTTTGTAGAGTTATTGAAGGAACAAGTCTTGCGGGGGGGGGGGCACTTATTATTAAGACTCAAGAGAACCCGTTCTTTTATCGACACATTGCATCTAATTGAAAAGTCAGAAATTTTTGAGCCACCCCGCATATTGAATGGGCATGCAAAGGGTAAGAATTTAAATATTAGCCCTACCACAGCCAGGTATTGCAATAATACTATTAACTTTATAAGCCTATTTGGCTTGAATGCATTAGGAGGCAATATAGTAGAAATTGGCGGTGGATATGGCGGGGAGTGTAAAATAATCCATGATTTTGGAGTTGTGGTTGGGACACCGCCTAAATCATATTTGGCACTCGATCTTCCGACGTCAATCGGCCTAATTCGCCGGTATCTTAATTTTTTTGGCTATGATCAAAACGTAGAAATAGCGAGCGACATGAATTACGTAAGGGATCAAATTGATTTAGTTATTTCAAACGGGGCGTACTCAGAAATGGATAGGGAGTTGCAGGAGGGTTATCTTGCCAATTTCATATCTAAGGCGAAGAATGGATACTTTATTACTAATTTTCACACTCACAGTGTACCTATAGGTGGGTTTAGTCTACGAGAATTCGTGGATAGACTTCGCGCAATTGGAAAGAATGTTTTTGTGCTGACACCTACACATCGCTGGTTATCTGCGTTTGATGAGGGCCCATCGCAATTAGTTGTATTTGGCGATCATCTAAATTTATCAAATCCACCTGGAACCTACTATGATTTGATTCGCTATTATGCTATTCAGAAATTTGGTTCTGTAATAAAAAAGCTCGAAAGTGCAGTAAATCGCTTTATTTTTGCTTAAACTTCTTTTTAATGCAGGGGATATGGAAACTGTAATTAAGAAACCTATTTGAGAGTTCCTTTAGGAAAGCTAATGCCAGCACCAACATTAACCATTTTTGCAAACTTCCGCATTAACGATCAAGAAAGATTCTGTAGAATGCGAGATTCATTTCTGTCATTCGAAGATATAGATGCCCAACGGTGGGTAATTAATGTGCGCGGTAAATATAACTTAGAAACGCTTTTTTTTCTGCACGATCATTTGGGCGAAAAATTGTCGGCACATGTTTTAGAGGGTAGGAAGGGATGGTTTAACGATACCAGACAGTTGCTTGAAGAGATTGATACGGACTTTGTTTTATTCTGGATAGAAGATCATCTTAATCTTGTAGATGTTGTAATTTATGACGGCATTCTTAAAGAAATGGCAGAAAGCAAAAGTGAGTACCTTAATTATACTTGGTGGTTTTTGGGCCATTCCGCAAAATTATATGATGGGATACCTAAAAAAGAATATAAACACATAGAAGCTTTTGTATTAAATGAAAACAACGCTAAGAACTTATCGCTTCTTGGTAGAACGCCATATTTAATATCGATACCATCTATTTTTTCAACGAAATTGTTTAAAAAAATAGCATCTAAAAATGATCCCAGATTTAGAAGATGGCCAAAGGAAACCCCATTCGATTTTGAGAAAAAGGGTACTGACTATCATTGGCTTCCCATAAATATGGCAATCTCAAAAGCGGAACTATTTGCATGTATTGACGATGACCAGGGAATTTCAGGCTATAGTTTGCAATCAAGGGGTCTGTATCCTCAAAGAGTTACCCGCGAAAGGGAAAAAAATGATGTGCGACATGCAGGATTAATGAGAAGAATTTTTAGAAAAATCTTGCCTAAGTTTATTAAAACTTTATTGTTGCGGTTAAGTTATTATTGCTGAAAAGATGTACTTTTAAAATTATAGAACAAAAAAGAGATATAGAATATGGATGTTTCAATTCTTATTTGTACTTATAACAGCACAAAGCGTTTACCAGAGACGCTTTGCCATTTAAGCTACCAGAAGGTTCCTGGAAATATCCAATGGGAAATTTTGGTTGTAGACTATGCCTCAAAGGACGGTACCCCAGAATTGGCTTTGCAGCTCTGGGATAATGATGCAGTCCCATTGCGTATATTTCATGAAAAAAAAGCCGGTAAGAGCCATGCACTTGAAACTGGATTCAGAAATGCAAAGGGAAAGGTGGTTTGTATAGTTGATGATGATAACTGGGTATGCGAGGATTATGTACGTATAGCTTATGAAACAATGGCGGCTCACTCTGATGTAGGGATAATTGGTGCTCGTGGTGAAGCGGCTTGCGAAATTTTGCCTCCGCCGTGGTTTGAGGAGCATAAAGGGTCTTATGCGGTCGGACCCCAAGGAAAAGAGCGGGGTTACGCCAAGCAAGACAGGCTTTGGTTTTGGGGGGCAGGTTCGGCAATACGCAGAGAGGCTTGGTTAAAGTTAAAAGAAAAAGGGTTTAAAGCCCTTATCAACTTTTCGCGTGATGGTGTTTCTTCAAAAAAAACTTCTACAGGGGGGGAGGACGGTGAATTGTGCTATGCGATCCAATTGGCAGGTTATCGTCCTTGGTATGAACCGGATTTAGCCTATAAGCATTTTATTCCCGCGAAAAGGCTGACATTTGATTTTTATAAAAAAAACCAGCAAACCCTTGTTGCATCACTACCAATAATATTGATTTATTATGCCAACGTAGTGGCCTTAGATAGATTTAAGGGAAAACTTATAAGAATAATGTATAGAAATTGGTATTTACATGTGTTCGCAATATTTGGTCAATTTTGTAAAGGTCTCTTGTTGACTTTGTTTCGAAGAAAGGGGTTTGAATATCATCAATGTATAATGCAAGTTCAAATGTTAAAAAGGAAATTTGAGGCGATAAATAAAATCGGGCCAAGGAATTTTAGAAACATTGTCCAAAGAATTGATAACTTGAAAATGATTGGAAAATAGGTATTTATATATGGAAAAGGAAAATCAACTTGGAAAATGCTTTATAACAGGTGCTGCAGGCTTTATCGGTAGCAATTTAGCAGATCGTCTTTTGCAAAACGGCAACAAAGTTATTGCGTATGATAATTTTTCAACAGGGCTGGAGTGTTTCCTGGAGGATGCGATGCTTTCATCACGTTTCGGACTAGTTCGAGGCGATACGCTTCATTTGGATAGGCTTACCCAGGCGATGGCCAGTTGTGATTTTGTATTTCACCTGGCTGCGAACGCTGATGTGCGTTTTGGTACCCTTCACCCTGGAAAGGATCTGGAACAGAATACTATAGCGACATTCAATGTCCTGGAGGCAATGCGGACTAACGGGATTAAGAATATCGCATTTTCTTCCACAGGTTCTATATATGGAGAACCGAAGATTTTCCCTACGCCTGAGGATGCTCCTTTCCCTGTTCAAACTTCCCTGTATGGTGCTTCAAAACTGGCGTGCGAAGGCCTGATCGAGGCCTACTGCGAGGGCTACGGATTCAAGGGGTGGATTTTTCGTTTTGTCTCTATTTTGGGCGAGAGATACTCTCATGGACATGTCTTTGATTTTTACAAAAAGCTTTTGGCTGACCCACGTCATCTTAATGTGCTTGGAAATGGCAAACAACGTAAATCCTATCTCTATATTCAGGATTGCATTGATGTCATGCTAATGGCAATTGAAAAAGCAAAAGATACGGTAAATATTTTTAATTTGGGTACTGATGAATACTGTGAAGTAAATGATTCCATCCGATGGATTTCCGAACATTTAGGCCTTGAGCCGGAACTTTTATACACCGGGGGTGAGAGAGGTTGGATCGGTGATAGTCCATTTATTTTTCTTGATTGCTTGCGGATAAGGTCCTTGGGTTGGCGGCCAAGGCTTACTATAAGGGAAGGGATAATCAAGACTCTCCAATACCTGAAAGAAAACGAGTGGTTGTTGAAGGAGCGGATATGAATATTGCGGTTTTGGGAATGTGGCATTTGGGTACAGTTACAGCCGGATGCCTTGCTAATGTGGGGTATAGTGTGATCGGGTACGATCAGAATACGGAGACAGTGCATATGCTTCAACAGGGAAGCTTGCCGGTCAATGAGCCGGGCCTCTCCGAGTTAATGGCGAGGGGTGTGGAACAGGGTTGTCTTACCTTTACCTCTGATCCTGCCAAAATATCTGGATGTGATACTATCTGGGTGACATACGACACCCCAGTAGATGAGCAAGATCGGGCAGATGTTGATTTTGTTGTAAACAGTATTGAGGAGCTGTTTCCATATCTAAAAGAAGACTCACTGATTATTACTTCTTCTCAACTGCCGGTAGGCACAACTTCCCAAATAGAGACGTTTCTGCAGGAGAAACGTCCTGGAATCTCGGTTTCTTTCGCCTGTCTGCCGGAAAATCTCCGTCTGGGGAAAGCCATTCATGTTTTCAATCACCCTGACAGGATTGTGGCCGGTGTGCGCAGAGAAAACGACAAAGAGCGTATTGCACACTTGCTTCAACCATTCAGTAACAACATCATCTGGATGTCTGTGGAATCCGCGGAAATGACGAAACACGCTATCAACTCTTTCCTGGCTACTTCAGTGGCTTTTATAAACGAACTTTCCGGTATTTGTGAGCATTATGGCGCCGAAGTATCGGAGGTTGAAAAGGGACTCAAGAGCGACCACCGCATTGGCCGGCAAGCCTATCTCCAGCCGGGAGAGGCTTTTGCGGGTGGTACCCTTGCAAGGGATCTGAAATACCTCGTTGGGTTCGGACTGGATAAGGAATTATCCACCCCTTTGTTTTCGGGTGTTATTGAGAGCAATGATCTTCATAAGAAATGGGCAAGGCGAAAGCTAACGGAAATACTTAAGACCTTTAAAGGGAAAAGGGTTGCCATATTGGGATTAACCTACAAACCGGGAACGGACACATTACGTCGCTCCGAGGCAGTCGAGACGGCAAGGTGGCTTAAGAATCAGGGAGTAGAGGTGGTGGCGTATGATCCGGCCCTGAAAAGCTTGCCGGGTGCACTTGAAAATGTTATCCGTTTGTGCAAAGGTTCTGGCGAAACACTCACGGGAGCCCAAGCGGTACTAATTGGAACTCCTTGTCCCGAGTTCAAAAAACTGGAAGCAGAGGGGGTAGTGTCTCTAATGGATTCACCGACTGTCATTGATCCAGGAGGGTTTCTGTCAGAGATTTTTGAAAACCAACCTGGAATCGTTTATGTAACAATAGGAGGAATAGGATGAAACTAAAAGGTAAGAGTATTATTGTTACAGGTTCCAGTCAAGGCTTTGGACTTGCTGCGGCAAAGGCTTTTGTGCAGGAAGGGGCGAACGTAGCCATTTGCGCCAGAGGTCAGGAAATGCTGCGAATTGCCCAGGAGGAATTGAGCAGTTTCGCGATGGGAAAGGGAAAAATCATCGCTATGACAGTGGATGTTATTGACTCTAATGAGGTTGGTCGGCTTGTTGAATATGTTGTTTCAGAGTTCGGAGGGGTTGACGTACTCTTGTGTAGTGCTGGTGTTTACGGTCCCAAGGGTCCCATCGAAGAGTTGGATTGGACCGAATGGTCTAAAGCTATTGAAATCAATCTCAATGGTACTGTTCTGGCCTGCCGCACAGTCATTCCCCACATGAAAGAAGTGGGCAGAGGTAGAATTATTATTATGTCCGGCGGGGGAGCCACAAAACCCCTGCCTTTTTTGAGCGCATACGCCGCATCCAAAGCGGCGGTGGTTCGCTTCGCTGAAACACTCGCAGAAGAAATCAAAGACTTTAATATTTGCGTGAATGCGGTTGCACCCGGAGCCTTGAATACTCGTATGCTGGATGAAGTTCTTGAGGCCGGACCCGAGATGGTAGGAAAGAAGTTTTACAAAGAGATGGTGAAGGTTAAGGAGCAGGGAGGCACGTCTCTGGAAGTAGGGACTTCACTGTGTGTTTTTCTGGCTTCCGATGAAAGCGAAGGGATTACAGGAAAACTTATTAGTGCGGTCTGGGATCCCTGGCGTGGATTTCCGGAGAGGCTTGACGATCTGAAGGCAACTGATATTTTTACGTTGCGGCGAATTATTCCGAAAGAGCGTGGGAAAGATTGGGGTTAATATGAACGTTGCCATTATTGGATGCGGCCTGATTGGGCATAAACGGGCGGAGGCACTGACAGGATGCAGACTTGTAGTATGTGCGGACACTGTAAAAGAGCGTGCCGAAGAGTTAGCTCTGAAATGGCCTGGAACTGAAGTTGCACGGGACTGGCAAACTGCAGTTGAAATGCCTGATATTGACATGGTTATTGTGGCCACGACTCATAATTCCTTGAGCGAAGTGGCTATTGGAGCTGTTAAGGCTGGTAAACATGTCCTGATTGAGAAGCCTGGGGCGAGAAGTGTTGTCGAGATTAAGCCGGTTATTTATGCCTCAGAAAAAAAAGGCGTCCTGGTTCGTGTCGGATTCAACCATCGCTACCATCCGGCTTTTATAAAGGCAAAAGAGATTGTGGCCTCAGGTGAGATGGGGGAGTTAATGTTCATTCGGGGACGTTATGGCCACGGCGGCCGCATTGGCTATGATAAGGAATGGCGTGCTGATAAGGAAATTGCAGGTGGCGGTGAACTGATTGATCAGGGGATGCATTTGATAGACCTTTCCCGGATGTTTCTGGGTAACTTCACTGGTGTAAAGGGCTTTGCCCACACCTATTTCTGGGATATGGATGTGGAAGACAACGGGTTTATGATCCTTACGACTTTCGGGCAACAGACTGCATTCCTTCATGCAAGCTGGACCGACTGGAAGAATACCTTTTCTTTTGAGATTTACGGGAAAAATGCCAAGATAGAGATTTCTGGTCTGGGGGGAAGCTATGGGGTAGAGAAGATAAGCTATTACAAAATGCTGCCCCAAATGGGTCCTCCTGAAACAGTAACCTGGGAGTACCCTTTTCCCGATGCATCCTGGGAGTATGAATTCAAGGAGTTCCTTGAAGATATTCGACTCGGACGGAAGCCCTCAGCCGGTCTTGAGGATGCAAAGGCAGCCTTGGAAATTATCGAAAAGGTTTATGAGGAGTCTGGAATATGATTCTTATCCTTAGGGGCGGAGAAAAACTATGAGAATGCTTAAGAACATCGGAAAGTTTGTAAGTCTATTGGGAGATGAAAGTTCCCGATCAGCTATCAGAAAGTCGTTAATTTCAATCTATCTTGCAAAACTTTCTATGCAGTATGGCATAAGAGAGAGAGATAGATCAACTCGTCGATTTTAAACGGTATTCCTTTCATTTGAAGAGTTTGGAATGGCTGGACGGCCACGTAACTCGCCTTGAACTCTTATACATCATCGCCATTATCAAAAGTCGGCTAAATTCAGGCCATCATTTTCTTGAAATTGGCACTTTCGATGGTAATACAGCTCTAAATATATGCCACAATTTGCCCGAAAGGAGCAAATTATGGGTGCAATTAAAAGTGTTGGTCTTAGAGATAGTCGAGGGTTGTGTGGGCGATTTTTTTGAGGAAGGGGAAGAAAGGAGTAGACAGATAGAAAAAGATAGTGTAAAGGTACATGGTAAATCATGAGA
>Ga0209345_10003879_pt1 | contig 14943 bp, 13 predicted proteins | sample Cruoilmetagenom7_FD_187294 | JGI IMG/M metagenome (GOLD analysis project Ga0209345, IMG submission 187294) | Oil polluted marine microbial communities from Coal Oil Point, Santa Barbara, California, USA - Sample 7 (SPAdes) (version 2) | ecosystem: Environmental > Aquatic > Marine > Oil seeps ... | reverse complement strand
TTTACTATAGTGATATACTCAATTTTTATCCCAGTATACAGAGATAAAGATTGAGTATATCACTATAGTAAATAGAGAGTTTGAACAGATTAATACAATAGAAATAAAAAATAGTATAATACTAATAGCTGTAAAAATAGGAAATATTAGGTTAATTGATAATATTTGGGTTTAATATAACTATTATATCTATCTAGCTAAAATAAGAATTATTAATAAAGGGACTACTATGAAAACTAAATATTTTTTCTTATCTATTTTAAGTTTTTGTTTTTTTCAATTTGCCTATGCAGAGGAAAACAATGTTGATTGCTTAATACTTGAAGATGAAAATTCAATAATATGTAAATACAGTTTTACTAGAATTGATGTTGAAAAAAATGTACTTGTTCAATGGATAGAACCTGATAATAGAGTAACAAGAGAAAGAGAGATTTTGATTCCTGCAAATCATGGTTCAGTTTATGACTACAGATATATTGAAGGTAGAACAAAAGGTGTATGGACTTTTAAAGTTATAGATAATCAAAAAGAACACACTACAAACTTCACAATTGAATAATCTCAAAAATACAAAAAAATATAATATTGCTATCATAGGTGCAGGAGCTTCTGGGCTTCTTGCATCTATTTTTTTAACCAAAAAGAATCACACTGTAACTATCTTTGAAAAAAACAATAAAGTTGGTAAAAAACTTTTAGCAACTGGGAATGGTAGATGTAATGTAACAAATGAAAATATCTCATTAAACAACTTCTATTCCCATTCAGATATTCAACAAATCAATCCTATTTTAGAAAACTTCAACTATAAAAAATGTAAAAACTTTTTTAATAATATTGGAGTAGAATTTGTCAATAACGAAATAGGAAGAGTATATCCTATGTCACAAAACTCTTCTAGTATTGTGGATAGTCTTGAGTATGAAGCTCTTAATAATGGTGTAAAAATTGAACTTAATAGTAAAATTGAAGATATTAGCTATGATGAGCAATATTATATTATTAATGGTAAAAAATATGACAAACTTATAATTGCCACAGGCAGTACCGCTATGCCAAAACTTGGTGGTGACAAAAGTGGTTATAATTTTGCGAAACAATTTCATCATTCTACTATTGACCCTTTTGCATCTTTAGTACAGCTTGTAAGTGACAATAAAAATTTAGAGATGATTAGTGGAGTTAAAGTAGATGGAGTTGTAGAAAATAAACAAGGGGATATATTATTTACTAAATATGGTCTTTCTGGTTCTGCTATTTTAGATATAAGCAGAGATATATCCTATAAACTACAACATCAAAAAAGTGTAAAAGTTACCGTAGATATTCTCCCAACATTTTCTAAAAATAAACTAGTTGATATACTACTTCAAAGAGCTAAAACATTAGCCTCTAGAGATATTTATGTTTGGCTTGATGGTATTGTCAACAAAAAGCTCAGCCGCTATATCATCATAGCATCAAAGATTCCAGAGAATATAAAGTCTGCAAAATTTTTAAATAGAAAAGATATCCTAAAAATAGTGCATACTATAAAAAATCTAGAATTTAACATCACAGATACAAAAGGCTTTGAAACTTGTGAAGTGTGTGCGGGTGGAGTTATTCTTGATGATATTAACCTGCACACTATGGAATCAAAACTACAAAAAAATCTCTATTTTATTGGGGAAGTTTTAGATGTAGATGGGGACTGTGGAGGATATAATCTCCATTTTGCTTGGGCTAGTGGGTATACTTTGGCACAGAATTTACGATAAAAAAGAACTCATATTCCAAATAGGTGTCATGATTGCTAACATACTCCTTCTTGTTATATAATAGTTTCTTTACAGATATTTAAATCATTATGGACTTATATTTTATTTAATGGTTTGCTCAAGATTTATTTCTAAAATAATATTCTTAGTTTCTTTAATTTCAGCTACTATGTCCTCAATTTCACTGACAACATCTATATCAAAGATATTCTCAGAAATATAAACAAACAATTCTTCTTGATTATTTATTTCTTTCATTACAAAATCATAAGTAAAATCTTTATTTATATTAGATGTTTTATCATTTAACAATCCTACATACACAGATGTAGGTATTGTATTTTTAGTTAATAAAGTGATTATCTCTTCATTTGAAATATTAGTGTCTAAGAAGTTAAGAGTATTAATCAACAACTCTTTGTATTTAGCTTTTATGGGTATTGCATTGATAAGTACAAGTATCTCTTCTTTATTATTATTTTCAATAAGTTCATTAATGTATCTTTCAAAATTCTCATTTTTTAAACCACTAAAAAAATAGTTAATATCAATTTTATAATCTATTGATACTCCGTCTTTATTAGCTTCTGTATAAGTAAAGTTATTATAGTAATCAAGAGCTAATGAAATAAACTCTTTATAATTTTCATAGTCTTTTACATAATCTTGTATTAAATAACACTCTTGAATATTATGCTCTTTCTTATAATTAAAGAATATTACTTTTGCAAATATTTTTAAGAAAACCCTTGCAAAAATATCATCTATTTTGTAGTCTAAAAAATGAAATAGTTTTTTTAAATCTTCTTTTCTAATTTTTATTTCTTCTAAATCTTCTTTATAGGAAGGAATATAAACTATTTTTCTAAGTTTATCTTTAACAAGTTCAAAACTTATATGATTTTTCTCTAAATATTCTAATATAAAAGTTAAATATATTGATGGAGTAATTCTATGTTTAATTATCAAATCTAATAATTCATGTATATAAGATCTATAGGTATTAAAGTCTGTATTATCTTTTATAATACTATACATATTTTTAAACGAGTCATCTATAAACCATGTTATATCTTCTTTTTCTTTTTTTTTAAATATTGTTAATAGCTTTTGATATAATTCGATATTCTTACTTCTCAATGAATTTCCTACATATCTTTTCAATTCACTAATTTCTAATGTATCATCAATGCAATCTATATCTAAAGTTGTAAGTGCTGAATCAAATAAAAAATTATCCATAGTTTGAGATGCATCCTTGTTACTAATATTGGATATACCTTTAACAGCTAACTCTTGGAATAATTGTGGTTTCTTTTCATACCAGTATTCTAATAGTTTAATAAATTCATGTGAATTGGTACTATTTTGAGTAAAATGTAATGAGTTTATAAAATCTATAAACTTTTCTGTTGTTGAATATGATTTAATGAAATGATTGTATAAATATTTATCATCATCAGAAGCATTGGAATCGTATTTATTATAATGTTTATCAAGTATCCACTTTTTTACATCTTTTTGTTCTGGATACTCTTCTATAAATTTATCTAAATTATAGACTACATGCATTTTGCCAACAAGAAGTTGATTGAATGTAAAAGTTGACGTTCGTGGAATATCTAAAAATAATGCATATGCTTCATCTTTATGTTTTCTAAAAGTCATTGCATTTAATAATACTTCATCAAGTTTTGATAAAAACTTATAGTCATTAACTAAAGTTATCTGTTCTTTTATATTAGCATATAATTCAAATGTTATCTCATAATAAAATCGTTCATTTTCAGTTTTTAATTCTTCATTAATAGTATTTCCTATATGACTTAATATATCTAATGCCTCACACTTTAAATCAATGTTTTGACTATTAAGCATTAGTAATATTATCTCTTTTGCTTTAATAAATACTTTTCTAACATTCTCTATTGAAGTATCAAATTCAATATATTCCTTATTGGTATGGTATATATATTTAATTGTTCCTGCAAGTAAATTATTTAAAGCATTTGTTAGGATTTCTAATTTAGTTAAATTTATAGAATCACAATTTAGCCATTCTTTCATTTGCTCTAAAGCTTCAATTATCACATCATTATTTTTTGATTCATATGGAATAATCATATCTTTGAAAACAGAACTTATATTATGATTTGCAAAATATGGTTCAGGGAAAGATTGAACTTTAGTAGAAACTAAAAAATCAATTAAGTGTTTGATTTGTAATTTTCCTGAATCTTTTTCATTTTTAAAATTTGAAATTAGTTTATTGATTATTGGAACTATACTTCCTAAATTTATATGCTCATCAGAGATATTGAAATCTACCTCACTAACCTTGGATACAAACTCCATGAATACCCCACCTTTTGGGTGTTCATTTTCTTTACATATTAAAGTTTCGGTAGCTTTTTTTAAATATAGAAATGATTCCAAAGGGGCATAGTTTACAATTCTATATAATATTCTTAAATTTGAGCTTCTATAATCTTCATCTTTTAACCACCCTTTAATTATGTCACTAAAAAATAGTTCTAGGTTATTGTTATCTTCATATGATAATACATAAGATAGGTTAGTGATTATAAGCTCTAAATTTTCTTCAACATATTCATGGGCTATTTTTTTATATTCTTTGTCATATCTTTTTACAAAATCTGTTAAATATAAATCGCCTAGTACATCTGGATTAAATCTAATTTTATTGTTTAGTTCTCTTAAAACAGCAACTGTTACAAGTTGGTCAATTTTGCCATTATCATTTATATCAATTAAATTTTTAGGACATGGACTCAATAAAGCAATTCTATACAGTAGCTTCTCAACCTCAATTTCTTTAATTTCAAATCTTTTCAATGCTCTAAAAGAATCACTTAATGTTTTTCTAGAAAATTTTTTGATTTCGTTAATATCACCTTTTAAAGCTTGAGTAATTAAATATGGATTTGAATTGAATTGAGCATTTATATTATTAATCGCAAAGTCTGTTACTTCTGGTTTTATTAAAAGTATTAAATCTTTGATTTCATCTTTACTCCAAGTTATATATAATTCTTGTGTCTTTAATGCATTAAACCTCACTATTACTTCTTCTATCAATGGCTTTGATGCAACTCTATAAGAGATGATTATTTTAGAACCACTATCTATAACAAAAGAAAAAATACTATTTATACTTGTATCTAAAAATCTATCAATATCATCATAGATAAATAAATAGTGTTCTGAAAGATCTAAATGTTTTAAATCAGCTTCAACATTAGTTTGTTTAGTAAATAAAACAGGTGTATAGTCACTTTTTAAAGAAGAAAAATGTTTTAATAAATGTGATTTACCATTTCCTCCTGTTGCAAAAATCTCCAACACATTAGCATCAGATTTTATAAAAGTTTCAAAGTCATTATTATAAGCATGAAATTTATTTGTACTTTCATCATTTAATTGAGCTTCAAATTTATTAAAATGGTCTTCTATATCAAAATTAAATGCTTTACTATCAAGCCTTTGTAATAATATATTATAAATAGCTTTTCTTTTGTGAATATCAGAGTTTGCTTCCGCTAAAATATTATCAATACCTAATAAGTCATCACTTGTTAAACCTCTTTCTTGAATATTTGATAACTCTTTATCTGAAAAATTTGGTTTTCTTGATATATAGCACATTTTTAAATCATAAGAAGATATATCATTCAGCCCTTGAAGTTTACTAATTGAAGTATATATTTTTTGAGTAGTTAATGTTGAAGTTACTTGAATAACTAATCTATTTGAATGATCAATTAAATCAATTGCAGGAAAGTCTGAATGAAGTATTCTATTTGCATCTTCCAAATTATAGCTAAAACTGCAATTTAATAAGTGTAAAAAGATATTTTCACTTACTTTATTAATATTATATAATCCTTGTGAATTATCTCTCTCTACTTTAGAAGATAAAAAAGCAAGTTTATCACTAATATATTTTAGTTGATCATCTGCTTCTATCAATAAATCCTCCTATTTAAAACTTTTTTCATTATATTTTAGCCACTTTTATCTATTAGTCAAATTATTTTACAAAAAGACTTCGAGTAAATCTAATAAAAAATCATATTGATAATGATAACATCATAACTAGTATTACGCCCTTCTGTTTCCTCTTTTGCACAATGCAGACTGCTTATTTTCTGAATCTTTTCTAAGAGAGTATTGCATTTTGCAATACTTCTAAATCAAATTTTTATTTTCTGATACAATCTTAATAGTAAATTAGATTTAAGTAGTATAGACATATTACACACAGTGTGTAATAATATTTTAAGTCAATAGTATGTAAAATATGTATAGGTAGGGAGATATTGCTATGGACGCAAAAGAAGTCCTAAAGATTTTAAAAGAAAATGGTTTTATAAAGAAGTCTCAAAAAGGCTCCCATATAAAACTAACAAAAGATGATAAAGTGGTGATAGTTCCTAGTCATGGAGCAAGAGATATCCCCATAGGAACATTAAAAAATATACAGAGACAAAGTGGAATTACATTTCACTAAACTCTCTATAAATTGACAAAAGGAGATAAAATGGAATATATAGCTTTTATACATAAAGAAGATAATGACTATGTGGCAGTAGTACCTGATCTAAACTTTGTCTCTAGTTATGGAAGTAACTTTGTAGAAGTAATCCATAATATAAAAGAAGCTAGTGAACTGTATTGTGAAGATTTAGAATCTTTACCAAAAACATCTAGTTTAGATGATTTACTAAAATTAGATGATATAGAAAAAGATGCTATACCACAACTAATAGATGTAAAAGTAGAAAAACTAAAACGGATTAATGTAATGATGAGAAGTGATATAATTAATGTGTTACCCCAAAGACTAGTTGAGTTTAACGGTAATAGAAGTGCATACCTTCAAAATTTAGTTATCAATGACTTAAAATCTCATCATATCGCAACCTTTTAAAATCAAGCAATACCTCAGAATCTCCTCCTCAGAGGAGATTCTCTTTATCAATCTAACACATATATTTTTTGTAAAGCTTATGATAAAAAAGAACTCATATTCCAAATAGGCGTCATGATTGCTAACATAAGCCACAATACAACCAAGGCAATAACAAATACAATAATTGGTTCTATGTAAGATGAAAATAATTTTAAACTGGTTTGAAACTTTTGTTTATAATAAACAGTTATATCATCTAAAATTGTTTCATAAGAAGCAGTGTGTTCAGCTGTAAAGAGTAGCTGAATTGTTAAAGAGTCAAAAAGTTTTGTTTTTTCAAAAGCTTTAGAGATTGAGGTACCATTTTTAATATCACTAATAATTGTTTGAATCATTTTTTTGACATAAAGATTTGGTATAAGATTTTGGCTATTTTCTATTGCAACTTGAAACTGATATTTAGAATTTACAATTATTGATATTAATAAAAAAAGTCTATAAAAATAATAGTCCTTTAAAACCTCACTTATAATAGGAACTTTCAAAATAAGTAGCTTATGAAAAAAGAAAAGAGATTTTTTATAAACACTATACAATAAAAAAACTAAACCTATAAGTCCTATCCCAATCAAATAAAAATGATTCTTAAAAAGATTATTTATCCCTATTAAAATTTCTGTTGAGAGTGGAATTTGATTTTGATTCATAGTAAAAATATATTCAAAGTTTGGTACAACATATATAAAAATCATACATAGTGAAACTATAAGGGATCCTATTAATAACTTAGGGTATCGTAAAGTATCATTAAATTTTGTTTTTATTTTCATATCTTCTTGAAGTAGTTGTGTCAATGAGTTTAAAGATTGCTTTACATTTCCATTTTCAATTCCAAGTTTTAAAAACAGTATAGTTACCTCACCCAAAATATCTTTATATTCTTGAAGTGCTTTATCTATTGGTTGACCACTTGTTATTGCACTTTTCATTTTCAGAAGTATCTCTTTTGTTATTTTCTCTTGCTCATTGTTTAAAGACAAATCTATTGCTTCATTTAAAGTTATATTTGCATTTAACATAATATTTAACTGTTCAAACATACTGAGTATATTCTTTTTATTGTTTTGTATTAATTGAAATGTTGGCAATACTCTACTTTTTTGTATTTTTATAATATTGTTTGGTAGGTTTTCTAAATTGTCACTTTTTAGTATCTCAATCTTACCATCTTTTTGATAGGTTATTTTATATTTCATTTACAATTTACTATAAAATTCACTATAAGATGTTTTCCCTGTATCTACTAGTTTTTTCCCATTTGTAGATAACGAATAGAAATTTTTTGTATCTAAATAATCCTCAATCCTAGAGACATCTTTATATTCACTAATTAACCTTGCAATTTCATTATTAATTTTTAAAACTTCAGAGACCACTTGTCTATTTTTATATCCTGTAAAATTACACTCTTTACACCCAACACTTTTATAGGTAAAATCAATATCTTCTTCTTTACAATTTTCGCATAGCAACCTTAATAATCTTTGAGAAATTACCATTTTTAAAGTAGCTGCAATTAAATACGATGGGGCATTAAGATCAAGTAGTCTTGTGATAGTTTCTATAGCATTATTCGTATGAAGTGTAGCAATAACCAAATGTCCTGTAAGTGAAGCTTGTATAGCTATGCGAAGTGATTCTACATCTCTTATTTCACCTATAAGCAAAATATCTGGATCTTGTCGCAACACATTTTTTAGTACCGTTGGATAATCTAAGTCCATATCTGGATTTAAATTCACTTGAACAACTCCATCTAATTTATATTCAACTGGGTCTTCTATAGTTATGATTTTCTTCTCTTTTGTATTTACTTTATTTAACATTGAATAGAGTGTTGTTGTTTTGCCACTTCCAGTAGGACCTGTTACTAATACTAGCCCTTGTGTTAAAGTTAAGATACTCTCAATAGCTTTTAATGTCTCTTGTTCAAAACCTATATCTTGTAAATTTTTATCTATATTGCCATTATCTAGTATTCTTAACACTATTGATTCCCCGTGAATTGTAGGCATTGTAGATATTCTTATATCATAGTTTATACTTTCTACTACTCTTGTAACTCTTGAATTTAATGGTATCCTTTTTTGAGCTAAGTCTAGATTTCCTAAATATTTTATAGTGGAACTTATCACTTGATACAAAACAATATTAAATCTAAAAAACTGATTTAAAACACCATCAATTCTACATCGTAATACTACACTGTTTTCAAAACACTCAAAATGTATATCACTTACATTGTTTTTAATACTAAAGAATAAAACCTCATCGATAAATTCTAAAATATATGAGTTATTACTTTGCATATTATAGTTGATAGCTTTTTTGGCAAAGGTGTACAATTTTTTCTTTAATTCAAGATTCTTCCATTCAAACTGCAACTCCTGATGTTCTACATAGATTAGCTTTATGGGTTGGTTAAAAATATCTACCAGTTTATCAATATCATTTTCCTCTTTGGATGTTGCAACAATAACAAATAGCTGTTCCTTATACAAAGGGATAATATCATGCTGATACAACATATCATTATCAAACCCCTCTAAAATCTCATAATCTATATCATAATCAAATAAACTATTTTTCATCAATATCTAACCTTATGACTTCTATCGTATTTGTCTCTTGATGTAAAACTTTTACAACTGTTGGCTCAATTTGAACAATCTTTATTTTCTGAAAGATATCCCCTTTTTTATACCAATCTCCTTGAATTAAAACTTCATTTGTAACTATAGCATCAACTTGTAGCATAGTTGATTGCGACTTATTTATTATTGTATTTTCCTCTTTTAATACAATAGTTTTAGTTTCTTGAAAAAAAGGATTTTTTATATTTTTTACTATTTTTTCTTTTTGAGTTGGATTTACAAAATATTCACTTAAAAATACAACTCTACTTTTTATCATTTTACTATTAGGCTCTACCCTATCTAAAGAGAACTCTTCTATAATTAAGTGTTGTTCTAAAATATATAAAAACTCTATAAGTGGATCAAATGAACTATTTATATTTAAAGAGATAGTATGATTCGAAGTTGTCATAGCTTGTACGAAAATATCGTGTTTAGCTATTTGCGTTTCAATATAATCCATAATCTCTTTATTGTTTTTTACTACAATTTTATCTGATAAACTTTTTACACTTAATTGTTGTTCTACTATATTAGGTTCTTTAATAATCAATAGTTTCTGTAAAAATATAAAGATTATTGTAAAGAAAATTGGTATAATAAAATATAATTCTACTTTTTGTCTAAAAGGGAGTTGTTCAAAATTACTTTTTAACATCAATTGCAATATCCATTTTATATCTGTTGGTACTCTTATCAAATTGTATAGAGCGTACCTTGATAGTTTTTGTATAGTTTGAAATTGTTTGGAGAAGCTTTTTTCTATTAGTATCTTCTAATATAATATTCAATATACCATTTTTATAATTTAGCTTCTCTATAAAAATATTATAGCTAGCTATGTAATCAAAAAACTCTATAGAACTATTAATAGATTTTTCCTCACTCTTCTTATAAATTGAGTAAAGTTTTTTATACCCTTTTTCATATAGAGGTATATCTTCACTTTTTGTTATTGTATGTTGTTCTGTATTTGTTGTAACATACAGTAAAACTAGAAAAGCTATACTTATGAGGAAAAAATAAAGGAAAAATATTTTAAAAGAGTTATCTTTTTTTAAAGGATGAAAGTTAAATGAGTATTTTTGAGTTTGTAACAAAAATTTATTTTTAGCTTGTACATATTTTTCATTATCTACAAGTGTGACATTATCTATTTTTATTTTGTATAGTTGTTCAATATAGGTTTGAACATCTTCTTGAAGAATATTTTGTATATCTTTATATAAAATAAGTACTTTAGAATCAAAAAGGCAAAAATAATTTTGAGTAATAAAAAGCTCTTTTGTATCTACCCCACACTCTTCTATAAATATAAATGGTTCTGGAATAGATTGTTTTACACTCTCATTAAAATATATAATCTCATAAGAGAGGGAAGAGAAGATGTAGTGGTAATAAAATTTACTATTCTTACCTACATCTATTTGATTTTCTAAAGAGGTTCGTAAAAAATCTAAAAGATATTTTTCACCTATCTCTTCAGTAACTTTTACACTAAAACTTTGAATTTTTGAAAAATCAATTATCTCAAAAGTTTTAGTAGCCATAACTTAGTCGAAGTTATAGCCCAACTCTTTTAAAGAGTCTTTGTTTTTAGTCCAACCTTTTTTAATAGAAACAAAAAGTTCGAGATAAACTTTTTTTCCAGTAAGTTTTTCTATCTTTTTTCTAGCATTTAGCCCTATTCTTTTTATAGCAGCTCCATCTTTTCCTATTATCATCCCTTTTTGAGTTGATTTTTCCACTACAATAGTTGCTTTTATCACATCTACTTTTGGTTTCTCTTCTACTTTTTCAATGATAACATCTGTCTCATAAGGTATCTCATCACTAATATTTTCAAATACTGATTCTCTTATAAACTCTTTATATATTTCTCGTAAATGTGATGTTGTCATAATCTCTGTATCAAAAAGTGGTGGTGAAACAGGAAGATGTTTTACTATCTCATCTAGTATATCTCTTTGTTTTCTCCCTTTCTTAATTGATACTGTCATCAAAGATTCATACTTATCTTCAAACTGTTTATACTCTTCCATCTTTTCAAACACTTCACTTTGTGATACAAAGTCAGTTTTTGTAAGAAGTAATATATGTTTTGTATTTTTTTTGTTTTTTTCTAAAAAGTTTTCATAATGGATAACTTTATCTGTAACTGGTGCTAGATACAATATCAAGTCACAATCCCCAATAGCTTTTAAAGCTTCCTCTAACATAAACTGATTGATAAGTTTTTCTGTTTCGTGGATACCTGGAGTATCTATAAATACAATCTGGTCATCATCATTCATTACAATCACATTTGATCTTTTCCGTGTTGCATTTGCTTTATGTGATACCATTGTGATTTTTTCACCAACTAGCCAGTTTAAAAGTGAGCTTTTACCTGCATTTGGTCTTCCTACAGTGGCTACAAATCCACATTTTGTTTCTATCAAATTATTTCCCTTTATCTTTTATAAATTACAATTAGTTTCATTATACAATAGTTTCAATGAAACTTAAAGTATTTAACCTCTTAACATAATAATGCCAGCAAATCTTCCACAACTATTATCTTTTCTATAAGAGAAATATGGTTTGTTTGAACATTGTGTACAAATAGAAGATATTGTTATATTAGTTTCACTAATTCCCATTTTTTCTAACTGTTTTTTATTGATTCCTTGTAAATCAATATTACGATTTTTTACAAACTCTTTTCCAAAAGTATTTTCTGTATACTTAGCCATCTTTTGTGATACTTCATAACAACATTTTTGTATGCTAGGTCCAAGTGTTACTGCTATGTCTTTTACCTCACAATCAAAAGTTTTACACATACACTCTATTGTATTTTTTGAAATATTTTCAAAAGTTCCAACTCTACCTGCATGAGCTATGGCTATAACATCTCTGATTTTATCATAAAATAGTATAGGAATACAATCAGCAACCATAACCATCAAAGGTCTATTTTTTTGATTGGTTACTAATCCATCACATTTATAAAGAGTTTTATTTTCTTGAACTACCTGTACTATATTAGAGTGTATCTGTTCCATATAACATAAATTTGTATTATCATAGTTATATTTTTTAGCTAGATTTTCTCTGGCAGTATTCACATTTTCTTTTATATCGCCAACATGATAAGCGATATTTTCATCTTCTATTGTAGTAAAAAATGAAACTAAAATACTCTATCCTTTAACTCAGTAAATCTTGAAGTTGTACATAACTATTTAAAATAGGATCATTAATATAGTAAATATCCTCTGCTATTTCTGATACAAATACTTTCTCTTTCCATTCAACAAGGTCTTGAATAGTTGTCAATAATAGTTTTGATACCATTGTTTGGCTTGGGATATTATTATAGTCAATCTCCCGTAAAAGCATAACAATAGAGTAAACAACCTTACTTAACTCATCAAACTCTAAAAATAGATATAAAAATTTATTATAAGTTTCCAGTATATTGATAATATCTGGCATAGTTGTTTCTAAATCATTTTCCATAAGAAGATTCATCATCAATTTATCTAAAGCCAACTCTAAATCATCTAAATCATCTAAACTGTAGGCCCAATCTTCATAGCTTTTTAAAAAACTTTTCGCATTTGTTTTTTGGTGTACAGCTATATAACTCTCTACAAGTTCTTGCTCATACTCCATCTGGTCAACTTCACCATTTGCAATGTTTTCTTGTTGCTCAATGTCCCCAACATTAATAAATTTTTCTGTTCTATTGATCTCTTTATTATAATAATTCTTTTTAAAGAACTTCGATAATACTGCATGGATCTCTTTATTATCATAAGGTTTATAGATGTATCTGTACACTTTTTGTTTTAAAGCTTGAAATCTATAGGTATGATCATAAAGATCCATCACACCTACTATTTTAGATTGTCTTACTGGTTGCTCTTTAATATATTTAAGGAGTTTTATCCCATCAAAATTTTTTGAAGAGATATCTAAAAAAATAATATCAATCTCATGAGTATTAATAATATCAAGTGTTTGTTGAGAAGTTTGGCTTGTATGAAACTCTATTGTTTCACCTTGTGCGGTAAAATACTCCTCTATATCTTGTTTTAAAATTCTACTATATAATAAGTTAGCATCTACACTTAATATTTTTTTCATATTATCTCTTTTATTGACTTTGGGCGATTAGAACATCTTCTATCATTTTATCTAAATCACCATCAAGTATAGCATCCACATTACTATAACCTATATTACTTCTTGTATCCTTTATTTGTTGGTATGGTTGCATCACATAACTTCTAATTTGATGTCCCCACCCTATTTCACTTTTTGAAATACCTTTTTTTTCAGCTGCTTGCTTCTCTAATTCTAGTTCATAAAGACGAGATTTTAACATCTTCATAGCACTTGCTTTATTTTTATGTTGGCTTCTATCATTTTGACACTGTACAACAATATTTGTTTCTATATGTGTAATTCTTATAGCACTTTCAGTTTTATTAACATGCTGACCCCCAGCTCCACTAGCTCTATAAGTATCTACTCTAATATCTTTATCTTCTATCTCAATATCGATATTATCATCAATCTCTGGACTTACCATCACTGAAGCAAATGAAGTGTGTCTTTTTGCATTACTATCAAAAGGACTTATCCTCACAAGTCTATGGATACCATTTTCAGTTTTTAAATACCCGTAAGCATTAATTCCAGAGATAATAAAACTCACATCTTTTATACCAGCTTCATCTCCAGCTTGATGATCTAAAACCTCTACTTTAAATCCCTTTCTCTCTGCCCATCGTAAATACATACGATATAACATACTAGCCCAATCACAAGACTCAGTACCTCCAGCACCAGGGTGGATAGATACAATTGCATTATTTCCATCTTCTGGATTACTAAGCATAACCTCTATCTCTGTTTTTTGTACAATATCTTCCAAAACATTTGATTCTTCAAAAAGTGTATTTATAGTATCTTCATCTTTCTCTTCAACTGCCATCTCATAAAGTTCATTGGCATCTGTTATTGCACTATTTGCTTTTTCAAATTTTGATAATTTACTTAAAAGTCTATTCTTCTCTTGCGCTATTTTTGTAGCATTCTCTTGATTGGTCCAAAATTCTGGCTCTTGCTCTAAAGTTGTAATCTCTTCAAGTCTTTTTTCTATCTCATTTGGTTTTAATATTGATTCAATATTTTGTATTTTTTGATTTAATATTTTTAAAAGTTGTGTATATTCATAATTATCCATAAGATATTATACCTTAAAAAATTTAAACTCGTCACCAACATATTGTATATATTGTTTATCACAAGCAAATGATGGCAGGTTTATATATTGTTCAGTTAAAAAATTTTGATGATAATGTCCCTCAATAACTAGATCAACTGTATAATTTTCTACCCTTTTTTTTGCAAACTGTTCAAAGTTTTTTTGTTTTTTACAAAGATATTTTTTTTGTAATTTATACTCTACTTTTTTCGAAAGCCAATTATTGATATCTATAAGATTTAAAAAATTTAAAAAGTATGGATTGCGGATAATCGCACAGTAGATGTTATA
>Ga0209345_10003878_pt1 | contig 14943 bp, 12 predicted proteins | sample Cruoilmetagenom7_FD_187294 | JGI IMG/M metagenome (GOLD analysis project Ga0209345, IMG submission 187294) | Oil polluted marine microbial communities from Coal Oil Point, Santa Barbara, California, USA - Sample 7 (SPAdes) (version 2) | ecosystem: Environmental > Aquatic > Marine > Oil seeps ... | reverse complement strand
GGCATTGTAGGGCGAAATAAAGTTATCCAGCATCTTGGAGGCGCAGCTGGTTTTTACGCCTTCAGTACAAAAGATGTCTTTGTGAGCAATGGGGACACCGCTTAATAATGTGGCGTTGTTTTCTGCTCGTTTCTTGTCGGCTTGTTTCGCCTGAGCCAGAGCCTGGTCTGCGGTGGTGGTGATAAAGCTGTTAATTTCCGGGTCGAACTGTTTGATGCGTTGAAGATAGTTCTCGGTGATTTCAACACTGGAGAACTCTTTGTTCTCTAATCCCCGGGCAATGTCTGCGAGGGTTTTGGAATGCATGTGGGTGCGTCCTGTAAAAAAGGTTTCTTGGGAATACTTGAAGGTGTGGGTGTTACTTGTTGCTTACCGCATCACTCAATGACTTTGGGAACTAGAAATAAACCCTCTTCTGTTAAGGGTGCGTTTTGTAGAAATTTATCCCGTTGGTTCGACTCGCTGACCTGGTCTGCGCGAAGTCGTTGGTTTTGTTCTAGTGGGCTGGAAAGAGGCTGAACGTTTTCTGTGCTGGTTTGTTGAAGCTGGCCCACCATATCCAGAATGTTTGAAAGGTCTCGCGTATAGTGCGGAATATCTTCAGGATTAATTTCAATACGGGCGAGTTGAGCTATATTATGAACTTGGGCTTCGTCCAGGGACATGGCGTTTTCTCTATTCAAGATCTCTACTCAAAAGCAAAATGCCTTAGGGGTAAAGTTGTCTGTTTAAGTGGGTCGTTAACGATATGTATACGGCAACTCCAGTCTAATAATCTGGCGTGCTGTTTCCGCTAGGCTGTGCGTTATAGGGTAGCATGCGCTTGGTTTCTAGTCACACTGATGACGCGCGTACTGATAGACGTCTTAATCGGCTTGCCGAAAGCATCGGCCATTGATAGAGTGGCCTCCTTTTTGAAATATTTAGGTTGGTTTTATATGTTTAAGCGTTTACGAGGGATGTTTTCGACGGACCTTTCCATTGATCTGGGTACGGCAAATACGCTTATTTATGCGAAAGATCGAGGCATTGTATTAAACGAGCCATCCGTGGTTGCCATTCGAATGACAGGGTCGCAGAAAAGTGTTGCGGCAGTCGGTGGCGATGCGAAAAAAATGTTGGGGCGCACCCCCGGCAATATTACTGCAATTCGTCCTTTAAAAGATGGGGTGATTGCCGACTTCCAGGTGACGGAAAAAATGCTACAGCACTTTATTGGCGCTGTGCATGAAAACAGTTTTATTTCCCCTAGCCCCCGCGTGCTAATTTGTGTTCCTTGCAACTCGACACAGGTAGAGAGAAAAGCCATTCGTGAATCAGCTTATGGTGGCGGCGCGAGAGAGGTTTATCTAATCGAAGAACCAATGGCGGCTGCTATCGGCGCAGGCTTGCCGGTGGAAGAAGCTCAGGGTTCCATGGTGGTGGATATTGGTGGGGGCACCACAGAAATTGCTATTATCTCCCTAAACGGCGTGGTTTATGCTGAATCAGTACGCGTGGGCGGTGATAAATTTGATGAAGCTATCGTCGCTTATGTGCGTCGGCAATACGGTAGTTTGATTGGCGAAGCAACGGCGGAGCGCGTGAAGCAGGAAATTGCCGTTGCCCATAAAGATTGTGAAATTCGTGAAATTGATGTGCGCGGGCGTAACCTCGCTGAAGGTGTGCCGCGCTCTTTTGTGTTGACCAGTGCAGAAATTCTGAGTGCTCTACAGGAGCCTCTTGCCACGATCGTTAGTGCCGTAAAAAGTGCCCTAGAGCAATCACCGCCAGAGCTGGCGTCTGATATTGCCGAGCGTGGACTCGTGCTAACCGGCGGAGGGGCTTTACTGCGTGGTTTAGATGTTTTGCTTAGCGAAAAAACCGGTTTGCCGGTGCTGGTAGCAGAAGACCCTCTTACCTGTGTTGCGCGTGGTGGAGGTAAGGCGCTGGAGATTATGGATAAGCTTGGTTTGAATTTGTTGGCGGTGGAGTAGTGCGCTTTGCTAGCCTCGCGCGCTTAAGGGGGCTTTCTGGCTCCTTGGTGGTGGGTTCAAGCATAAATGACTGCTCAAGCATCTAGGCGGAGGGCATATTAATACCTTATTTTCCAAAGGGCCAGCGAGCGAATTTCGTGTTTTACTGGCCATCTTTATTTCCTTGGTATTGATTAGTGCTGACCAGAAAACCGATAAACTTGTTCCATTACGGTATGGTCTGGCTTATTTCGCCACGCCTTTCTATCTTGCGGGCGATATTCCTGCCAGGATTTCCTACGCGCTTTCACAGAGCGTTACTAGCAGTGAGTTGCTAAAGGAAGAAAACCTTCGCCTTAAACAGCAAGTGCTATTGCTTCAGCGCAGAGTGCAAAAGTTAGCGGCAATGTCTGCTGAAAATGTGCGCTTACGTGAGCTGTTAAATTCTTCTGATCTGCTCGATGAGAGTGTGCGAGTGGCAGAAATTATTGGTGTTGACCCTGACCCTGTGCGGCATGAAATCATTATCAATCAGGGTGACAACCAGGGTGTCCGTAAGGGTATGCCCGTATTGGATGCAGAAGGCCTCATGGGGCAAGTGATTGAGGTGGGCCCGTTTACCAGTCGCGTTATATTGGTGACGGATGCGACCCACGCAATTCCAGTACAGCTGAATCGCAACGGTATGCGGGGCATTGCTGTTGGGTCTGGCAGTTTGGATCGGCTGGTTTTAACCTATGTTCCTGATACGGCCGATATTGAAGAGGGTGACTTATTGATTAGCTCAGGCCTGGGGCAAAGGTTTCCAGAAGGATACCCTGTCGCCACAGTCTCTCGTGTAGAACACCATCCCGGCTTACCCTTTGCCGTAATTGATGCCACACCCACCGCGCGACTAGATCGAAGTCGACATGTGTTGCTTATTCATCGCGATGAAGGAAATACAGGTGAGTAATTCGCGCGCGCAGGGCAGCTGGGTCATTGCTTTAAGTTTTGTATTTGCCTTCTATTTGTCGATACTGCCGTTTCCCGTGTGGGCGGAAAGCTGGCGCCCTGAGTGGGTGGCTCTGGTACTTATATATTGGGCCTTTGCCTTACCGAGTCGCGTGGGTGTGATTGCTGGCTGGTTTGCTGGTTTGGCACTGGATGTTCTGGAAGGCGTGACACTGGGGCAGCATGCTCTGTCGCTTGCAGTTTTGGCTTATTTGGCAGGCCGCTTACACCGGCGAGTGCGGGTTTTTCCTCTATGGCAGCAATCGCTGTCTGTATTGGTTTTGGTGGGTATAAATCTGCTGCTTGTGCGGATGGTGCAATCTTCCGTTGGGCAAGTCGAAACCGGTTTAGTGTACTGGGCCCCCAGTTTGATAAGCGCGCTACTGTGGCCGTGGTTGCTCGCCATACTACGATTTTTCCAGCATTCTTTTCATGTTAGATGACCTTACTGAGGCAGAATGTAAGACAACCTGATTAATTTCCGCCTAGAATTAATCAGAGCTGTCCTATAACAAGCGTAATGCGTCAGCTCTAATTCTTTTGGGTGTTTTTAAATTCTATAGGTGTATTCATGCCTTTTTCGCTTTATCTTGCCTCTGGTTCCCCGAGGCGCAAAGAATTACTTTCACAAATTGGCCTAAAATATAGGCAGATATTACCTGTCGTTGATGAAACCAAAGAAGAAGATGAAACACCTGAAGGTTATGTTAAGCGCTTAGCGAAACTTAAAGCGCTGGCAGGGCAAAAAATGCTGCTACAAGGTGAGCAGAAACCCGTTTTGGGAGCGGATACTATTGTCGTTTTGGATGGACGTGTATTTGGAAAACCCAAGGATAAGGATGAAGCGTTTGCCATGCTGATGGCACTTTCTGGCCGTACTCACCAAGTTATGACGGCGGTAGCGGTCGTGACGGGCTTTAGCGAAAAGGTCGTATGCAGTTGCTCCAAAGTGAGTTTTCGCGAAATAGACCCTGATGAGGCGCGTGCTTATGGCGAAACGGGTGAGCCCATGGATAAAGCGGGTGCCTATGCTGTTCAGGGGGTTGGGTCCATCTTTGTGAAAAAAATCGAAGGCAGCTACAGTGGTATAGTGGGTTTACCGTTAATGGAAACGGCTACCTTATTGCGTGAAACTGGTGTGCCTATACTTTCGAGCGTGCCTTAAAAGGATAATAGACATCCATGAGTGAAGAATTCCTGATCAATGTTTCCAATGTCGAAACTCGCGTAGCACTGGTTGAAAACGGTGTTTTACAGGAAATTCGTATTGAGCGAGAAGATAGCAAGATTTTGGTTGGCAATATCTACAAAGGTAAGGTGGTGCGGGTACTGCCGGGCATGCAGGCTGCTTTTGTTGATGTTGGCCTTGAACGTGCCGCATTTATCCACGCCAAGGAAATTTTGCCGTTAAACAAAGAAGGTGGGACTGCAGATCAAAATTTGAGCATTAATGAGCTGGTTCGAGATGGTCAAAGCCTGGTCGTACAAGTCACCAAAGATATGATCGGCAGTAAAGGTGCTCGCCTTACAACACACCTCTCTATTCCATCTCGTTATCTCGTCTATATGCCCTACAGTGATCATGTCGGTATTTCTCAGCGCATTGAAGAGGAAGAAGAACGAGAACGTTTACGAGCAATCGTTAGCGAATTCATGGGGAATAACCCTGACGCGAAGGGCGGGTTTATATTACGCACGGCAGCGGACGGTATCAGTGCGGAAGATATTCTCAAAGACCTTGAGTTTCTATTAAAGGTATGGGGTTTTGCTGCCGTGCAGATTGACACCGCACCGGTGACATCCGTTGTATACGAAGGTCTACCGCTCTTAATGCGAACGGTTCGTGATTTAACAGAGGGGCACATCAGTCAGGTGCGGATTGATTCTGAAGATGCTTACCAAATGGTCATGAACTTTGTCAGGCAATTTGTTCCCATCATGGAGCCACATATTGAAAACTATACCGCCGATCGGCCCATTTTTGACCTGTATGGCGTCGAAGATGAATTGCAAAAAGCCCTGCATCGTAATGTTGGCTTGAAGTCTGGTGGCCATTTAGTCATAGACCAGACAGAAGCCATGACCACTGTTGATGTGAATACCGGCACCTATGTAGGGCATCGCAACCTCGAAGAAACGATTTATAAAACAAACCTCGAAGCTGCCCATGCCATATCGCGGCAGCTTAGGTTACGAAACCTCGGTGGCATTATCATTGTCGATTTTATCGACATGGAGGAAGAAGAGCACCGTCGTCAGGTATTGCGCACCTTTGAAAAAATGCTCGAGCGGGATTACGCTAAAACTAATATCACCGGGGTTTCAGAGCTGGGTTTGGTGGAGATGACCCGTAAGCGAACATCGGAAAGTCTGGAACATATATTGTGTGAGGCATGTCCGGTGTGTGAAGGACGGGGGTCTCTGAAAACGACAACAACCATTTGTTATGAAATATTTAGAGAGATACGCCGTGTGGCACGTTTCTATGAAGCAAAAACGTTCATGGTGATTGCATCCCAAGCCGTTATAGACCGGCTGCTTGATGAAGAGTCTGCGCACGTGGCGGATCTTGCGGAGTGCTTTGGGTGCAGCATTACCTTTCAGGTTGAAAGCATGTATCAACAGGAAACCTTTGATGTTGTACTGCTGTAAATGGATCGCGACTATGCGACTGCTCAATAAAATTGAGCTGAATAACTAAATCATGCACCGCGTCATTGACTATTGTTCTGACCGGCTGTGGATAGTTGTTGCCATGATCATACTTGTGGTGAGCACCTACGTAATGCTGGGCCGATACCTAGCAAGCAGTGTTCAGGTCTACCGTACAGATGTTGCGGAGCTGCTTGAGCAGAGAACGGGCCTGCATGCTGAAGTCGGTGAGCTTTCCGGAAAATGGGCGTTCTTCACCCCAGTTATTGAGCTTGCTGAGGTCGGCTTTTATCAACGCTCCGGTTTCGATGCCCCGATAGTCAGTGCAAAAAAAATTGTCCTTGAGCTGGATGTGCTAGCTAGCCTTTTTGTGCGGGAGCCGCGCTTGGTGAAACTAAGCGTCTATGGTCTCGATTTGAATCTGCAGCGTAATGCCGAGGGTGATTACACCTTATTAGGTTTGGATAAAGCCGCCCCAGCAGCACAAGGGGAAAATGACTTTCTGCCTATTATTCTTCGTCAGGATTCTCTGAAACTTCATGACTCTAGAATTACAGTCGCTTTAGAGGGCGGCGATTCCCTAGTCATTTCTGATTTGGACATCAGTTTTAAGCGTTTTGCAGGTTTTTATCAGTTAGCCGCCAGTACCGAAATGGGCGGCCAAGCCCTTCGCTTCGTGACAGAGATTGATGGTAATCCCCTGGAGTGGGATGCCAATGATATGGACGTTTATTTGCGTGTCGATGAGGGGGATCTCCTACGTTGGTTACCCAAAGAGTGGCTGGCTGAGCTAGCGAAACGTACGTCCATTGCGTTAAACCAGTGGCATGCAGGAGCGGAAGTTTGGGCGAAATGGGAGCACGGAAAATTACATAGCGTACGTGGTTTTCTGCAAAACGACCTGTTGGATTTTAACTATAAAGATGCGCAAGAGCCGGTGGTTTTTTCACAGCTAAGTAGTCAGTTTCAGTTGGACATTGACACTAAAAATAACATGCAACTTCAGCTTCAGGATTTTGCCTTTAGTTTGGCAGAGGCCGCCTGGCCAAAAAGCGCTATTAAGGTCAACCTGAGCCCCGGTGCGGGAACCGCCGATGTTCAAGTTGACCGAGGTGAGCTGGCTCCTTTAAGCACCTTGCTGCTTCAAAGTGAGATTCTAAACGATTCCATGCAAGGGATGTTTACTGCTTTGGCGCTAGAGGGTCGCTTCGAAAATATGCTCGTGCATTTAGAAAGGGATTCGGAGCAGGCTTTTAATTTGAGTTCGGACTTAAATGCTATTCAATGCAAACAGTGGAAAAGCATCCCCGCTGTAGATGGTTTGAGTGGTCAAATTCAGCTAAAGCCGAAAATGGGCGTCATTCACATAGAAAGTGAACAGTTAGGGCTGGCCTCGCCCCTTTATTTTCGACAGCCGCTATTGGTGGATGCCTTGCAGGGGCCTGTGTCCTGGCAAATTGATGATGATCAGGTAAGGGTACAAAGCGCTCATTTGAAGCTTGCTAATAAGGATGTAGCGGGTGAGGTGATTTTTAGCGCTGAGGTTCCTCGTCATAAAAAAGAAGTTAATAAAGGACAAGTCAAAAACACGCCTCAACAAAGCTCTTCTCAAAACAATATAAAGAAAAGCACTGGCCCACAGCCCCACCAAATACAAAAAATAGATGCATTACCGTATACCGGCCCGGCACTTTATCTTGCTGCTCGCTTTGATAATATTATTGGTTCATCACTTTCCCGTTACCTGCCTCCTTTGCTTCCGCAGGATGTACTGCAGTGGCTTGATACTGGTTTGTTAGAAGGCCAGCTGAATGGTCGTCTTGTTTACCACGGCTCCTTAAATTGGCGCAATCCGCTTGCTCAGCACACTTTACAGACGCAACTAGATTTTGCGAATGCAAGTCTCGACTACCTTCCTAATGAGTGGCCCCCGTTGCTGAAGGCAAATGGTTCTCTTTTTATCGATGAAAGCGATGTCTCATTTGATGTTGAAAAAGGCGAGGTTTGGGGTTCAAGCGTGGCAATTACACAAGGTTTTGTGGGTAAAACCGCAGCAATGCCCTTGGTGCATGTAAGCCTAAATGGAGTCTACAAAGCCACAATGCAGGATGCTCTTCGTCTTCTGAATGAAACCCCGTTGAAAGAGGTGGTGGGCGGCAGTGCAGAAAACTGGCAGGGTTCTGGTGGCGTAAACGGGGAAATGAAACTTAGTATTCCACTGGTACACAGTGAAAAAGAAATGGCGCTTGATGTCGTTGCCCATTTTGAGAAAGCGACACTTTCTCTGCCGAACTTTGATTTGTTTTTTTCAGATTTAAATGGGCAGCTTAACTATAACAAGAGCGATGGTTTGTTCAGCGACGGTATGCAAGCACATCTTTTTGGCAACCCCGCTGACATCGTATTACCCAAGCTTGATACCGACGATGGTGTCTTATTTCGCTTGGATCTGGACTCTCAAATATCCTTGAAGACGCTGGCTGGCTGGAGCCATCAACCCATACTTTCATTTATGAATGGCGTGATTGATTATCACGGTGAATTAAACATCGTCAATCCTGATGCAGTGACCACTATCCTAAGAATTTCCAGCGATACAGAAGGGATGCAGATAGATTTACCTGCGCCTTTTGCCAAGTCGAAAGATCAAGCGAGAAGCACCCTGTTCCAGATGTTAAACCAGGGAGAAAATTTTCATTATTATATTCATCAAGATCAGACTTTTGATGCCTACCTCAAAATGCATGGAAACGAATTAAACACGCTGCGAATGGTCATCGGAGAAGACAAGGATATCCCTGAAGGTAGGGGAGGTGTTTCCGTTGCGGGTAGTGTAGACAGCCTTAACTGGGATGCTTGGGAGCGGGATCTAAGTTTGCTTGAAAGCCGGTATGAGGAACTGGAAGCGAAGGATAAAACAGGCAACGCTGATTCCGCTGACCCGAAACCAGAATCTCCCTCCTTTATCGATATGATTAGTGGTATTGACCTGCACGTTAAACATTTTGATGGTTTTGGATTACAGGTTCCGAACCTGTCTGCCAACGTTATTCGTCATGATCATTCCTGGTGGGTTAATGCAGACAGCGCCATGATGAAGGGGGTGTTTAAAATTCCCGATGATGACCGTCCCATTGCTCTGGATCTGGATTATTTTTATATGGCAGAGGAGGAGGCTGTTGAGCCCGCAATAAAAGCGCCTGCCCCTATTGTTGAGCAATTACCTATCACTGATTCGTCAATTCTAGATATGAAACCGGCGGAATTTCCCGCTCTTTCCGTTAAAATTGCCGATCTCCAAATTGATGGTTGGAAACTAGGGCAGTGGGCTTTTACCGGCGCCCCTATTGGAGAGCTTTATTATATTGACGACCTTGAAGTGAAGCTGGCTGATCAAACTCTGAATGCCAAGGCGATATGGCGCCCCGATGGGGAGCAAAGTATTACGGAATTAACCGGTAAGTCGCATGGCAAGGATGTGGGAAAATTGATGGCGGCCTGGGGGTATGCCCCTACGATAGAAAGCGATAGTGCATCTTTAGGTTTTGAGCTTTCATGGCCTCATAGCCCCCTAGATTTTTCTTTTGATAAAATATCTGGCAATGCAAATATTAAAATTAAAGACGGACGCTTTCTTGATGTAGGAGCCGCTTCAGCAATTCGAGTGCTGGGGATTTTAAACTTCTCGGAAGTTGGAAGAAGGCTGCGATTGGACTTCGGTGATTTAATTAAGCCGGGACATAGTTTTAGTCGTATTGAAGGCCCTATGAGCTTTCATCGCGGCACTTTGGAATTTAAGAAGCTCAGAATACACAGCCCCTCCTCAAAAATGCTTCTAACCGGAAATATGGACCTGATAGATGAATCCCTAGATATGACGATGGATGTTGAGCTTGAAATCACTAAAAACCTGGTGGCCATTGCCGCTTTGGTGGGTGGGCCAGCAGCGGGTGGCGGTATGTTTCTGATTGATCGACTCATTGGCGACCGGTTGGCAAAAATTGCCAGTCTAAAGTACATCGTTAGTGGAACGATGGATAACCCAGAGATGAAGCTTAAATAGCTCTGAGGCTTGAATCATTAATCTTATTGAGAGTCGAATAAAAAGCCTTAAGCATTGAGATTGAAGCAATGGGATTTTTATTTAATAGCTTCATGGAGCTGGCTGAAATGTGGAATTCATAGTCCTGCTCTCCCATTAACTCGCTGCTTGGTAGGGTGTGCAAGAATGCCGCGTCAACCTTAAAGGCGATGACAAAACCGGCCCCACTTTTTTGCACATGCCATTGCTGGGCAATATCCTCGGCAGTACCTTGGTTCGACAGCGGGCGTAGCTTTAGTTGCGCGAATAAATATTCAGGGCAACATTGCCAATTAGTTTTCTGAATTCCTAACAGCTGCTCAGGGTTTACGGCGCTGTAGAGGGTGATGGACGTGTCCGGCTTCTCACATTCATGGAGGTCGCCGACCAGTGGTTGTGCTTGATCTAGGTAAGGTCTGTAGTGCTCTGATTCGCTTATCTGTACTGCATTCATAATGTACTCAGCGTTAATTGATGGGCATCTCTAAAAATTGCCCTTTTATGCGATAGTGGCGTCAGCTCCGTACTCAACTCCTCATGTAGCCCTTCTACACTGTGGGTTTTCGTGCGGTGCTTCCTAGCTCTCGAATAAAAAGTCTAATTTTTAGAGACGCCCTGATATCTATTGCATCACCAAGCTTTGGTTTATACATCTACCCTATTAAATATTTATGAATCCATAACAGAAACACGCATTTTTCACCCTAAGCTCTGATGGGGATATAGAAAACTAGTAGTGCTACCTGTGTCTGTAAAGTAACAGTATGTAAGCCCTCGAAACTTGGGCTCGAAGTTTGGGGTAGTTTGGCTCGAAAGGGTGTGTATCTCGTCTATGCTTACCCTTGAGTTCGAGTCATTAATTTGAGAGGTTTTGGTGCCGATGGAATCCCGTCAACACTCTTCTGAGCCAGTAAAAACGCCTTCGATACCCGTGCCTGATTTGGATATCGATGACCTTTTGGGGGGGGGCGAACTTCCCGAGTCGGCGACAAAAATAAGTGATCGAAGCTTTGATCGCTCGGTTATGTTGCCTCCAGCCCGTTGTTTTAAGGGTCGCCTGCTTGCTGATCAGGATATATTTTCCTCAAACGGGAAACACTTGGTCAAGATGGGGCAGGTGCTTGATCCAAACTCTGCTGAACTGTTGGCTAAAAAGCAGATGAAAGAGAACCCTTTGGTTTTGCACCAACGGCAGTGTGAGTTGGACGCCAAACAATTGTTTAGTGATTTCCAGAAGCTGAGTAAAAGGGTAGAGGGCCTTGATCACTTTGTTGATTTAGAGGGAGGTATTTCCTCTTGGCAGAAAATACTCACAGAGGCCTTGCCCATTTGTGATGATGGCTTGGTTTACTTGGTGCATGTACGTGAGCACTGCGTAGAGAGCTATGAGCAATCTCTGTTTTGCAGTTGGCTAGGAGGCCAGTTAGCCCAAAGTTTGGACTTGAGTCGAGAGAAAGTGAAGTATTCTGTTATGTCCGGTTTATTTCATCTGGTGGGAAGGCTCCATCTTCCTGAGTCACTTCGTTCCCTGGCAGAAAATAATTGTGAACCTGAGGCGTGGAACGATTTTCAGCACCATGTCATTTATGGAAAACTGCTGATTCAACAAGCAGGTGATGCCAGCTTACTAACCGTGACCGAGATTATTGCGCAGCAGGGCGAGTATGCGAACAGTCTTGGTTATCCATTTTCACTGGCAAAAGATGGGCTGCACCAGGAAAGCATGCTCTTATCCTTGAGCCGAGACCTTTTTCAGCTGCTGTTTATTGATGGCGCTTCATTAGCGGATAGCTTGTTGTTTTTGCAGCTGCATGAAGCTCGCTTCGGAAGAGCAGGCTCTTGGGCAATGCAGAAAAAAGTAAAAGTATTCCTGCACGCACAGAGGGCTGAGTCTTATTCAGATTGTTCCTACAGTGAACAAATGGCAGATCATTTAATTGAAACCAGTATCGTACTTGCCCAGCTACACGCGGCGGCTTCCTTGATTGTTCGCCCTGTAAGGCTTGGACTGGAGAAAAGTGATAAGCAGTATTTGGTCATACACTTGGTTAATCTGCTAAAGCAAATTGACGATTACAAGATTAATTCCGGTATTGCTGATATCGAGTTTGTGGCAGGGATTGACTCCATGCAATATGAAGATATCCACTTGCTGGACGCTGAAATCTACCAGATTATTCAGCAGCAGCGCGGTTTGTTGACGCTATTTTCTGAAGTAAATGTATTGCTGGATAACGTGCTGGAGTCCATAAAGGGGCGGGTAAAACCTGAGCTGCTGTTGGAGGTGACGGATCTTCATGATTTGATTCATGATGTGTTAGAACCGTTTATAAATCCCGCCCGCTAATACGCAAAATAATTTCACTGAAAATAAGCCATGGGTCATTTTTTTCCAGCCCTTTGATGGCGAGATCGGCGTATTGTGCCCGCTGTATAAGCTGTAAAATCTGCTTATGACGTAAGCGTTTCAAACTGGCTTGTATGGCGGGTTTACGCTTATCCCAAATGCGGTACTCCTGAAATATGCGGTTAATTGGGCTGCCATCTTCCAGTTTTGAAGCCATGGCCGCCAAGGTGCGTAGTTCGCGAGTGATGGCCCAGAGAACCAGGGTAGCTTCCTGGCCTTCCTGTTTGAGGTCATTTAGGATTTTAATCGCCTTGGCTGTATTGCCAAGCAGAGCGGTTTCAACCAACTGAAATATGTCGTAGCGGGCGCTGTCGGTGATGGCTGACATAACCCCTTCTTCGTCGATGGGGCCTTCTCCGTGCAACAGACGTAGCTTTTCGATTTCCTGAGAGGCGGCAAGCAAGTTGCCCTCTACCTTTTCAGCGATAATTTGCGTTGCAGCGGCGCTGGGGCTAAGCCCCGCCTGGCGCATGCGCTGGTGTATCCACTGGGGTAGTTTGTCAGCCTCCACGGGCCACACTTGGACCCATACACCCGCTTTTTCCAAGGCTTTGAACCAAGCTGCCCTTTGCGAAGCGCTATCCAGTTTGTCTGTGATCAGCAGGATAAGGTTGTCGCTGTCTGGTTTCTGGGCAAAATCCTTAAGGAAGTTTTTTCCGGCATCACTGGGTTTACCTTTAGGCATTCGTAATTCAATGAGCTTTTTATCGCCAAACAACGATAGGCTTTGGGTGCTCTGATAGAGCGTATTCCAATCAAATTGATTATCAATATAAAAGCGCTGCTGTTCACTAAATCCAGCTGCTTTTGCACTGCTTTTGATTTGGTCGCTGCACTCTTGGACGAGTAGGGGGACATCGCCACTGACGATATAGATAGGAGCAGGTGCACTCTTCAGGTTCTGAGTCAGCTGGTCGAGGCGAAGTTTCATTTCACTAAGGCAGTGGTGCGCGAAAGGAGTGCGTGAGGGGAGGGCTTGCCTGCCTCGGGTGGCGACACATCATGGGCGTCGCTAACCGCCTGGACTTGGTGCAAAATGCGGTACGCGGCTTCCTGTTTCATTTCATCCCTGATTAATTGTTCCTCTTTTTGCATAGCGCTCACCCTAGAAATATCATAAACAAAGCTGCGGGAAAGCTGGATGCGCTGCGAATTGATCAGCGTTAAGGGGGCCAATTCCTGCCCATTTTCGTCCCTTTTTTCTACCGCGAAACTATAGACAATAACCAGGGAAATTTGGTATTCCGAAGCACGTACATTTTCCGTGACCATGGCAACGCGTTTGCTGAACTTTTCCTGTTCAATGGTGAGCCGGTAGGGTGAATCACTTTTGCTGTTTATATTGGTTTTTTTGAAGGATTGGCCCAGCACATTTGCAAAGCCCTGGAAGGATCTACCAGCGACAATATTAATACTGTCGATGTGTTTAAACTGGGTACCCGCCGAGCGTAGATGAAACCCGCAACCGCTTAATAGTGCTAAGCACAGAAGTGTAAGCAGGCTGCCTTGAAGGGTGGGTGTTTTCAGTTTAACTCCGTTCTTCTTAATCAGTTAGCTACAATGTTGATCAAGCGGCCAGGCACTACAATGACCTTGCGTACGGTTTTTCCTTCGGTGAAGCGCTGCACATTGCCATCGGCAAAGGCGGTGGCTTCGATGGTTTCTTTATCGGCATCCGCATCCACTTCAATATTTCCCCGCAGCTTTCCATTCACCTGTACTGCAAGTTTCAGGGTGCTTTGGGTTAGAGCAGCTTCATCATAACTTGGCCATGGGGCTGTTTCGATGGGAGCTTTTCCGTCGGTCAGGGCGTTCCAAAGTTCATGGCAGATATGTGGAACAATGGGGGCGATGAGTAAAACACTGGCTTCGAGTGCTTCCTGAATAAGGGCTCGATCTTGCTCGGTTTCAGCGTTTTGCTTCCCTACCAGATTGCTTAGTTCCATCACTGCCGCGATAGCCGTGTTAAAGGTGAGGCGACGGCCATAGTCATCGCTGACTTTTTTAATTGTTTCGTGGGTCTTGCGATGTAAGGCTTGCTGGCTTTCATTTAGTTTATCAGCCTGTAGTGCGGCAATTGTTGTCCCTTTGGCAGTATGTTGCTCTACTTGTTTCCAAAGGCGGCGCAAAAATCGGTTAGCACCTTCAACACCGCTATCTGACCATTCGAGGGATTGTTCGGGTGGGGCGGCAAACATAATAAACAGGCGCACGGTATCGGCGCCATAGTTATTGATCAGCTCTTGCGGATCCACTGTATTGCCCTTGGATTTGGACATTTTAGTGCCGTCTTTGAGTACCATGCCTTGGGTCAATAAGCGCAAAAAGGGCTCGTCAGAGCTGACTAGACCTTGGTCACGCATCAACTTATGGAAAAAACGGGCGTAAAGCAGGTGAAGAATGGCATGTTCGATACCGCCGATATATTGATCAACAGGTGCCCAGTAATCAGCGCCTTTGTCGAGCATGGCATCGCTGCAGTTTCTGCTGGCGTAACGGGCGTAATACCAGGACGACTCCATAAAGGTGTCGAAGGTATCGGTTTCACGCTCCGCTTCGCCACCACATATTGGACACTGGCACTGATAAAACTCTGGCATCTTTTTGATAGGTGAGCCAACCCCATCAAAACTGATGTCTGTGGGCAAGACCACGGGCAGTTCATCTTCGGGAACCGGCACCGCGCCGCATTTTTCACAGTTGATCATGGGGATAGGGGTTCCCCAATAACGTTGTCGGGAGACTCCCCAGTCGCGTAAGCGGAAGTTGGTTTGTCGCTCGCCTTTTCCTTCTGCTTCCAGGTGTTCGGCAATGGCGCTAAAAGCTTGTTCGGAGCTGAGGCCGTCGAATTGACC
>Ga0209345_10003877_pt1 | contig 14952 bp, 4 predicted proteins | sample Cruoilmetagenom7_FD_187294 | JGI IMG/M metagenome (GOLD analysis project Ga0209345, IMG submission 187294) | Oil polluted marine microbial communities from Coal Oil Point, Santa Barbara, California, USA - Sample 7 (SPAdes) (version 2) | ecosystem: Environmental > Aquatic > Marine > Oil seeps ... | reverse complement strand
CTTCCGATCTCATCGCCGCTGCCTCCAGCCATGATGTCGGCCCCGGTGCCACCGTTGAGGGTATCGCTACCCTCGCCACCTAGCAGTACATCATTGCCGGCATTACCGTTCAGGACATCGTCCCCGGCCTGCCCGTTGAGGATGTTGGCGCCGCTGTTGCCGTTGATGATGTTGTTCAGTTCATTACCGGTGCCGTCGATATTGGCCGTACCGGTCAGGCTAAGGTTCTCTACATTGTCCGTCAGGGTGTAGGTGATGCTCGACTGCACATGGTCGGAGCCTTCGCCGACCTGCTCGGTCACAAGGTCTCCGGTATCGTCCACTACATAGGTATCATTCCCCGTACCGCCGTTCATGTCGTCGGCACCGGAGCCACCGTTCAGGGTATCGTTACCGGCATCACCGAAGAGCTGATCGCTACCCGCGCCGCCATTCAGGCTGTCGTTGCCGTCGCCGCCGATAAGCGTGTCATTGCCGTCACCGGCATTGATGGTGTCGTTGCCGCCCTGTCCGTCCAGCGCGTTGTCACCACTGTTGCCGGTGATCACGTTATTGAGGACATTGCCGGTACCGTTGAGATCCTTGGTGCCCGTGAGGGTCAGGTTTTCGACATTGTCGGTCAGGGTGTAGTCGATACTCGACTGCACTGTATCCGTCCCGCGGTTGACGCCTTCAGTCACGACGTCTCCGGCATCGTCCACCACATAGGTATCGTTGCCGTAACCGCCGCTCATGGTGTCCGCTCCTGCACCACCATCGAGGGTATCGTTACCGTTGTTGCCGACCAGGGTGTCGTCGCCACTCAGGCCGCGCAGGGTGTTGCTGCCGTTGTTGCCGGTGATGACGTTGTCGAGGTCGTTGCCGGTGCCGCTGATGCTGCTATAACCGGTAAGGGTGAGATTTTCTACATTGTCACTCAGCGTAAAGCTGACGCTGGATTGAACAAGGTCAATCCCCTCACCGGCCAGCTCGCTCACCTGATCGTCGGTATTGTCGACGATGTAGGTGTCGTCACCGCTGCCGCCCGCCATGGAGTCGGCACCATAGCCACCGTTCAGGAGGTCGTTGCCGGCACCGCCATCGAGCACATCATTGCTATAGCTGCCATAGAGTTTATCGTTACCCTCACCCCCTATCAGGGTGTCGTTACCACTGTTTCCGTAGAGAGTATCGTTACCCTCGAGTCCATCGAGGACGTTGGCAGCATTATTTCCGGTAATGACATTATTGAGTTCATTGCCGGTACCGTTGATGCTGGCGCTGCCGGTCAAGGTCAGGTTCTCGACGTTGTCCGTCAGGGTGTAGGTGATGCTGGACTGCACATGGTCGATGCCCTCACCTGCCTGCTCGGTCACGACATCGCCGACGTTGTCCACCACGTAGGTGTCGTTGCCCGTGCCACCGGCCATCACATCGACACCGGTACCGCCGTTCAGGGTATCATTGCCGGCATCGCCGGAGAGTTGATCATCACCCGCTTGTCCATTCAGGTTGTCATTGCCAGTACCACCACTCAGGATGTCATTGCCATCACCGGCATTGATGGTGTCATTGCCACCTTTACCATCCAGCACGTTATCACCGGTATTGCCGGTAATCATGTTGTTGAGGTTGTTACCAGTACCATCAAGGTTCTCGATGCCGGTGAGCGTCAACCTTTCAACATTGTCGGTAAGCGTATAGTCGATACTGGCCTTTACCGTGTCAGTACCCCATACGGCGCTCTCAGTAACCACATCACTGGAATCATCAACAATATAGGTGTCACTACCGTAACCGCCACTCATGGTATCGGCACCGCTACCGCCATCAAGCGTATCGTTGCCGTTGTTGCCGACCAGTGTGTCGTCGCCTGCCAGGCCCCGTAGAGTATTCCTGCCGTTATTACCTGTAATGACATTATTAAGGCTGTTACCGGTACCGCTGATATTGCTGTAGCCGGTCAAGTTAAGATTCTCGACATTGTCGCTCAGCGTATAGCTGATACTCGCCCGTACCGTGTCGTTGCCTTCGCCTGCCTGCTCTGTCACCTGGTCACCGGCGTTGTCGACAATATAGGTATCGTCGCCGCTACCGCCCGTCATGGTGTCGGCTCCGTAGCCGCCATTGAGAGTATCGTTGCCGGCACCACCTTCGATGACATCGTTACTGCTGCCGCCATTGAGCTGGTTGTTGCCGGTATTACCAAGGATGATGTTGTCGAGATTGTTGCCGGTGCCGTTGGTGTCGGCCTCACCGGTCAGGGTGAGGTTCTCCACATTACCTGAGAGGGTGTGACTGACCGAGGAATAAACAATATCGGTCCCTTCGCCCGCAGCCTCGCTCACCGCGTCGCCGGCATGGTCGACGATGTAGGTATCATCGCCCGCGCCACCGGCCATGCTGTCGGCGCCCGCTCCGCCGTCGATAGTGTTGGCACCGCTATTGCCGACGATCGTATTGCCGAGCCCGTTACCGGTACCGTCGATATCGGCCTCGCCGGTCAGGGTGAGGTTCTCGACGTTGTCGGAGAGGGTGTAGGTGGCCGAGGAGAGCACCGTGTCCGTGCCTTCCCCTGCCTGCTCCACCACGCTGTCCTGGGTGTGGTTGACGATGTAGGTGTCGTCACCTGCGCCACCAGCCAGCATGTTGATCCCGTCATTGGAGGTGATGACGTTGTCCAGCGCATTACCGGTACCGCTGAGGTCGGCGTTGCCGGTCAGGGTGAGGTTTTCGATGTTGTCGGACAGGACGTAGTTGGCCGAGGCCATGACCGTGTCGATGCCCTCATCGGCATTCTCGACAACGGTATCGGCGCTGTCATCCACCAAATAGGTATCGTCGCCCAAGCCACCAGCCAAAGTGTCGACACCCGCGCCACCGTCGAGCGTATTGTTGCCCGCATTACCGGTGAGGGTGTTGTCCAAGGCGTTGCCGGTGCCGTCCAGATCCGCCGAGCCGGTCAGCACCAGATTCTCGACATTCTCCGCCAGGGTGTAGCTGATCCCTGCTTCGACAGTATCGATGCCCTCGTCGGCTTCCTCGACAACCGTGTCGCCGGCATCGTCCACCACATAGGTGTCGTCGCCTGCACCGCCGATCAGCGTATCTGCACCGGCGCCGCCGTCGATGCGGTTCGCGGCGCTGTTGCCGGTAATGGTGTTGTCCAGGGAATTGCCGGTGCCGTCGATTGCCTCGCTGCCGGAAAGCTCGAGGTCCTCGACATTGCTGGTCAGGGTGTAGCTGACAGAGGCCTCGACCGTATCGAGGCCCTCATCCGCCGATTCGACGACCCGGTCGCCGGCATCATCCACCCCATAGCGATCATCCCCGGCACCACCGGCCATGGCATCGGCACCGCTGCCGCCATCAAGAAGGTCATCGCCCCCGTTGCCGAGCAGTGTGTCGTCCCCGGCCATACCGTACAGGGTGCTGTCGCCATCGTTGGCCCGCAGTACATTGTTCAGGCTGTTGCCGGTGCCGGTGAGCGCCGCCCCCCCCGTCAGGTTCAGGTTCTCCACATAGTCGCCGAGGGTGTAATCGATGGAGGCCTCCACCGTATCGAACCCTTCATAGGCCGCCTCGGTCACCACATCCCCGGCATCATCGACCACATAGGTGTCGTTGCCGGCACCACCGGTCATCGTGTCGGCACCCGTGCCGCCGTCCAGGCGGTTGTCACCGGCATTACCGGTGAGGGTGTTGTCCAGAGCGTTGCCGCTGCCGTCAATGTTGCCCGAACCGGTCAGGGTCAGCTCCTCGATGTTGTCGCCCATGGCGTGGCTGGCACTGGCGAACACGCGATCATAGCCTTCGCCCACGTTCTCGACGACGCTGTCGCCGGAGCTATCCACGAAATAGGTGTCACCGCCCTCGCCGCCGATCAGGGTGTCAGCGCCGCTTCCGCCGTCGAGCACATCGTCCCCGGTGAAGCCCTCAAGCACATTGGTCCCGCCGTTGCCCTTGAGCACGTTGTTCAGATCGTTGCCAGCGCCGTTGATCGCCGCATACCCGGTCAGGGTCAGGTTTTCCACGTTGTCGGTCAGGGTGTAACCGACACTGGACTCCACTGAGTCAACACCTTCCCCCTCGACCTCGACTACCGTGTCGCCACTGTCATCGACCACATAGGTGTCATTGCCGCTGCCGCCCACCAGCGTGTCAGCACCTGCCCCACCGTCGAGCGTATCGTTCCCCGCCAGGCCATGCAGGGCGTTGTCGGCGCTATTTCCTTTAATGACGTTGTCGAGCTCGTTGCCTGTCCCGTCAATCGCCTCGCTGCCGGTAAGCGTGAGGTTCTCCAGATTATCGCCCAGCGTCCAGGTAACGCTGCTCTGTACCGTGTCGGTACCTTCGCCGGCTGCCTCGACAGCCGTATCCTCCGTCCGGTCCACCACATAGGTATCGTTGCCGCGTCCGCCCACCAGCGTGTCGGCGCCGGCTCCGCCTTCGAGGGTGTCATTGCCTTCCAGGCCGTGCAGGGTGTTGTCGCCATCGGTACCGATGAGGGTGTTATCCAGGGTATTGCCGGTGCCGGTGTTCGCCTCGCCGGTAAGAGTCAGGTTCTCGACGTTGTCACCCAAGGTGTAATCGAACGGGCTGATCACCGTATCGGTACCTTCGCCTCCGGACTCAACCACGCTGTCACCGGCGTCATCCAGGATGTAGGTGTCGTCGCCGCGGCCTCCCGCCATCACGTCGGCGCCGGTCCCACCATCCAGGGTGTTGCTGCCGCTATTGCCGGTAATGATGTTGTCCAGTTCGTTGCCGGTGCCATCGATAGCGCTGTGGCCGATGAGGGTGAGGTCTTCCAGGTTATCCCCGAGCGCGTAGGTTCGGCTCGAGCGCACCGTGTCGCTGCCTTCATTGGCGAGCTCGACCACACTGTCTCCGGCATTGTCCACCACATAGGTGTCATTGCCGGTGCCGCCAATGAGGGTGTCGGTACCCGTGCCGCCATCGAGCCAATCATCGCCCTCCAGGCCGTACAGGATATTGGCACCGCTGTTGCCTTTGAGGGCGTTGCCCAGTTCGTTGCCAGTGCCGTCGATGTCCGACAGGCCGGTGAGGGTGAGGTTTTCGACGTTATCAGTAAGGGTGTAGGCGATGGAGGATTCGACCGTATCGGCCCCCTCACCAGCATTCTCCTGCACTACATCCCCGTCGCTTTCCACGACATAGGTGTCGTTGCCGCTACCGCCGATCATCGTATCGGCCCCGGCACCACCGTCCAGACGGTCGTCACCGGCCAGCCCCTGCAAGGTGTTGTCGGCGCTGTTGCCAGTCAGTGTGTTGTCCAGGTCATTACCCGTCCCGCTCACGGCCTCCTCGCCGGTCAGAGTGAGATTTTCCAGGTTATCACCGAGGGTGTAGTCGAGGTGGGTGTGTACCGTGTCGGTACCTTCGCCGACCGCTTCTACCACTGTATCATCGAGGCTGTCGACCACATAGGTGTCATCACCTTCGCCACCGGCCATCACATCGGCGCCTGCGCCGCCGTCGAGCAGGTCGTTCCCGATGCCGCCGACCAGGGTATCGGCACCTTCGCCGCCCTGGAGCGTGTTGTCGCCACTGTTACCGATGATGACGTTGTCCAGCTCGTTGCCGGTGCCACTGGTGTTCGCCTCGCCCAGCAGGGCGAGGTTCTCGACGTTTTCGCTCAGTGTGGCCGAAGCGCGGGCCGCGACAGTATCGATACCGCCGTCCGTCTCTTCGACTATCGTGTCGCCGGCATTGTCCACCACATAGGTGTCGTTGCCTGCGCCGCCCACAAGCGTGTCGGTACCGCTGCCGCCATCGAGCCAGTCGTTGCCGTCGTGGCCGTAGAGAATGTCATTACCCCCGCCCCCGGCGAGGATATCGTTAGCCTCGGTACCCTCCAGAGTGTCGTCGCCTGATGAGCCCACCTGCAAGGCATCCAGATCGAGCTCACGTCCGTCGGCGAAACGCACCGTATCGAGCCGGTGCGTCTCTTCCGCCAGGCTGCCGAACCAGTTGGCGATCGCAATGCGGTCTGCGCTGCCGTAGCGGGTGAAGACCAACGCATCGCCCTCGGCGGAGATGTCGAGGTCCCCGACGCGGATTCCTGCGCCGAATTCGAGTGCATCCTCACCGCTGTCCCCGTGCGTCTCGATAATGGTGTTGGCGCCGTCGCCCTGGTTGAAGCGGTAGGTGTCGTTGCCGGCACCACCGTAGAGGGTGTCGTTGCCAGTGCCGCCGTTGAGAGTGTCGTCTCCCTGACTGCCTAACACCAGATCGTTGCCACTGCCATCGGTAAGAATATCGCCCGCCGCATCGCCGGTGACAATCTCGGAAGCATTGCTGCCAGTGCCGTCGGTCTCGATATTGTCGTAGCCGAACTCGGCCAGCGCCGCCAGCACGTCGGGGTTGTCACCGTCGCTATCCAGCCAGCCGTAAAGCAGGCCCAGACCGTCCCAGCCCATGCCCGTGAGATTGCTGCCGGCCATGCGCTGCAAGTCGAGCAGGTCACGCACCGCCTCGGCCGGCGCCGCGTCGAAGCGGGCCTCGAAGGCGGCGGCGGTGTCACTGAAGTCAAAGGCCAGCCCGGCCTCGGAGAAGCTCAGGCCGATAGCGTCCATATAGGGTTTGAGGCGGGTCTGTAAGAGTAATCCGTCATAGACGGAGCTGCGCAGGCTCTCGTATGCCCGTTCCAGGAAAGTGATTTGAGCACTGGACAGCGGCACATAGACCGGTCGCGATCCGGCAAAAATTCCTATAGAACTACCACTACTACTGGTATCGGCGCTACTGACAGATAAGAAAGTGTTGGCGCCTGTGCGTACACCCTCCGGCTCGATGTCGACGAAAGTCATACCGTTGAACTGTTCGAGCACTGCAATGAGCTTGGTCACCCGTGCCTGCTCGGCAAGCAGTTCCTCGCGGCGTTGGACGGCAATGGGATCATAAGCAATACTGCCGGAGCCGCTGTTTGAGGAGCCGCTGCCGGCCAGAAGGTTGGTGCTGAGCATCGAGGAGGTGAGGCCCGGTACCAGGTATTGCAGGCGGTAGCCCTGCGTTTCGGCCTGCTCAATGCTAGTGAGGCTACTCGAAGAAGCAGCCCATTCCTGTATCAGGTCATCGATCCGTGCGAGCTGCTCACCTTTGGTGGTGGCCTGGGAGTAGTACTCAACGGAGTTTGCAAGGGAGGATGAGAGGCTGGAAGCCTCGCGCAAGTCGCGCACATTGCCCGAACCCTGCATATCGGCCAAGGCCTTGGCTTGCTCGGTAAGGGGAATGGTATCGCTGAATTCGCGGTAGAAGGGGTTGTCGATGAGATCGATATCGGCCATGTTGCCGGTGACCTCGCCCAAGGTACCCTCGGAACCATCGGTGCGGATGTAGGAACCCAGGTCGGCCACGGCGTTGCCGTTGGGCAGGACTTGGGTGTTTTCCTCTTTCGCCACATGGAAGCCGGCGATGCCGAGTTCCTCGAGGGTTTTCAGCTCGCCTTCATCAGTCTTGCCGTCAGAGTTCAAATCCTGCCAGACGCGCAGCTTGTCCCAATTGACGTCGTTGGTATTGACGATACCGTCACCGTTGGTGTCCTCGGCGGACAAGGCATCAAAGCCGTCAACGGATTGGCCAACGACATCTCCGTTTTCATCCAACAGCGGGGTGGAGTCGCCGAATAGCTCTGTGCCGTTGTCTATAAGGCCGTTTTCATTGCGATCGAGGACTAGATAGCCGTCGTCGGGCTTGATCCAGCCTGTGGCATTGGCGGTGCCATCACCGTCGTGGTCAAAAAGGATGGGATTATTGGGATCGATACCGGTGGTTTCGAGGCCGTCGCCGTCGAGATCGAGCGTCAACGGGTCGCGCCGTTGGATCCAGTTACGGGCCGCGTTGAAGTAATCGTTGATATCAGAGAATATTTCATTGACATCTGCCATCAAATCGTCAATTAAGACTTGAGCATCATCAATAAATTCAAACAAAGGTGAGAAGAAATCATTCCGATGTTGTTCAAATAACTCCCAAAACTCGGGGTCTGATAAGGTATCAACTACATCGTTGAACACATTCTCGACAACATCAAGGTTAGTGGCAATTGCAAAACCCGTTGCAATTGCAACGGCCACGGGAGCACCAGGTACCGCAAGAACAACCCCAATGGCTGCCAAAGTACTCAAACTTGTGCTTGTTAACCCAAGAACATTGCTTGGTGATATTGTACCATTTGTATAATTAGAGATATTATTTGCTACTTGAAGACCCAGAGCAGAAATATTGGCGCCAATTCCGAATGGAGTAGATGAAAGTATTGTTGCTGCAAGCCCATAAGTATTTGTAATAACATCAAGTCCATTTTGACTATTACTGAGATTTTCTCCGTTTTGGTACGCAGAAATAAGATCAGGAATATCCTTATACGTGACCGCAGCCATAACCTTTCCTCGTTTCAATCCATTAATTTAGCGATGACAAAAAACAAAAAAAACATCAATGAAACCACATTTGAAAAACACAAAACCCTTGCACTTCTTTCTCCTTTATAGTTTTTGACACTAATACTCCATACATCCCACACGTATTTTTTATCTTTGCTCTTAGAGTCCCACCCCATAATAAAAGATCTTATTAAATAATTAATTAGCATAGACAAAAAAAGAAAAACCAACAGGACATCACTGAAATAATTCTTAACGTCATACAAAAATTTATCAGGTTTAAGAAATAGTGAAAACCCACCATAAAAAAAGAAACAAATAAATAGAAAAAATAAAAATAAAAAAACACCCTTTTCGTCTTTTCTAATATTAAGATTAAAAAAATTTTTTAATCCATCATTTTTATCACAACTTTCAATAAGTGAGTTAAAATTCCAAAATACAAGGATCGACCCAATAATCAATGCTATTAGTAATGCTCCCATTTTATTTACATCTCCGCTGCACACCATGAAGAAAATTCATTTTAATTCAGATCATTATAATTATCAGCCGTCACGGTGAAACTGTACATAATACTTAGACGTATCATCATGCCTCTTTCCTTTCCATATTTTTTCCACCACCTTTCCCAACAATCAATGTTTCGTTTACTAAAAGCTTTTTAGGAACCTTGTGCGCAACAAACAATATCGTCACTTTTCCGTTCAGGTTATTAATTGTCGCGGCAAAGCTCTCGGCAGCATGATCGTCGAGGTTTGATGTCGCCTCATCAAAAATAAGTATTTCGGGGCGTTTCAACAACGCTCGCGCAATAGCAACACGCTGTCTTTGCCCCCCTGAGAGTCCTACGCCATTTTCACCCAGCTGTGTTTGATAACCGTTCGGCAGGTGTTCGATAACATCGTGAATACCCGCCCAGCGGCAAGCAGAGATAATCTCCTCAAAACTCGAAAGGGGGTTGGCCATATGGAGGTTTTCATACACCGTTCCGGAGAACAGGCGCGTTTCCTGGGGAACTACGCCTATTCTGGAGCGCAATTCATTAGCGGCGAAGTGCCGGATATCTCTGTCACCGAGCAATATTCGCCCATTGCCCGGCCGGTAGAATCCAAGGATGAGTTTTGCGAGCGTGCTTTTCCCTGAGCCTGAGGGGCCCATTACCAGAGTCGTCTTACCTGAGGCGAAGGTGTAAGAAAACTCAGTGAAAAGCCAAGGATGATCATCGCTGTAACGGAAACTGACATTTTCCAGGGCAACTCCCGCCTTGCCATTCTTGGCCCGGTTTGGTGTGACGGCATAAGGCTCCGTCGGCACATTCATCAGATCACCAAGGCGTTTTACTGCTAAGTTAGCCTGCTGGAACTCCTGGTAGAGACCAACCAGCCTGAGCAGAGGCTGAGACAACCTTCCTGCAAACATTTGGAATGCCACCAGCATACCGATGGTGAACCCGTCGTTCTGCATCACGAGCAATGCGCCAACCACCAGGATTGCCAATGTTTGCATTTGCTCTAGTGATTGGGAGAGGGTGTTGTAGGTGTTTGAAATCTGTCGAGTGGAGAACGTGGAGTGAAGATAGTCGGCCAGGAAGTTGCCATAGCGACGCTCGAGCTGGGGCTCGAGTTGCAGTGATTTAACCGTCTCCATGCCACTGACGTATTCGGTAACGAAGGCCTGATTCCTCGCGCCCAGCAGGAACTGCTTATTCAGCCGCTCCCGCAGTATGGGGGTCACAAGTATGCTCAGCAGTGTAAGTAGAGCGAGCAAGCCAACTGCAATCAGTGAGAGCTGCCAGCTGTACCAGAACATGATTGCCAGCAGCACGATCATGAACGGCACATCCAGAAGCAGCGAAATGGCCGCCCCCGAGACGAATTCGCGGATGGTCTCCACCCCCTGAATGCGTGCCACCAATGTGCCGGTGGGGCGGTTGGCGAAATAGGGCATGGGCAGCTTCACCAGATGGGCAAAGACCCGGTGGCCCAGTACCGCATCGATACGGTTACCAGTATGGATAACCAGGTACTGGCGAATCCAGGTAAAGGAGGCGGAGAACAGGATGGCAAGCACCATCCCGGCGCCGATGGCGATGAGGGTACTCTGGGTTTGGTGAACCACCACCTTGTCGATGATGACCTGGGTGAACAACGGCGTGGCCAGGCCGACCAGTTGCAGGATCAGAGAGGCGGCGAGTACATCCCGCCAGACGCCTTTGTGCTTCAGCAGCTCCGGGACAAACCAGCGGAAGCCGAACTCTTTCTCTTCGACGGCCTTTTTACCGTCCTCATCACGCAGTTCCTCCGACTTGGGCGCAACAAGGTAAATGACAGGCTCGATCAGCGTTTCGAGTTCGGCAGCAGGGAGTTGATGGGGTGTCTCAGTGTCCGGTTGGAAGTAGTGAATGCTCTCTTCGTCGGCATCGGAGATCAGGATAGGCTGCCAATGCTGGGCAGACTCCCCCTCTTCAGGGGTATCTTGGTCGCCGGCTGAATCGGCCAGAATATCTGAAGGCTCCGTACGCAGAAAGGCAATACAGGGCAATGTAAGCGCGGAAAAATCCTCCACCACCGCCGCCGCGCATTGACCATGGCGCAGCCCTAGACCATCTAGCGCACGAAGGAACTCGGCGATGCCGTAATCACCTGCTTCGGGGGGATGCTGCTGAACGAACAAAGCTGAATCAAAGGGAATTTTGTGAAAGCGGCATATGCTCCCAATCAGCCATACAGCATGTTCTGCTTGTAGCTTTACTGAACTCTCCATGTACTTTCCTAGGCCATCCAATGGCATGCCAGATTAGGCACGTAAATTTATGACATCATCATGGACTTCTGTAAACGACAAAGCACAATTATTGCGTGGCTATTGATAAGTATCATAAGTCGAGTCAGCTGACCCTCTCCCTGAATCAGCACGGTGCCTCTAAGGAGGTTCGTTATTTTCCACCCCGCCAAACTAACCAACCATTTCGAAAGTACGTGACGTAGTCTCTGCTTCCAGCTGCGCACTTTAACCAGATCAACCCCGGTGTCAATTACCTTCGGGTGGTGCACGGAATGAAGGTGGAGGCTGCATTTTGTCATTGTGCGAGGCCATCGCAATGAGCCTTTAACCATTGCGACCAGCATCCCGATAATTGCCTTTTTGGCGTCGATTATCGTGTCCAACTCCACCACTCTTGTCGAGAGGCGCTTGCGGTTATCGGATGTATCAATTTCCAGCAGGTAGCGCTCGCTGCCACTGGGTAGCCTGAAGTGTGCCAGCAGGTAGTGACGAGGTCGCCCATCCTCCATCATGTAACCCCTACAACGCGGGACCGCTGGAAGGGGCCTGACATTAAGTGACAGCAGACTGATATCAGACTCTTGGATTATTTCTTCTATGACTTGGCGGAGCAGCTCAAAACCTTTTTTAGCGTCTATTACTTCACACCCTTCCCTCAATTGTTCAAACACTCCAAGCGCTATGGTGCCTTCACTCACGGGGGGATTACCGGGTGATCGATCCAGGGTCAGAAAGATAGCAAGCTTTAGGTCAGATAGAAGATGGTGCAAACGCCGTGTTTGCTGCCGGGCAAGCGATGGGAGCGCCCCAGGGAAGACACGTCCCTTGTGTAAATGAACGGTTTGTATTCCGGCCCCGGACCTCGGCTGCGGCCTTCTTTGAGCATTCTGTCGATCTGAGACTGTGTCAGCCCCTTGAATGCTCCAGACATGATAAAGCCAGCATCTGCTATGTGGATATTCTCAACGTAGCAGACACTGGCTCAGGATGAAACTTTATTTCCATCCCACATTTTTCTTTGTGACACAGGTATCTCTTATTCCACCGTCACACTCTTGGCCAGATTACGAGGCTGATCCACATCCGTGCCCTTGAGAACGGCTACGTGATACGACAGCAATTGCAATGGCAATGTAAAGGCTATCGGATCCAGTATGGCGGGCATCTCGGGCAGATGAATCACATGCACCCCTTCCTCTGGCTGGATGCTCTGCTCACAACCGGCAAACACAAACAGCTCGCCACCTCGCGCACGCACTTCCTGCAGGTTGGCCTTGAGCTTGTCCAGCATGCCATTGCGGGGCGCCACCGCGATCACCGGCATATCCTTGTCTACCAGTGCCAGCGGGCCATGTTTGAGCTCGCCAGCCGGGTAGGCTTCGGCATGAATGTAGGAGATCTCCTTCAACTTGAGGGCCCCTTCCATTGCCACCGGATAAAGGCTGTTGCGGCCCAGGAACAGCGCATGGTGCTTCTCGGCAAAGTGCGTCGACATCTGCTCAATCGCCCCGTCCAGCTGCAGCAGCTGCTGCAGCAGTTCAGGCAGTTGTTGCAGGGCAGCTATCAGCTCGGCCTCCCGCGCTTGAGTCAGATTATGGCGACGCCCCAAAGCGATGGTGGTCAGCAACAGCGCAACCAGCTGAGACGTAAACGCCTTAGTGGAGGCCACGCCAATCTCGGGCCCTGCGTTGGTCATCAGGCTCAAGTCAGACTCGCGCACCAGTGAGCTGCCCGGCACGTTGCAGATTGCCAGCGTGGCCAGCACTCGATCCTTCACCTCACGCAGCGCCGCCAGGGTATCGGCCGTCTCGCCGGACTGGGACAGGGTCAGCAGTAGCGTACCCTCGGGCAGCACTACCGGGCGATAACGGAATTCACTGGCCACTTCAACCATGCAGGGGATGCCCACCAGATCCTCGATCCAGTATTTGGCGACCATGCCGGCATGGTAGCTGGTACCACAGGCCACGATTTGCACCTGTTTCACCTGGTCGAACACCTCACTTGCACCACTGCCAAATGCCTGCTCCAACAAGTGACCCGAGGCGGTACGCCCTTCCAGTACCGCCTGCATTACGCGCGGCTGCTCGTAGATTTCCTTGAGCATGAAGTGACGAAACTCACCCTTGTCGGCATTGCCCAAGCCATGCTCGAAGGTGGTTACGGCGCGTTCGACCGATTGCCCCCGGGCATCAAACACCTGAATCTGCTCCGCCTCCAGCACCGCAATGTCGCCATCCTCAAGAAACATGAAACGGTCGGTCACCGGCAGCAGTGCAAGCTGATCAGACGCGATAAAGTTTTCGCCGATTCCCACCCCGATCACCAGCGGACTGCCCTTGCGAGCGGTCAGTAACTGCTCCGGGCTGTCGGCGTGAATCACGCCAAGGGCAAACGCACCTTCCAGATGGCTCAGCGTCTGGCGCAGCGCATCCACCAGGCCCAGGCCCTGCTGCAGTTCTCGATCCAGCAGGTGTGCCACCACTTCAGTATCGGTTTCTGAGGTGAAGACATACCCCTGTTGCTGCAGTTCACGCTTGAGCGGCTCAAAGTTTTCGATAATGCCATTGTGCACTACGGCAAGACGCTCGCCGGACATGTGCGGGTGGGCATTCTGTTCCGAGGGTTTACCGTGCGTGGCCCAACGCGTGTGAGCGATACCCAGGTTACCACTCAGCGGCTGCTGCTCGCAGGCATCCGCCAACGCCTGTACCTTGCCGATGCGGCGCAGACGGCTGATCTGGCCCTGGTCCAGCACCGCCATGCCGGCAGAATCATAGCCACGGTACTCAAGCCGACGCAGTCCTTCCAGCAGAATACCGGCCACGGAGCGCGCCGCGATGGCGCCTACAATTCCACACATGCTCAGGATCCTTTTTTCTGCGGGCGTGCCCAGTTATCGATATTGATCTGCTTGCCTCGGGCTACAGCCAGCTGGTTGTCGGCCACGGCTTTGGTCACGGTAGAACCTGCCCCAATTGTTGCTCCGGCACCGACTTCGACCGGTGCAACCAGCGAACTGTTTGAACCGATAAAGGCGCCGTCGCCGATGCGGGTCAGCGACTTGTTAACACCATCATAGTTGCAGGTGATGGTGCCGGCCCCCACATTGACCCCACGGCCAATATCGGCGTCGCCAATATAGGTCAGGTGGTTGATTTTGGAGCCCTCACCGATACGGGCCTTCTTGGTTTCGACAAAGTTGCCGATCTTGCCACCCTTGGCCAGCTCGGTGCCGGGACGCAGGCGGGCAAAGGGACCGATCTGGGCGTTGTCACCTACAGTTGCACCATCAATCATCGAGTTGGCCTCGATGCGACTGCCGGCACCGATCACCGCATTGCGAATCAGGCAGTTGGGGCCAATTTCAACACCATCGCCCAGTACCACATCGCCTTCGAACACCGCGTTGATATCGATCAGCACGTCGCGCCCGGCTTTAAGCTCGCCACGGATATCGATGCGAGCGGGATCAGCCAGGGTCACGCCCTCAGCCATCAGTGCTTCAGCCTGCTGCTGCTGGTACCAGCGCTCCAGTTGAGCCAGTTGCAGACGATTGTTGACGCCTTGAACCTCCTGCTCCGCTTCCGGCTGAATGGCGCGTACTCGCATGCCTTCTTCTGCCGCCATCGCGATCACATCAGTAAGGTAGTATTCGCCCTGAGCATTATTGGCAGACAGACGCGGCAACCATTCATGCAACGCAGCGGAAGGTAGCGCCAGAATGCCGGTGTTGACCTCGCGGATCAGCTTTTGCTGTTCGCTGGCATCCTAGATC
>Ga0209345_10003876_pt1 | contig 14952 bp, 12 predicted proteins | sample Cruoilmetagenom7_FD_187294 | JGI IMG/M metagenome (GOLD analysis project Ga0209345, IMG submission 187294) | Oil polluted marine microbial communities from Coal Oil Point, Santa Barbara, California, USA - Sample 7 (SPAdes) (version 2) | ecosystem: Environmental > Aquatic > Marine > Oil seeps ... | reverse complement strand
GGGGTTTGCATGAGAATTTTGTGTGGGGGTATGCGACCTTGTCGGGTCAATTGTTGCGGTTAGACTGCAACGTGTTAGCTTGCTGAATATAGTAATAGTTCTGTTTTGCGGGCATAGTGTCGGCAAGGCCAAAAAAATAAAGAAAACAAGACTAAATATTTGCTCTGGGAAACATAGGAGACAGCCCATGAAATACGGTACTGCAGCTCTGCTGGCGGCGACGGTCGCGGCCGGGGCACTTGCCCCGACGCTTGCGTTTGCGCAGAAAAATGGTGGGACGCTAAGAATATACCACCGCGGAAACCCGCCAAGTGCATCGGTCCACGAAGAAGCAACAACATCAACGATGGTGCCGTTTGCGGTTGTCTTCAACAATCTCGTGGAGTTCGATACAACGAAACCGATCAACACGATTGATACGATTGTTCCTGACCTAGCTACTAAGTGGTCATGGGATGCCGGCAAGACAAATTTGACGTTCGATCTCCGTAAAGGTGTTAAATGGCATGACGGCAAGCCGTTCTCCGCCAAGGATGTGAAATGCACGTGGGATTTGCTGCAGGGCAAATCAAAGTCTCGCCTGCGTAAGAATCCTCGCAGCATTTGGTATCACAACCTTAAGGGCGTGACCGTCAATAGCCCGACGTCTGTGACGTTCACGTTGAACCGTCCGCAGCCGGCTTTCTTGAAGCTACTGGCGGCCGGGTACTCTCCAGTCTATCCGTGTCATGTTGCTCCGAAACAGATGCGGACGCATCCGATTGGGACCGGGCCGTTTAAATTCGTGTCGCTTAAGCGAAATGAATCAGTATCGCTCAAGAAAAATCCTGATTATTACAAGAAGGGCATGCCTTATCTTGATGGGATCGAATATAAAATCATCAAGAGCCGGTCGACACGGGTGCTGGCATTCTCTGCTGGTGAATTTGATATGACGTTCGCGGGCGACGTCAGCATTCCGCTATTGAAGGATGTTAAGGCGCGAGCTCCGAATGCCGTGTGCAAAGTCAATGCGTCCGGGGTTAGCACGAACCTGATCATCAATAGCAGTGCGCCACCGTTTAATAATCCAAAGATCCGGACGGCGATGGCTCTGACTATGGACCGCCAAGCCTTCATAGACATTTTAAGCCAAGGCAAATTCCAAAGAGGTACGGCAATGCTGCCGCTGCCCGAAGGACGTTGGGGCATGCCTGCCAAAATGATGCAGTCATTGTCTGGATATAGTCTGGATGTGAAAGCAAGCCGTGCGAAGGCACTGAAGATTATGGAAGGGCTCGGCTACACCAAGGATAAGCCACTTAAAGTCAAAGTTTCGACGCGGAATATCGCGATTTATCGTGACCCGGCAGTGCTGCTTATTGACCAGCTTAAGTTGATCAATATCGACGCTGTTCTGGAAGTTGTTGAAACCAGTCAATGGCATGCCAAGGTTGCCCGAAAGGATTATTCTGTCGGCTTGAATCTGACCGGTGTCGGTGTCGATGATCCAGACGTTAATCTGTATGAAAACTACTGGTGCACATCGCAACGGAACTACACCAAGTATTGCAACAAGGATCTGCAAAAGCTGATCAATAAGCAATCTGAAGAAAGCGACTATGAAAAACGCCGGAAGATGGTGTGGGAAATCGACAAGCAGTTGCAGGAAGATGGGGCTCGGCCGATGATCTATCATCGTCGTAGCGCGACTTGCTGGCACCCGTATGTAAAGGGCTTTCTAGCTCCTCAGAACAGCAGCTACAACGCTTGGCGTCAGTTTGAGCATGTGTGGCTTGCAAAGAAGAAATAGGGTGATTTAAGCCCTATCGAATGTCGCATTCACATGCGAAAATGACGATCTCCGGCGGAGCAGAGACTGCTTCGCCGGGTCTCACTTGCTACTGAGCCTCGAGTTGGACCTCTGGCATATTGTGGTGTGTTTTCGGGCGGCGCTATCGGAAGGTGGCGGGTTGCTTTTGGGCACTTAGTCTCAATATTGCTGCGGAGATGGCAGAGCTAGCTTGGTTTTTGGGCGACATATGAGCGTGCGGATCATCAGTGTTGTGTTGATCTAGGTAGCGCTGTTTTTGGAGGGTGGTGATGACCGGTTACGTCATCCGCCGACTGTTATTGATGGTCCTGACGTTGTTCGGGATGTCGATACTGATCTTTGTTATGCTGCGGCTCGTGCCTGGCAACATCTCGGATATCTTGTTTGATTCCGCAGGGTTCGTTGATCCGGTCGATAAGGCAAGACTTGAGGCTGAACTTGGCCTCGATCAACCAATTTTGGTGCAGTACTGGCAGTGGATTTCTGGTCTGTTGCAGGGTGATCTCGGATACGCTTACGTTTCAGAGAAGCCTGCGATCGATGAAATTTTGCCGCGAATTCCAGTTACCGCAAAATTGGCAGCACTGGCCTTATTCTTTTCGGTTATCCTGGGTGTGCCGCTTGGGGTTATAAGCGCCGTCAAGCAAGATACGTGGCTCGATTATATCCTACGGGTGGTCAGTCTGAGTGGGTTGTCGCTTCCATCGTTCTGGCTCGGCCTTCTGATCTTGATGGCCTTTGTGCAATGGTTTGGATGGATCCCAATTTACACGGATAAGCCCGACACGCTTTTGAAAGAGTTGGGGCTTTTGAGTATCCCGGCTGCGGCCGTCGGGTTTCGAGCGTCGGCGTTGATAATGCGGCTCACGAGATCATCAATGCTTGAGGTGATGCGGCAGGATTATATCCGGACCGCGCGGGCTAAAGGCGCCTCGGACTTTGCAATCAACTACGATCATGCGCTGCGGAACGCAATGCTACCGGTGATCACGATCATCGGTATTGAGGCCGCCTTCTTAATTGGCGGACTGATTGTGACTGAAACCGTTTTCAATATACCGGGGGTGGCTCGGTTCCTGGTGGAAGCTATTCAGTGGCGTGACTATCCGATTGTGCAGAATTTGGTGATGCTGATCGCGTTCATCGTAGTGTTCGTCAACTTCCTCGTTGATATGGCGTATGCCGCGTTCGACCCACGCATCAAATATCAATAGTCGTGAAATACCAATTTTCGTGACCCGTTGTGGTCCACCTAGGAGTGTTTATCGTGGCCGCCGTAGACCATGACGCCGAACTGCAAAAAGCCGGAGCCAACATCAATGGCGGCTTCGGTTCGTTGCTGTTCTTTATCCGAAGCTATCCGCTGGGTGCATTCGGCGCGATTATCGTGCTGTCATTTGTGCTGACTGCTATATTCGCGGATTTTATTACGGGTTATGATCCGACAACAACGAGTGCCGCGTCTTCGTTGGCAAAGCCCGGTATCGCGCACATATTTGGTGCTGATTTCATGGGGCGCGATATGTTCAGCCGCATCGTTTATGGTGCGCGGATATCGCTCATTGTCGGGATTGGCTCGGCGCTGCTTGGTTCTATATTTGGTGTGATTGTCGGGCTTTCTTCTGGCTATATTGGCGGCTGGTTCGACCTTTTGATGCAGCGCATTATCGATATCATGCAGGCGCTTCCGCTGTTGGTCATGGCCTTGCTAATGGCTGCGGCGCTTGGGCCTTCGCTGATCAATACGGTGATTGCGATTGCCATTCCGCTGATCCCGCAAACGGCGCGTGTTATTCGGGCGAACACTCTGGCGCTTCGTGAGATGCCGTTCGTTGAAGCTTCGAAAGCGGTGGGGATGAGCGAATGGCGCATTGCTGTGAAGCATATTCTGCCAAATACGCTTGCGCCTCTGATCGTGCTTGGTACAGCGAAACTAGGCTCGGCTATTCTGACTGAAGCTTCTTTATCGTTCCTCGGGTTGGGTATTCCAGAGCCACATCCGTCGTGGGGACGAATGTTGTCGGAGTCGGCTGCGGAATATGTGCGGACGGCACCCTGGCTGGTAATCTTCCCAGGTCTCGCAATCTCTGTCGTGGTGTTTGGTACGAACCTGCTGGGTGATGCGCTTCGTGACATACTCGACCCGCGGCAACGTCAATAGTCGGTGGATAGGCGGGGCGAAATCAACTTGGCCTCATGGTAGATTTGGGCGAACGGTAGAACAGGCATAATTCATGAGCGTTGCAAACGACCATCAAGAGATAACTGGCGCGGCACCAGCCAGTTCAACTTCGGATGAAATTCTCAATGTTGAGGGGTTGAAGACTTACTTCTTCACGCGGCAGGGGACGGTGAAGGCAGTCGATGGCTTGTCTTTTTCTCTGAAGCGAGGAGAGACGCTGGCAATTGTCGGTGAATCTGGTTGCGGGAAATCGATTACTGCGCTCTCGATATTGCGGCTTATTCCTTATCCGCCTGGCCGGATCATTGATGGATCAATTACGCTTGAAGGCGAGGATTTGATGACCGCTGATGAAGCCCGGATGCGGGAAATTCGCGGTAATGATGTGTCGATGATTTTTCAGGAGCCGATGACGTCGCTTAATCCCGTGATGACCATTGGCCGGCAGGTCAGTGAAGCGTTGATTTTGCATCAGGGAATGACGAAGGGGGAGGCGCTGGCGAAATCCATCGAGATGCTGGATTTGGTACGCATTCCAGAACCTGATCAGCGGGTGCATGACTACCCTCACCAGTTGTCTGGCGGGATGAGGCAGCGTGCCATGATCGCAATGGCGTTGGCGTGCAATCCCAAGGTGCTGATTGCCGATGAACCGACAACGGCTCTCGATGTTACGATCCAAGCGCAGATTCTCACGTTGATGGTTGATCTGCAGAAGCGGCTCGATACGGCGGTGATCCTCATCACGCACGACCTTGGTGTCGTGGCGGAGACGGCGCAGCGAGTGATTGTGATGTATGCGGGCCGCAAGATTGAAGAGGCCAGCGTTGAGGGCCTCTTCGCTGGGGCGCTGCACCCTTATACACACGGCCTGTTGGCGTCGATCCCGCGTCTCGATCTTATTCGTGGTGTCGGCGATGGGGAAGAAGAGCGGTTGCAGGAGATTGCGGGAATCGTGCCGGCTCTTAGCGACCTTCCGGAAGGATGCGCGTTCGCGCCGCGATGCAAATTTAGTGATGCGAAATGCGTCAGCCAGTACCCAGCTTTTGAAGAGAAGCGGGAGGGGCACTGGGCTGCGTGTTGGCATTCGGAAGCGCTCTATGGAGACGATCAATGAGTGATGGAACCGCAACCGCTGTGGCTGAGACACCAAACGTGGGTGGTGGTGCACAACAACCGGCTGGCTCCAAACCGCCAGTGCTTGAGGTTGTGAACCTGAAGAAGCATTTTCCGATACATAAAGGCGTGCTGCAGCGCGTCGTTGGTCATGTGTTTGCGGTCGATGGCGTTAATTTTTCGATAGATGAAGGGGAAACGCTCGGGCTGGTTGGTGAATCTGGTTGCGGGAAATCGACTGTTGGGCGCACGCTGCTGCGGTTGATCGAGCCGACCGAGGGTCAGGTCAAGATTAATGGCCGGGACATCACAAATCTTGCTCGAAATGAGTTGCGGCCCTATCGGCGCGAAATGCAGATCATCTTCCAAGATCCATTCTCTTCGCTCGATCCGCGGATGAAGGCGGGCGATATTGTTGGTGAACCGCTGTCAGTGCACAACATTGCTCGCGGCAAACAACTTCGGGAGATGGTGGCTGAACTGTTCGACCAGGTCGGTTTGCGGAAAGGCCAGATGGATAACTTCCCGCATCAATTCTCGGGGGGGCAACGCCAGCGGATCGGGATCGCAAGGGCATTGGCGCTCAATCCGAAATTGATTATTGGGGATGAGCCGGTTTCGGCACTCGATGTTTCGATCCAGGCGCAGGTGATTAATCTGTTGCTTGATCTTCAGGCTGAGCGGAAGCTGTCTTATTTGTTCATTTCGCACAATCTCGCAGTGGTTGAGCATATCAGCCATAGAATTGCTGTGATGTATCTTGGGCGGATTGTGGAATATGCCGATAAGAAATCGATCTTCACCAATCCGAAGCATCCTTATACTGAAGCACTGTTGTCGGCTGTGCCGGTTCCGGATCCGACATTAAAGCGTGAGAAAATTGTTCTGCAAGGTGATGTGCCGAGTCCGATTAATCCGCCGTCTGGCTGCCATTTCCATACGCGGTGTCCTTATGCTGAAGAGCAGTGCAAAGTCGAGTCTCCGAAGTTGCGCGAAATCACGCCGGGGCAGTTCTCGGCGTGCCACTTCGCAAAGGCCTGACACTTTGGGGCCAGTCTGATCTTCCAGTGTCGGATAGGTCTGAGATATGGTGACTATTGGCGATTTCGATATTGAAAACTGAGTTCAGTTGAGGGGAATCGATCATGAGCGGCAGGCCATTGAAAGGTAAAACTGCGCTGGTGACCGGTGGCTCGCGAAACATTGGCCGCGCGATCTCTTTGAAATATGCCGCTGCTGGCGCCAACGTTATCGTCAACACGCTGCAGGACCAGAAGGCTGCGGATGAGGTCGTTCGCGATATTGAAGCGCAGGGGGGCAGGGCGATTTCGCACCTTGCCGACATTGCGGACCGGGCGGCTGTCGATCAGATGGTGACGGCGGGGAAAGATGCATTCGGCGGGATCGATATCCTGGTGTGCAATGCATCCAGCCGTGGTTTGGTTGACTTTCTTGAGATGGATTATGCAACGTGGCGTCGGGTCATCGATATCTCGCTTGATGGCACCTTCCATTGTGCTCAGGCCACATTGCCGGGCATGATTGAGAGGGGTTGGGGGCGCATCATCACGCTCGGTGGTATTTCCTGGCACGTCGGGTTGAAGCGGCGGGCACATAACCTTGCTGGCAAATCTGGGTTGGTCGGGCTTACGCGCGCGCTTGCGGTTGAGTTCGGTGATCGTGGTATAACGGCCAACAATATTTCGCCAGGTCATATCGATACGGTGCGACCGGAATCGGCGGGACAAAGGCCACCGCAAAATAGCCCGGCACCGGTGCCGCGGATGGGGGATGTGGCGGAGATTGCTGCGGCGGCGATGTTTCTTGCCGACCCGCAGCAAGGTTATATCACCGGCCAGATTATCCATGTGAACGGTGGTCAGTATCTCGGGACCTGAGGTCCAGATCGAGTGTTTGGTATGCAGCGCTGGAGCGTTCCAGATTTACATCGCACGTAAACGGTCAGGCTTTACCTGCTGTTTTTTGCCGGGCGTTTCCAGTTCAGCCAATCGGTGATGCCAGCGCCCATTATCAATTTTTTATCTGCTTCCGGCAGCCAGTCTTGATGTTCGGTGAAAGCGGTGACGCATTCGCGCCAAGTGCAGGGCATGCGGGTTATGTCAGTTCCCCAGAACATGCGAGTCGGACCGAAGGCGTCATAGATTGCTTTGTAGCGAGGCGTCATGCTTTTAAAGGGATAGCCGTCTGTTACGTACTGCGGGGCGCCGGTTATCTTGACGGCGACATTGGGATGTTTGGCGAGAGTCAGAAGCTGGGGCAACGTTGAAAACGCCACGTCATCCTTGTTCAGGCGCTTGACGCCAAAGTGATCGACAATCAAACGCAGGTCCGGATGACGCGCAGCGATCTCACCGATGAGGGGGAGGAAGTCACCTGCAAGAAGGGCTATTGGGATGTTCAATCTTTCGGCTGCGGGCCAGAGCCAATCCATTGTACCATCGGTCGGCCAGGTTTTCATGTGCGGCTGGAGGAAGGTGTAGCGAAGGCCAACGACGCCGGGTTGATCCAGCCAGGTTTCGATTTTACTGTGCTGCTCGGGTTGATCGAGCGGGATGCGACCTAGAATTGCAAACCGATCGGGGTAGGCGCGGACAGCATCAAGCGCCTGGGCGTGGGAGGCCGGGTCCCAGCTCGGTGGGTGGAGAATGGCACCTGCGACGCCGGCTTGGTCCATGTCGCGGATGGCTTCGTCCAGTAGGTAAGGCTTGTGGCGATGGGGAGGAACCACAGTTCCCTGGGTCCACATGTGGATTTGAGCGTCGATGATGTCCATGATGGCTCTCTTCTGCTGAGGAGTGCGCTAATTCCTTCGGGTGCGAGCGTTAGGCGAGGTTGTTATCTGACAGAAAATTTGTAATCGATTGGAGTAGCTTGCCGGGGTTATCGATGCAGGGCAAGTGGCCTGAGCCTTTGATAACTTCGAAACGGGCGCCGGGAATAAGATCTGCCGTCGATTGAACCAACTCAGGCACTGTGGCGGCATCCTCGGAACCGACGACGCAGAGCGTTGGGACGGAGATGGAGCGGGCAATATCTGTCATGTCAGCATCGCGAAGGGCGGCGCAAGTGCCGAGGTAGCCCTCTATTGGTGTGCGGACAACCATCGAGCGCCAGCCTCTGATGTCGGTGGGATTGGTTTGATGGAAGGCTGGCGGGAACCAGCGCTCCAAAATGCTGTCGGCAGCATCCTGCAGGCCGGTCGCACGGATGGTGGTAATGCGACTGTTCCACATTTCGGTGTCGCCGATTTTGTGACCTGTGTCACACAATACGAGTGCGCGGACGAGTTCGGGGCGTGCGCCGGCTAAGCCTTGGGCGATCACGCCGCCGACTGACAGGCCAACAACGATGGTGCTTTTGACTTCCAGGTGATCAAGGAGGGCTGATAGATCGGCGATGTGGTCTTCGATGCTGTAGGGCTCGGAGGGGGCTTCCGAGAGGCCATGGCCACGCTTGTCGTATCGGATGAGTTTGAAGCGGTCTTTGAGTGCTTCTGTCACCTCACTCCAGATTCGGAAGTCGGAGCCGAGGGAGTTGGCGAATATAATCGCGGGGGCATCAGTTGGACCTTCGACGCTGTAGTGGATAATGATCCCGTTCAAATTGGCAAACTTCATTTGATCCATATCTCCAGATACCAACTTTGAATGTCCGCCTGCTGCCTGCAAATTGCAATGTTGGTTTTAGCGGTGTGAATATTTAAGATAGTTTGGTGGCGTGTGACGGCTCAACGTGTTTCTTTGCGTTGCGCTTCAAATGTGCCGAATATCACGAGACGGATTCAGCTGAGTAAAGGGCGGGTTCTGCGTTCACCCCAGGGCATTCCCGTATTCGTCTATGGTACGTTCTGCTTTTGCGGCGCAAATCAGTTTGGAAAACTCGCATTTCTGCTGGTTGCTTTGGGTGTGATCTAGAATATTGCACTCCAGTTTGATTTACCCAGTTTCCAGGAGAATTTTATGCTGATGTTTGCGCGATTGATGGTCGGGGGTTTTGTGCTGTCTGCGATTGCGGGGCATGCTCTGGCGGCTGATGCAACATTGACAATTCATCATTTTTTGAGCCCGAAGTCTGAAACTCACAAATCATTTATTGTGCCGTGGGCAAAACGAATCGAGCAGCAATCGCAAGGCCGGATCAAATTCGAAATCTTCCCTTCGATGGCGATGGGAGGAAAACCGCCCGAGCTTTACAGGCAGGTGCGAGACGGGACTGCGGATATCATTTGGACTTTGATTGGCTATACGCCGGGGGTGTTTCCGCGCTCGGAAGTGTTTGAGTTGCCAACGATCCATCGTGGCAGTGCTGCGGCTACCAACCAGGCTATTCAAGAGAACTTTGGCTTGGTCGCAGAAGACTACAAAGACTTACAGCCGATATTGGTTCATGTGCATGCGGGCAATGCTATTCATATGCGGACGAAGGCTGTGCGGCAGGTTTCCGATCTTCGGGGGCTGAAACTTAGAACGCCGTCGCGGACCGGGGCATGGCTGATCCAGGCATTGGGGGCGGAGCCGGTGGGTATGCCTGTTCCGGCATTGCCGCAGGCGCTGTCGAAGGGGGTCGTGGATGGTGCGCTTGTGCCGTTTGAAATTCTGCTGCCGCTGAAGCTGCCACAACTCACGAGGTATTCGATTGAGGGAGCGGACAACTCGCGGTTTGGCACATCGGTTTTTTTGTTTGCGATGAATAAAGAGCGCTACAAGGCGCTGCCCGCAGATCTCAGAGCGATCATTGACGCGAATTCAGGGGCGGGGATTGCGAAGGCTGTTGGTGAGATGTGGGACAATATTGAGGAGCCTGGAAAGGTGGCTCAGGAAAAGTCCGGCGGAGAAGTCATCAAGCTTGATGAGGTGACCAAGGGGACGTTTGATGCGCTTGGAGCGACGGTCGTGCGGCGATGGCTTGGGGAGGCGAAGGCGCGGGGAATTGATGGTGCTGCACTGGTTAAGGCTGTCCGCACGTCGATGGAGAAGTTCTCAAGATAGGGGTGGAGGCGCGCAAAGTGGGTGGCTATGAAGGATTGGCTTGAGAGAATTTCCGAGGGCTGGGCGATACTGGGAGGGCTCATCCTTTTAAGTATCGTTTTGGCGACCACGCTCAATGTCGGTTCGTTTGCACTTGATAAGCTGGCGCGCCTTTATGGGGCGAATGTTGCAGGACTGCCTGGTTACGAGGACTTCGTGCGGCTTGGCGTTTCGTGTGCGGCGCTGATGTTTTTTCCGCTTTGCCAGGTGCGGCGGGGGCATGTCGTGGTTGATATTTTTACACAGAGTATGCCGCGCCGTGTGGTCAGTTTTCTCGACGGGCTGTCGCTTGTTTTGGTGACGGCGCTTGGAGGGTTTTTAGCATACTGGATGCTGTTTGGAATGCTTGAGACGCGCGCTGATGGGGCACTTTCGCGCGTGCTGGGGTGGCCGGTGTGGCTGTTTTATGGACCGGGTATCTTGTCGCTGATGTTGTGGGTATTGGTGGCTATCAGTCAGGTGTCTGAAGCGTTCATGGCGGCGTTCACCGATGGATGAACGGGAACTGATCGGGCTTGGCGGGCTGGCTGCATTGTTTGGCTTGCTGGCGCTACGCATCCCTGTCGGGGTGGCGATGATTATTGCTGGGATCGGTGGGAATTTCGCGCTTAGTGTGGCTCTGCCATATCTGCGGTTTGGACCCTATCTCAAGCAGTTTAAAACGTTGTTGTGGGGTGGGGTTGCGAACTATGAGTTGTCGGTGGTGCCACTATTTATACTTATGGGGTACCTGGCATCGCATGCCAATTTGAGCCGGGATCTATTTCAAGGCATAAATGCTTTGGTTGGGCGGTTGCGTGGTGGTGTGGCAATGGCGGCGGTTATTGCGTGTGCTGGCTTTGGTGCGGTTTGCGGATCATCGCTGGCGACTGCATCGACGATGGGGCGGGTGGCGCTGCCTGAGTTGGAGCGGTTGAACTACGATGTACGGTTGGCATCTGGAACGTTGGCTGCCGGGGGGACGCTGGGCATCCTTATTCCACCATCGGTGGCGCTGGTAATTTACGCGATCATTGTCGAAGCTTCTATCATTGAGATGTTTCAGGGGGCGATCCTGCCGGGGTTGCTGGCGGTGGTGTTTTTCATTGGCGTGATCGGTGCTTCGGTGTGGTTTCGGCCCGACCTTGCGCCGCTGGCTGAGCCGATGCCGCGCGATGAGAAACGTCATGCACTGCTTCGTTTGATGCCGGTGCTGGTGATTTTTCTGATTATTATTCTGGGGCTCAGTATGGGATTTTTCACACCGACGCCAGCGGCGGCGATCGGTGTGTTTGCTATCCTCAGCTATGGTTTGGCACTGCGGTTTTTCGGTTTTGGCGGGCTTTCGTTTGGTGGGCTGAAGGCGGCACTGCTCGATACTGCAGTGACGAGCGCAATGATCTATCTGATTTTGTTTGGTGCGGAAGTTCTCAAGGGCTTTTTTGCTCGGGCCGGGCTGCCCGCGGCACTGGCTAATTGGGCGGGGACAAGTGGGCTTGACCCGTGGTCCGTTCTGATTTTGATGCTGGTGGTGCTGATCGTGCTGGGCTGCTTCATGGAATCGCTGGCGATGATCTTGGTCGTCGTGCCGTTTTTCTGGCCGGTGCTTTTGGATCTGAATGGCGGTGAGTATGTTGGTGCGGCGCAGGCAGCCTTCGGTATGGACCAGAATGAGCTGAAAATATGGTTTGGCATTTTGGCGTTGATTGTTGTGGAGTTGGGACTAATCACGCCGCCGGTGGGCCTTAATGTTTTCGTGATTTCGGCATTGTCTAAAAAGGTTCAGATGGCAGATGTATTCTGGGGCGTGATGCCGTTCGTTGGCGTGGAGATTGTACGTATTGGTTTAATATTATTGGTGCCTGGATTGGTGCTTCTTCTGCCGCGATTATTGTCGGGATAGATTTCCCCTGAGATCGGATGGCCGTATTCATATTGGACATGAATAGCCTCTAGCTGAACAAAGCCACTGCCTGGTTGAAGCCGTGTTCGAGCATAGCTTTCACAGTTGGCCAGAGTTTGCTGAAAGTTGTTTCTCCACTTGGCGTTGTGGCCGCGAAGACGTAGTCAACCATGCCAGCGACGACGAGCGGCAGGGTGATGTATTGGATGAACTGGATGAAGGCGCCGAAGAAGGTGCCGGGGGCAGCCATTTTACTCACGCGCAAGATGGATAGTCCGAGTGTGGCAGAGATAGCCAGGTAAGTGACTACGAAGATGAAATCAGACGTGGTTGCGTGATCGTAAGACACTTTGGGAATTGCCAGATAGAGCGCGATTGAAGACAGCAAGGCTGTGACCTGGATGGCGACTACGGATTCCAAGCGCTGGCCTGGTATGAATACCGAGAGGTAGGTCACCAGCAAAATGACGATGAGCGGCACGAGGACCTGGAGGTAATAGTCAGTGGCGACGCGCTTCATAGTCCAGGTGTAGTTGAAGGTGTTCAACGGCATGAGGAAGCTGGAACTGGTTTTTGCGTCGAAGACTGAAATGATATCGCGATCCGTGCCGACATATTCGGATTCAACCTGCCAGCCATCGGCATCAAACATCTTTTTGCGCACGCTTTTGGGTGGAGGCTGAATGAGAAAGCTGCGTGCTGTTTGGGATGGCTGAAGGGAGATTGAAAAGCGCTGCTTGTCGAATGGATAATTCTCTAAATTTGGCTCGAAGCGAAATTTTCCGATGACTTTATATAGAAGCGTCTTGTTGGCACTGACTTCGATCATGTCGGATCGTGGAAGTTGCAGCTCCCGGATGCTGACGATGGGTTTGTTGGTCAAGGGGGAGCGGTGGGCATTGCTGAGTTCGATGTCTTTTAAGGTAAGCCCGCCGCTGGTTTGTAGAGTGAGATAGAACTCAGCCGTGAAGGTTTTTCCGCTGCTGTCGACATTGTAGATCTTGGTCATGTCGACGCCAGTATAGAGGACCGGAACCGGGACGAGGTCGCCTTGGTAGGTTGTGTATTGCTGCGCGGCCAATGTGAGCGACGTGATGCCACTTGGCTGGTGGACGAGCATGGGGTCGATGGTGGAGGAGCGGCCGGGCGTAAACGACCAATCCTGCCACCAGCCGCGATGAATTTTGCGGTATTTTGCGAGGCTGCGCAGGCTTTGGCTGATGCGCTTTCGCAGTTTGATGATGCTGATATTTGGTGTGTGTGATGCCGCCTGTTTTGTGCTGAGTAACTCAATGTTGGGCGACTCTATGCCGGACAATTGGGCGCTTGTGATAATCATTTCCAGGGCGTCGGCGTATTGAATGCCGCGACCGATGGCGCGCCGGTTGCGCCGATCTTCGATTGATTTAACAGGACGGGGCGTATCTTGTTTCGCGCATTCAGGTGATGGATTGGAGATGCGCTTGTCTTGGAAGATCCACTTGAGATGTGGGTTGCGCCAGATGCGTTGACGAAGTCGTTCGTTAAAGATGTTTGGAATGCCCTCACGCGCCAATTGATACATGTTTTGGCGCATAGGGCCGTCACCAAGTGCGAAGCGCATGCGTTCGATCCGTCCAAGGGCAACGAAGATCGGTATGGTGACGCCAGCTTGATTGAGCTTTTCGATGAAGCGGGCGCCTGGCCCGCTGTGGATGGCCAGGAAAACTACATCGGCTTGTTGGGCTTTGATGTCGGCTACAGCACGGTCTACGGCTTCGTCGCTGAGGGAGAAGTCGTCGCGCTGGGGGAAGCGGTGGCTGATCAGCTCGGTGCCGTCGGGGGTGGTGTGGGCAAGGGCCAGGCGGTAGCGCTCGGCGTAGAGATCGCCGGAGAAACCGACATAGGCCGGGCGTTTGAATTTCCGTGTGGATACGAATTTTTGAACAACCAAGATTTCATCTCTGGCGGCGGGCTCGATAGAGAACGTATTTTTGTATCGAAAGAAATAATCGTCGCGTGACATGCCAGAGATGAATGGCACCCCGCTTTCGCCGACAGAGGCGATGATGGCCTTGCCGCGTGTTGAGCTTGAGAGGCCGACGATGCCTAGCAAGGTGGGGTCAGCGAGTGCCTTGGTGAAGTTAGTAACGGTTTTTTTCGTTATCGTGAAGTCGTCGTAGAATTGGATGCGAACTGGTTTGCCATTGATGCCGCCGGTTCTGTTCAACTGGGTGAGGCGAGTTTTGGTGAAGTGCTTGATGGCGGTTGTGACGCCGGGCGCGAAGCAACCGCTATGGTCGGAGCTGAGCATCACGGCAATCGTGTAAGGTGTCGACAGGACGGTCTGAGCGCGGGTGTTTGTGGCGAAAGCCAGAACTGCCAGTGTCATGAGGATGCGAAGACTATGGATGCGAAGGCTATGGTTGGTATGCTTGAATGCGTGGCGCATGTTGTGGCTCGGGTTTTGGAAAAATGGCGCGGCGCAGAGGCAGAGGTAACTCATTTCATACATTCGAATTCCGTGTATTGGTGTTGTTTGATAGCGTCTTGGCGTTAATCATCCCATTCGCATTGGGTGTAACTTGTATCTGCGGGCGCACTGTGTGTTTTGCTGGTTACACTTGGCTAGGCAGATGCAAACTATGGATTGTGCGGTATGCTGGTGGTTTGGGCCGTGTCCTGTCGAGAGATCAGTCCTCATGCGACCGGTTTCGGTTTCCAGATAGTTTTTAGTCGAAACTTTTCCTGAATTTTCTTGAGGTTAATGATGACATCTTCCAACTCCTCCCTCACTCAATCATTGGCATTTTGTGAAGCGCTTGGGATTGGTGTTCCGATTTTGATGGCGCCAATGGCGGGGGCGTGTCCGGTTCCGCTTGCGGTTGCTATTGGTAATGCTGGCGGAATGGGAGCGTGTGGGGCGCTATTG
>Ga0209345_10003875_pt1 | contig 14954 bp, 9 predicted proteins | sample Cruoilmetagenom7_FD_187294 | JGI IMG/M metagenome (GOLD analysis project Ga0209345, IMG submission 187294) | Oil polluted marine microbial communities from Coal Oil Point, Santa Barbara, California, USA - Sample 7 (SPAdes) (version 2) | ecosystem: Environmental > Aquatic > Marine > Oil seeps ... | reverse complement strand
AAAGGGGAGAACCCCTCGATGATATCTTGCCGGAAGCCTTTGCGGTAGTAAGGGAGGCATCGAGGCGGGTTTTGGGGGAGCGCCATTTTGATGTCCAATTGATAGGGGGTATGGTGCTTCACCAGGGTAAGATTGCAGAAATGAGGACAGGGGAAGGTAAAACCTTAGCTTCTACGCTCCCAGCTTATCTAAACAGCCTGAAAGGGGAAGGTGTCCACATTGTTACTGTGAATGACTATCTGGCTAAGAGAGATAGCGAATGGATGGGGACAATTTACAGGTTCCTGGGTCTGTCCGTAGGTGTGATTATCCATGACATGGACGATGAAAACAGAAAAGAATCATACGGTTCGGACATCACTTACGGGACAAACAATGAATTTGGCTTCGATTATCTCAGAGACAACATGAAATTCAGTATTGATGATTATGTACAGCGTAAGCTGAATTATGCAATTGTGGACGAGGTAGACAGCATCTTGATAGATGAGGCCAGAACCCCCCTCATTATATCAGGTCCCACTGAGGAATCTACCGATAAATACTATCAAATCAATAGGATTATCCCCAGACTTATGGATGAAGAAGATTATACCATTGAGGAGAAGACAAAAACGGTCACCCTCACCGAAGACGGGGTGATCAAGGTTGAAAAATTACTCCACGTTACAAATCTCTATGATCCAAGAAATATTGAGATACTGCACCATGTAAATCAAGGGTTAAAGGCACATGCCTTATTCAAGAAGGATATCGACTATGTAGTCAAAGGAAATCAGGTATTAATCGTTGACGAGTTTACCGGAAGGTTAATGCCGGGCAGAAGATATAGTGATGGTCTTCATCAGGCATTAGAAGCAAAAGAGGATGTCAGGATAGAAAACGAAAATCAAACCCTGGCCTCCGTCACCTTTCAAAACTACTTCAGGATATATGAAAAGCTGGCAGGGATGACGGGAACGGCCGATACGGAAGCAGTGGAATTTAAAAAGATATATAACCTGGAAGTTATGGTGATACCAACCAATATGTCTATGATAAGAGAAGACAATCCTGACGTAATATATAAAACGGAAATGGAGAAATTCAATGCTGTTGTTGATGAGATAAAAGAATTGAATAAGATAGGACGTCCGGTATTGGTGGGAACCATCTCCATCGAAAAGTCTGAGAAATTAAGCAAGATGCTAAAGAAGCAAGGGGTCAGACACCATGTCTTGAATGCCAAACACCACCAGAAAGAGGCAGAGATAGTAGCCCAGGCAGGCAGAAAAGGCGCTGTCACGCTCTCGACCAATATGGCGGGGAGAGGAACCGATATTATCCTTGGTGGGAACCCGGAGTTTTTGGCGATGGAAAAGGCGGGCAATGATGCCCTTTCAGAAAAATACCTAGAAATCTTCCGTGAAATGAAAGAAATGTGCATGGAAGAGAAGAGATACGTTATAGAGCATGGTGGTTTACACATCCTGGGCACGGAGAGACACGAAAGCCGTCGTATTGACAACCAGCTAAGAGGAAGGTCCGGCAGACAGGGTGATCAGGGTTCCTCCAGATTTTACCTTTCCCTGGAGGATGATTTGCTCAGGATTTTTGGTTCCGAAAGGATCTCCACCATTATGGATAAATTGGGGATGGAAGAAGGACAGCCCATTGAGCACAATTTGGTCAGCAAGGCAATAGAGAATGCCCAGAGAAAGGTCGAAGGTCATAACTTCGATATACGCAAGCATTTGCTGGAATACGATGATGTAATGAATAAACAAAGAGAAGTAATATATAAAGAACGGAGAGAAGTATTAAGCAGTGATGATTTAAAGGGGAGTGTCGAGGATATTATAGATGAATTGGTCGAAGAGATCACAGGGGTTTATATTGATGAAAAATTACATCCGGATGAATGGGATATTAAAGGATTAAGTGAAACGATTTACAGTCAGTTTTCCTTCCACTTGGATTTAAACCACATCCCAGTTGATGATTTAACCCAGGAGAGACTGATCGAAACGATAAACTCTGGGACCAAGGAATTCTATAATAGAAAAGAAGTAGAATTTGGTGAGACGGCTATACGCTATTTGGAAAAGATCATTTATCTTCAGGCCATTGATATTCAATGGAAAGACCATCTCCTGGCAATGGATCACCTAAAGGAAGGTATCGGACTTAGAGGATATGGACAGAAAGATCCCTTAAGAGAATATCAAAGGGAAGGCTATGAGACATTTGCCCACATGATCCATCGAATTAAAGAGGATACGGTAGAGAAGCTGTTCAGGATTCAACTGGCCAGGGATGATGATATTTCACTCCAGGTTCCAATGAGGCAGCAACGCTTTGTCCTCTCCAGGGGAGAGGACGAATCTCAGTCTCAGAAACAGCATCCGATTAAGAGAAAAGCTAAAAAAACCGGTAGAAACGATCCATGCCCGTGCGGCAGTGGAAAAAAGTACAAAAAGTGCTGTCTCTTAAAGGAACAAGGTCAAAACGTATGAAGCAAGATCGAGGGTTTGATGAATGGAGGGGAGGGTGTTAATTTGAAAAAGATCGCTTTATCCGCCGTTATATTGACATTCCTTGTATGCTCAATCTTTGGCTGTGCCCCTGGCAAGATATATCTAGTTGATCTAAAATACATCTCTCAAGATACTGCTGAAAAAGTCCCTCAACCGGAACACCCCCTGACAATAGGTATAAAAACATTTGATGATTCGAGGATGGAAAAAGAGGATGTGGGAAGGAGGATACGTTCAGGGGGCCGCATGGATATATTTAAAGCCAACCTTCCTCCGGTAGACCAGGCAGTGACCCGGGCGATTAAAAATTATCTCACGAAAAGGGGATATCGGCTAGTTGATATACAAAGTTGGGATTTTTCTCCAGAGGGCCTTTCAGACGCTCCGGATGGCGTCGATATAATGATCGGAGGAAAGATAGAGTCTTTATGGGCTGAAGTTGAATCCTCCATAACACGGACAAAAATAAAATCCAGGGTCAAGCTTTTGGTTTATGTGGGAAAGGTAAATGAGGGTAAGGTCATTACTCTAAAAGTGGAAAGTTTGCCTGAAGTTACCGAGATATCGTTTAAACGAGAAAAAGTGGAAAGAAGTTTGAATCAAACAATAAGTGAAGTTATTGAGAGAACCCTGGATGATCTGGAATAGCTTTTATCAATAAATATGAATTCTCAATTCATCAGCCAAGCCTCTTATTTTCTGTTTTTGTCAACCGTTAACTGTAAACCGTGAAAGCTTACAATTCACTTCTGCATTTTCAGCATACAAATACTATTGAGAGATATAATGGTAAAAGAAAAATATGAAAACAATAAAATCGTTGTACCCGGTTTTTTAGCCAGCGGTATCCATTCAGGGATAAAAAAGGATAAAGCAAAAGATATCGCCTTGATTTATTCAGAGACAGAGGCCGCCGCCGCAGCGGTTTTTACTCAAAACAGGGTTAAAGCTGCGCCGGTTTTGTTGAGTATGGAAAGGGCTAAAAAGCATTTATGTCAGGCGATCATTGTGAATAGCGGCAATGCCAATGCATGCACTGGAGAGGCTGGGTTAAACGACGCCTATTCAATAGCCGGGCTGACTGCCCAAGAGTTGAAGATAAACGAAGACCAAGTTATAGTTGCTTCAACAGGTGTAATTGGAAAAAGGCTTCCTGTGGAGACAATCTCACGGAATATTCCTCAACTTGTTGAGGGGTTAGATCCCAATGGAATTCTCCCAGCGGCAGAGGCGATATTGACCACAGATACACACCCGAAAGTTGTGTTGAAAAATATATTTATCGGAGGTAGAGAGGTTACTATATGTGGGATAGCTAAGGGGGCAGGGATGATCATGCCCAACATGGCTACTATGCTCTCGTTTATCTTAACGGATGCGGATATTGAGATTGAGAGCTTGGAAAAGGTCTTTAAAGAGGGTATCGGGTATTCTTTTAACTGCATAAGTGTAGATGGTGAAACAAGCACGAATGATATGGCTGTGATTCTGGCCAACGGAAGAGCCAAGAATCCAACAATATCTAGAGGTTCTGAATATCTTGAGCCTTTTAAGAACCTGCTGATGGAGGTTCTTGTTGAGTTGGCCAAGATGATTGTCAAAGATGGGGAGGGAGCCACAAAGTTTATTGAGATTAATGTAGTGAATGCAATGGGATACGATGACGCACTGAAAGCGGCTTTCAGTGTTGCAAATTCAAACCTTGTAAAGACGGCTTTCTTCGGAGAAGACTGTAATTGGGGGAGAATTATTTCAGCCGTAGGGGCATCAGGCATAAATATTAATCCAGAGAAGATAAATATATCTTTTGAGGATATAATGGTGGTTAAGGATGGGATTGGCAAAGGGGATGAACCGGAGGGAAGGGCGCAAAAAATACTGGATAAAAAAGAATTTAGAGTGGAAATAGACTTGAATTGTGGGTCAAGCAAAGCCAGGGTCTTCACCTGTGATTTATCTGCTGAATATATAAAGATAAACGCTGACTATAGAAACTAAACTCAGCTAAAGCCGCCGGCTTGAAGCATAAAAGCACAGATGAAAGGATGGTTTTTGTACTGTGTATATACTATTGACCACCATTGAATCCATGTCAGTACCGTCAATTTCATAAAGCTAAAATAATACAAAAATTAATTATATTTTGTTTGACAAATAGTATCTGTTTTTAATATAATATATCACTTAAATTGTGTCATTTGAGTTAATCGATTTAAATTTAAAAATATTTTTCGTAATGGCTTAGGTTTTTGAAATTGCGGCTGATTCAACGGCAATTAAGTTTTAACCCGTGCAGAACTCGAATCTAAATTAGCATAAAGAAAGAACAGTCATCCCCGCGAAGCTTGCCCCTGTTCTTTCTTAACGCTCTTTAAGAAGCTTAAACAACTGAACGGATCAAAACTTGACCACCGTTGAATCCGTGTCAAGCCTGTCTATTTATATAAAGCTAAAATAATACGTTTTTTCTTAATATTCAATGTCATTAACATAAGAAATTCTGTTCAGTCATTTCTAAGAGCGTTGACGGCAAAGAATCCTTTAGCTTCAAGAGGAACAAGATTTCTCGTTTTGCTGGAAATGACAAATGAACGCTGAGTTGAGCTGATCTTATGTTAATGACATTGTCTTTATATTACAGTGAGGGAGGGGAAAGATGAATGCCTATTGTTAAAGTCAGGGAAGATGAACCTTTTGAAATCGCACTGAAAAGGTTTAAAAAGGAGTGTGAGAAAGCTGGAATACTGTCAGAGGTAAAAAAGAGGGAGTATTATGAAAAACCCAGCGTCAAGAAAAAGAAAAAAGCTCTGGCAGCAAGAAAGAGGGCGTTAAAAAGAAGAAGGAAGCCATGGGTGTAGTCTATGTCATTGAATAATCGGCTAATTGCTGAGATGAAAGTGGCCGCAAAAGCAAAGGATAAACTGAGGCTTTCAACTATTCGAATGGCGCGTGCTTCAATTAAGAACAAAGAAATCGAAAAAAGAGGAGACCTTGACGAGAGAGAAATAATAGAAATAATGTCCACACTGGTAAAACAGAGGAAGGAATCTATCAGGCAATTTCGTGAAGGCAAGAGAGATGACTTAGTCAAGAAAGAGGCGGCAGAGCTTGACATCCTTCTTTCTTTTATGCCCAAACAGCTCTCAAGAGAAGAAATCGATGAAAAAATCAAAGAAGCCATTAAAGGAATGGGGGCGACGAGTATTAAAGATGTAGGAAAGGTAATGAAGGTCTTAATGGTAGACCTTGCTGGAAAAGCAGATGGAAAAGTTGTAAGCGAAATAGTAAGAGAAAGATTGTCAAACTAAATAATATTTAATCTCCTTCCCGTCAAAAATTCTTATTTAATGAAGGAAAGAGTTCACTAATAACCTTTGTGTATTGATCTTCCTTTCAGGGGCGGATAGGTTAGGGGGAGATGTTATTTTACCACCACTTCCCAGAATGAGTGAACGTCAGATTGGTTATTCTTGTCTAGCCTGTTTTTTAATTCAACTCACTTCTTTATTCATTTCGTTTATTTAAGACTACATTCCAAAGAAGGATCTAACTCGTGCCCGTCCATAAATTAGATATTTTTTTTGCAAGGTCAAGGAAGACAAAGGTTTTGACCGCTGGAATGACAGAACTTTGGACTGTGTAGTAACTCACTAAAAGGAATGAAAGAGCATACATTACGGGTTCTGGAATTTGGAAGTATATTGAATCTGTTAAAGGGATATGCTTCCTCCGATTTGGGGAAATCTTTATGTGAATCCCTGAAACCGGTAGGGGACATAAAACAGATCGAGGACCTCTTAAATGAGGTGAGTGAGTTAAAGGAAGTATTACAGGTCCATGGAGATATCCCTATTGGCGGCATTAAGGATATTGAAGAGTCCATTATAAAAACCAGGGTTGAAGGGTCTATTTTAGACCCTTTTGAATTTTTGGATATCTTGAGTACATTGGAGGTAACTCATCAGCTTAAAAGGTTCTTTGATAGATTGAAAGGTAATACATACCCCTTGCTTAAGGAACTGGGAAGCAGATTCATTCCGACACCGGATCTTGAATATAAAATAAAACGAACCATAGGAGAGAGGGGTGATGTATTAGATAGCGCCAGTCTGAAGCTTAAGGAGATAAGAAGAAAGATAAGGCTACTTAGGACAAAAATACAGACGTCTTTAGAGAATTTGCTGGATCAGGGTTCATTTCAATCCTTTTTTCAAGAGAAGATTATCACCATAAGAAATGGAAGATATGTAATTCCAGTGAAATCGGATTTTAAGGGACATATTCAAGGTATCATTCACGATCATTCTCATAGTAAGGCGACGTACTTCATTGAGCCTATCTCCACTATTGAAATGAATAACGAGTTAAGTCTCCTCTCTAAGGAAGAGAAAAGTGAGGAGATTAGAGTGTTAAAAAGCCTAAGCAACGATATTAAAGCAAACGCCCCAGAGATTGTTAATAATTTGAGAATTTTAGAGAAAGTTGATGTTACGTATGCTAAGGCAAAGTACAGCATTGAATTAAACGGGGAAAAACCCATATTGAATAAGGAAGGACGGGCCAATTTAATCAATGCATATCATCCCTTGCTGCTGTCTCTCCAAAATGGAGATAAGGATGTGGTTCCTATTGACATTCATTTTGACAAGGGTTGCAATGCATTAATAATTACAGGCGCAAATACCGGTGGCAAAACCGTTGCATTGAAGACAATAGGCATTCTAACCCTAATGGTGCAGACAGGCATGCATATTCCAGTAGCTGACGGTAGTGTTGCGGCGGTATTCGCTTCAATCTTTGCAGACATTGGTGATGAACAGGACATAGAGCAGAACCTTAGCACCTTCTCTTCCCATATCTCTCAAATCGTTGAGATTTTGGATGAAGCTGATGAATCATCGTTAGTGCTGTTAGACGAGATCGGAGTGGGGACCGATCCCGATGAAGGGGCTGCTCTGGCAATGGCCTTTCTGGATTATCTAAAGGTGAAAAGGTCTAGTGTTATTGCTACGACCCACCTAAATTTGTTAAAAGCATATGCATACCTCCATGAGGATGTAATAAATATATCCGTTGAATTTGACACGGAAACGATGAAACCTCTTTATCGTCTTATATATGGCGTCTCAGGAGAAAGCAAGGCTTTGGTCATCGCTGAGAGGTTGGGTATCCCACAAGAGATACTGAATAAAGCAGTGAGTTTTATGGAAAATAAAAATGGTCATATCTCTAGTTTAATAAAGGCTCTTGAGAATTCTCAGAGGGAGATCATAGAAGAAAGAAAAGAGCTCAGAGAACTTAGGGAGATCACCCTTGCCTGTCAAGAAAAAATGGGGTCCTTGGTAAAGAAGATTCAAGAAAAAAAGGATGTGATCTTACTAGAGGCGGAGACCAGGGCCAGGGAATTTATAAAGAAAACGGAGAATAAAGCGAGAGAAATACTTAAAGACATTGAGAATAAGAGGAAGCACAGGTTTTGTGGGATCAATGAAAGACTCCACAATCTAAAAGAGGAATTAGAGATATTCAAGCCTGTTACAAGTAGAAAAAGGGATAGACTCCCCCCTTTAAACATAAGAATGGGAGATGTGGTAAAAATCAGCCCTCTCAATAAAGAAGGTATAATAGTAAAGACCCGGGAGGGATCGGATCAGGTAGAAGTCCTCATTGGAAACTTAAAGGTTAAGGTCCGCATCAATGATCTTGAGGAAGCAAGTGCCAGTGAAAAGGAGTTTTCTGACAGGATAAGAGAGGATAGGTTAATAGATGCCGAAATCAAGGGGGAAAAGCCCATCAATTCTCCGACAACAGTGATAACTGACAAAATCAATGTGGTTGGAAGGAGAGTGGATGATGCTCTGCCATTGCTTGATAAGGCTATAGATAATGCCATAGTGAGCGGCAAGACAAAGGTGCATGTAATCCATGGAATCGGCCCCGGAAGGTTAAGAGAGGCTATTAGAGACCACCTTAAGGATCACACCTATGTAACGGATTTTAGTTCAGCTGACTTGTCACAGGGCGGAGCAGGGGTTACAGTCGTTGAAATCAAGGTTTGATTAGAGGTTGGAGATACTTTGGCAAACTATATTCCTGATGAAAAGATTACAGAGATAAAGGAGAGAGCAAGCATAGTAGATATAATATCGGATTATGTCCCCCTTAAAAAGACGGGGAAAAACTATAAAGGCTTGTGTCCCTTTCATGCAGAAAAGACTCCCTCCTTTATAGTCAATGAGGAAAAGCAGATTTTCCATTGTTTCGGATGCAATACCGGTGGCAATATATTCAACTTCCTAATGAAAATAGATCATCTCTCATTTCCCGAGGCTGCAAGGGTACTTGCCAAAAAATATGGAGTTGACCTCCCCAGGATAAGGATACCTGATAAAGAAAGAAAGGAGATTCTGAAAAGAGAGGGGCTATTTGAGATAAATAAACTGGCAGCGACCTACTATCATGACTTTTTAACAAATAAAGAGGGGGGGAAAGAAGCCAGAGAATATCTCATCAAAAGGGAGATCGGCGCTGATGTGATAAATAATCACAGATTGGGCTATGCCCCGAATAGCTGGGATGGGTTGTTAAAGTTTTTCTCGAAAAAAGGGGTTTCCCTTTCACAGGCCGAGGAAGTTGGATTGATTATACCAAAAAAAAACCAAGGATTTTACGATCGTTTTAGAGGGAGGATAATCTTTCCAATAATTAATATTCATGGTAATGTTATAGGTTTAGGTGGAAGAGTGTTGGACGATAGTCTGCCAAAATATCTTAATTCACCCGAGTCTCCCTTATACAATAAAAGCGAGAGCCTTTATGGGCTAAATACTGCCAAAGATTTTATCAGAACCGAGGATAAAGCGATAGTGGTAGAGGGATACCTTGACCTTTTGAGTTTAAATCAAAATGGCATAAAAAATGTTGCGGCCACATTGGGGACTTCTTTAACCGCAGGCCATGTTAGGGCTTTAAAAAGATACACGAAAAATATAATCACTATCTTCGATGCTGATGAGGCCGGAAAAAAAGCTGTGATTAGAAGTCTCGATGCATTCATAAAGGAACGGATTTCACCTAAAATAGCGATCCTCCCGTTAGGTTTTGACCCTGATAGTTTAATCAAAAAAGTGGGTGAAGAAGGTTTTAAAGAAATCATTGCTGATTCTATACCTATCATGGAGTTTTTCATCAACGATGTCATAAAAAAACACGGTTCTTCTTCCATCGAAGGAAAGATACGTATTTTGGAGGAGATTACACCTGTTTTAGCCAATATGGAAAATAGGATAGAAAGGAACCTCTATATACAAGATCTTAGCAGTCGATTGAGTATAAGGGAGGACACTATCAACTTACAGCTCACTAAGACGAAAAGGGGAAAGATTAACTTACAAAGAGAAGATACCCATTTCATGAACGAAGATGTGGCTGAGAAGCTTTTACTACAGCTAATGTTACTAAAAGACGAGGTTAACCATAAAATACAAGAAGAGGCAATAATCGAAGAGTTTACAAACAAGCTATACCAAAAGATAGGGTTTCTGCTTTTAGATACATTCAATAGAGAAGGAAGAGTAGATCCGGTAAAAGTAGTAAATCTCTTGGAAGATGGAAGTGCTAGGAACCTGGTTTCTCAATTATTGTTGCAAGAAGAGAGAATCATAGATGCTAAAAAAACACTCGAAAACTGCATAAACAAAATCAGGATAAACAAGGTGGATAAAGAGATTAAGGTGATAGACCTAAAAATAAAAGAAGCCCAAGAGAAAAAAGATGAAGCGCATTTGAGAGAATTCCTGGTCTCCAGGCAGGAACTGAAGATCAAGCAAATGGATTATAGACAGGGCTTTTCACACTTCAATGTCTAAGATACGTTCACTAAGAAACTCAAACAGTTGCACGGATTAAAACTTGATCACCGTTGAATTCGTGTCAAGATCGTCTATTTAGTAAAGCTAAAAGATTACAATGTGTCTTTATTAGGAGCATGTATAAGGAGGAGTTTTAATGCCCAAAAAGACAAAGATTGAAGAGGTAAAACAGCTAATTCACATAGGTAAGGAAAAAGGCTTCCTCACCTATGATGAGGTTAATGATATACTGCCTTCGGATATCGTGTCTGAGAATCAAATAGATGATTTGATGATTGTTTTTGATGAGCTGGACATAGAGATTGTCGATGCTGTGAAGAAGAAAAAATCGTCAAAGGGGAAGGCTAAAGAATTGGAGGAGGAAGAGAATGGAGTTGATTTAGGAGAAGGATCCTTTGGTAGGGTCAATGATCCGGTAAGGATGTACCTGAGTGAAATGGGGTCTGTTTCATTATTGGCTCGAGAGGAAGAAGTTGAAATAGCAAAGAGGATTGAAGAAGGAGAGAATGAAGTTGTTGAAGCAGTCTTGGATTCTCCATTAGCAGTAAGGGAAGTTTGCGCTCTAGGTGAGAAACTGAGAAAAGGGAAGATTGGTGTCAAGGATGTAGTCAAGGACCAGGAGGAAGAGGGGCAGTTCAATTCCGAATACCACACCCTGAGAGTGTTGACCCTCATTGACAAAATATTGGAAATAAATGAGAGAAATAGAGACATCAGAAAATTATTAATACAAGAAGAAAGTGTTTCCCCTTATAAGGAAGAACTTCATAAGAATATAATTAAAAATAAAGAGGAAATTATACAGTTATTAATGGACATAAACCTTAATAGAAAACAGATTGAAAGAATCGTTCAGAGACTAAAAAGTCTCTATGATATGGCTGAAAAAGCTAAAAAGGAAATACAAGAGCGTGAGAAAACCTCCGGCATAGAACTCAATGAGATAAAAAAGTTGATCAAACAACTGAAAAAAAGGGGGGGGGAAGAGCATGTCAGCTCTGTTGAGAATATAGGGTTTGGGATTGAAAGATTGAGTGAACTTGAAAAGACGATAAAGAATGCGCAGAGAAAGATTAGAAGAGCAGAACTTGAATCAGAGTTGCCTGTCAAGAGATTGGGGAATATTACTAACAGAATTAAGGATGGAGAGACAAAAGCAAAATCGGCAAAAGCAGAACTTATAGAGGCTAACCTGCGCTTAGTAATTAGTATAGCCAAAAAATACACAAATCGCGGGCTTCAATTTCTGGATTTAATTCAGGAAGGTAATATAGGTTTAATGAAAGCAGTCGATAAGTTTGAATATCAAAGGGGATACAAGTTCAGTACATATGCCACTTGGTGGATACGGCAGGCAATTACCCGGGCAATTGCAGATCAGGCCAGGACCATCAGGATCCCTGTCCACATGATTGAGACTATCAATAAACTCATTCGGACTTCCCGTTATCTAGTTCAGGAAATGGGTCGAGAACCGACCCCTGAAGAGATCGCCGAGAAGATGGAATTACCGCTTGATAAAGTTAGAAAGGTACTGAAGATAGCTAAGGAACCCATTTCACTGGAAACCCCTATTGGTGAAGAGGAAGATAGTCACCTGGGAGATTTTATAGAAGATAAAAAGATTTTATCTCCAAGCGATGCTGTTATTAATCTCAACCTCTCTGAACAGACTAGAAAGGTGCTGGCCACCCTTACGCCAAGAGAGGAGAAAGTCTTGAGAATGAGGTTCGGTATCGGTGAGAAAGCCGATCATACCCTGGAGGAAGTTGGGCAGGATTTCAGTGTTACTAGGGAGAGGATTAGGCAGATAGAAGCCAAGGCCTTGAGAAAATTAAGGCATCCCAGTAGAAGTAGAAGACTTAAAAGCTTTGTAAACAAATGACCAATCCTTTTTACTTGACAAAAGACGTTAATTTATTTAATTAGTTAGGTTCAAACTTCTTCTTTCGCATAACAATATCTCACACCTTTTTTAAAGGGCCCATAGCTCAGCTGGAAGAGCCACCGGCTCATAACCGGTAGGTCCCTGGTTCGAACCCAGGTGGGCCCACCATTACTTCTAGAATGAATAAGGGATTAAAATATTTATTGAAACGATCTATTTGGAAATTTACAGAAAAGAAAGCGAAGAAGAACGGATCTAAAGTGCACTTATAAAGTGCACTTTTTTTTGTGCTTGTGTTATGGTTATATACCAAGGAGGAGTATATTGCACCCACAGGTTAGTATCCTAGTGAAGCTTCAAGATCTGGATTTGAGCATAGAAAAAATTGGAGAAGCCAAAGAGAGTTACCCCAAAAGAATCGAATTATTAAAGGTAAAACTGGATGAAGAGCGGAAGTTAACAGATTTAAAGAGAGAGAATCTGGAGAATCTGGAAAAGAAGAGGAGAAAGGACGAGAGAACTCTGGAAGATAAAATGGAGAGGATTAAGAAATCCGAAGAAAAACTGCTATCAGTTAAAACCAATAGGGAGTATCAAGCAGCAAAAAGGGAGATAGCCCTAACCCAGGAAGCCAACAGCAAAAAAGAAGAAAATATCCTCAATATTTTAGAAGAGATTGATGTGTTAAGGGAGGAATTGAAAAAAAAGGAAGAGTATTTTAGGGAATTGTCTATGGAATTCGAGAAGGAAAAAAATGAGCTTACCAAGAAACTCGATAAGTTTGAAAAACAACTTGGAGAAAAGATAAAGACCAGAGGAAAGCTATCTTCGAAGGTAGACCCTGAGAGATTAAAGATGTACGAAAACATAAAAAAACGGCGGCATGGGATTGCTGTTGTATCAACAAAAGACGGTTCTTGTCAAGGATGCTACATGGATATTCCACCCCAACTGTACAATGAAGTACAGAGAGGTACAGACCTTTTGTTTTGCCCAAATTGTAATAGGATCTTCTACTGGGCAAACAATCAGTGATCCCTAATCAAACGTCTCATCACTAAGTGCTCTGGCTCGTAAATTCGGTGACGTATATTAGATCAGAATTCTGATCGTGGACCCGTTTGATTCAGAGAACTATCAAGCGCCTTAAATTGGCTGAACCGTCATTCCCGTGAAGCTTATCCCTGCGAAAGCAGGGAGCGGGAATCAAGTAAAATCATCGGGTTATGGATTCCTGCTTTCGCAGGAATGACAGAATTTTGGACTATGTAGGTATTTAAGAATACGTATACTAAGGGAGAAACTCCCCAGTTCGTATTGAGTGAGACAAGGTTGAAGAAGAGAGATATCCCCGGCAAACTGAGAGAGGAGATACTGAATCATCTAGCCAGACATCTCAGTTTTATAAAAACCATTAATGAATTCCCAATGGTTTCAACAGAGGATATTCAAGAGATACTCAATCAATCAGCAGAGTTTTATCGGAGTGAATCAGAATCCCTGGATTCCCTCAACCTCTGTGATTTTTTCCTATACACTGATGGCGCCTGTAGAGGAAATCCCGGAGAGGCCGGAGCGGGAATAGTGATTTTAGATGAGGAAGGGAATACAATCAGAGAGTTGAAAAAATATCTTGGGGAAAAAACAAATAACGCTGCAGAATACCAGGCATTGATTATAGGGATCAAGGAAGTTCTGAAGCTTGGCGGAAACAGAGTGCATATATTCTCAGATTCAGAATTGATGGTCAATCAGTTAAATGGGGCTTATCGTGTAAAAAATAAAGGATTGATGGTCTTGTATAATGAGGCGGATAGACTGTTGAAAGAATTTGTTGGATATGATATAAAACATATAAACAGAAATAAGAACTGTCAGGCTGATAAACTTGCCAATGAGGCTATAGATGAAAAAAGGGGAAACGTTTACAGCACATGAGGCCCCTTTAGAAATATCAAAATGTTAGGGTAGATCAAATGATCGCTGGTTCAGTCCGTTGTCCTGGCTGGACGAGAGGAAAGTCCGAGCTCCATAGGGCTGGGTGGTCCGTAACACGGACTGTCTCGAGAGATCGGGATAAGGAAAGTGCCACAGAAAATAAACCGCCCTTCTGGACAGCCTTCGAAGTATTCAGGGTGTTATCATGAGGGGTAAGGGTGAAACGGTGAGGTAAGAGCTCACCAGTCCCGGTGGTGACATCGGGAGCTAGGTAAACCCCACCCGGAGCAAGACCAAATAGATCCCGTATTCTCTGTTATGGAGAAGTCGAGCGGCCCGTTCGATATCTGGAGGAACCAGTGGTATTGTTTACTCTCAGATGACGGGATGGGTAGGTCGCTTGATCCCGTTGGCAACATCGGGGCTAGATGAATGATCATTGCCTTGATGAATTAAGAAGGTATTAATCATTGAGGAACAGAACTCGGCTTATGATCTGCCCTAGCATTTTTTATAGTCCTTCCCTTTGCTATGCAAACTCTTTGCGGAAATCAAGTTAAGAGGCGTATTACTTGGTTTAACCCGACTTATTGAGGACTTAGAACCAGGAGATAATTTAATAAGTGCTGGACTTAAAGTTTGTTCGAGAGAACGTCGACACAATTAAGGAGAAGATCAGACAGCGGGGACAACAGCTCGATCTTGAGGAGTTTGTCAGACTGGACTCCGAGAGGAGGGATC
>Ga0209345_10003874_pt1 | contig 14957 bp, 12 predicted proteins | sample Cruoilmetagenom7_FD_187294 | JGI IMG/M metagenome (GOLD analysis project Ga0209345, IMG submission 187294) | Oil polluted marine microbial communities from Coal Oil Point, Santa Barbara, California, USA - Sample 7 (SPAdes) (version 2) | ecosystem: Environmental > Aquatic > Marine > Oil seeps ... | reverse complement strand
ATTGCGATTAAGATGTCTTTTTAGCGGTATGCACCTTCAAACTCATGTGAGAACGTATATCTTAAGCCTATGACGTTTGCGAGTTTTTCCCCCCTTATGAGTGATCCTGATCAGCCCCAACCCCCTGTCAGCACCCCTGGGGATGATGATGGAACCGACATCGGCACGGTGACGCAAACGCGCGTTAGAACGAAAAAACCTTCGCTTTACCGGGTCTTGCTCTTGAATGACGATTATACGCCGATGGAGTTTGTCGTCTTTGTTCTGGAGCGATTTTTCAATCGATCACGCGAACAAGCGACCCGGATTATGTTGCATGTACACCAGAAGGGTGTCGGGCTTTGCGGCGTTTATACTTACGAAGTGGCGGAAACGAAGGTTGCACAAGTGCTTGACCTCGCCCAACGTCATGAACATCCTCTCCAATGCGTAATGGAAAAAGAAGACTAATTAACTCACCCCTGAATTGAGGTTTATCCTTTGCCACGACTCTCTCCCTCTCTCGAAACTGCCTTGGAAAAAGCGCTAACTCTGGCGTCTGAGCGTGATCATGAATATGCGACTCTTGAGCATTTGCTTCTGGCGTTGATCGATGATGAGCACGCCAAAGAAGTCATGGATGCCTGCAAGGTGAATACCGCCATGCTGCGCGCTGACCTTGAGCGTTATATCGACGAGGAGCTTTCAAGCCTGATTATGGATGATGGTGAAGGACGCGTGCAGCCAACGGCTGCGTTTCAGCGCGTTGTTCAGCGCGCGATCTTGCATGTTGAGAGTTCTGGTCGCGATGAAGTGACGGGCGCGAATGTGCTCGTGTCTGTATTTTCTGAGCGCGAAAGCCATGCTGCTTACTTCCTGCAAGAGCAGGAAATGACGCGTTATGATGCGGTGAATTTTATCTCCCACGGCGTAGCCAAGCAACCGGGTATGTCACGTCAGACAAGCCCGCGCGGCAATGAAGAGGCCGAGGTGGAGCCAGCGAAGCAGGGGCACGAGGCGCTAGACGCCTATTGTGTGAACCTGAATGAGAAGGCGAAAGCGGGCAAGATTGATCCGTTGATTGGTCGGCAGAAAGAAGTTGATCGCTGTATCGAAGTTCTGTGCCGCCGTAATAAGAACAACCCTATCTTGGTGGGCGACCCGGGCGTTGGTAAAACAGCAATTGCCGAAGGTCTCGCCAAGCAGATTGTAGATGGCGAAGCGCCTGCGATTCTGGCGGATGCAATTATCTGGTCACTGGATATGGGATCATTATTGGCAGGCACGCGCTATCGTGGTGACTTTGAAGAACGCCTGAAATCTGTGATGAAAGAAATGGAAGAGCAGGATAAAGGCATTCTGTTCATCGATGAAATCCACACGATTATTGGCGCTGGTGCGACCTCTGGCGGGGCAATGGATGCCTCCAATTTGCTGAAGCCTGCGCTTCAGAATGGTGGCTTGCGCTGTATGGGTTCGACTACGTTCAAAGAGTACAAGCAACATTTTGAGAAGGATCGGGCGCTGAGCCGCCGGTTCCGTAAGATTGATGTTGTTGAGCCAAGCGTGCCTGACACAATCAAGATTTTGACAGGTTTGAAGTCTCGCTTCGAAGAGTTCCACGGCCTGCGCTATACAAATGAGGCGATCAAGACAGCTGTTGAGCTTGCTGATCGTTATATCACAGACCGTAAACTGCCTGATAAAGCGATTGACGTGATCGATGAGGCGGGCGCGACGCAATGGTTGTTGCCAGAAGACAAGCGCAGCAAAGAGGTGAGTGTCGGTGACATTGAAACTGTCGTTGCGAAGATTGCCCGCATTCCGGCCAAGCAGGTGTCGCAAGACGATGTTGAGTCGCTGAAGTCGCTGGACTCAGATCTGAAGCGTGTTGTGTTCGGACAAAGCGAAGCTATTGAGGCGTTGTCGGCGGCGATTAAACTGGCGCGTGCTGGCCTGCGTGAGCCCAACAAACCAATTGGTTCTTATCTATTCACTGGCCCAACAGGTGTTGGTAAAACTGAAGTTGCGAAGCAGCTGGCCTCCATCCTTGGGGTTGAGATGCTGCGCTTTGACATGTCCGAATATATGGAGCGTCATACGGTGAGCCGTTTGATTGGCGCGCCTCCGGGATATGTTGGCTATGATGAGGGCGGTTTGCTGACAGATGGTGTGGACCAGCATCCGCACTGTGTTCTGCTGTTAGATGAAATTGAGAAAGCGCACCCAGACTTATTCAATATTCTATTGCAGGTGATGGATAATGGCGCGCTGACGGATGCGAATGGTCGTAAGGTCGATTTCCGCAATGTTATCTTGATCATGACAACAAATGCGGGCGCGGCTGATGCCTCCAAGAATTCTATTGGCTTCGGTGCAGGCAAGAAGCATGACGAACAGGAAGAGGCGTTGAAGCGCTTGTTCACACCTGAATTCCGCAATCGCCTAGATTCAACGATTGTCTTTGGTGGCCTGACCCCAGAGATTATTGATCGTGTTGTTGAGAAGTTTATCTTGCAGTTGGAAGTACAATTGGAAGACCGCAACGTGACGATCGATATTACGAAAGAGGCGCGTGATTGGCTGGCCAAGCGCGGCTTCGATGCTGAGATGGGCGCAAGGCCACTTTCGCGTGCGATACAAGAGCATGTGAAGAAGCCGATGGCCGAAGAGCTGTTGTTTGGGAAACTGCAAAAGGGCGGTGTCGTCAAAATCGATATCAATAAGAAAGACCCAGACGCATTGGCCTTTAAGTATCAGGCTGAATCGAAACGTAAAAAGAAACCGGCGAAAAAGGATGGAACTGAAGAGCCTGCATAGGGCGCTTCCGGTTCATCCGTACGGGTTGATGTGTTTCTCTCAGCCAAAGTTCATTCCAGAATCACAAAAGGGTCGCCTTCCGAAAAAGGCGACCCTCGTGAGCCGGTTTGGCTCGCATTGTGTCCGGCGGGCCTGCCCCGCCATGAATTCTCTATAGGCTAGATCGAAGGTTGCTCCGTCCAGAACCCATAGGAATTAGACCCAATGGCCTCACCTGGTTTCTCACTTGACATTGAATCACCTCCTTTCACTCGTGCGATGTGCACGTCCTTTTGTCTGAACGATCCAGACAGTTCAAAGTTAAGCATGATTTGCGCCAATTGAAAGTCGAGATAAGAGTTGTCGTGTAAAAAAATGACGCGCCGGAGGAGGGGGCCGACGCGTCTGGGGATTTTTAGATTTTATCCTGCCTAGTCATAGGCAATGGCACCGACGACCAAGCCGATGATTGCACCAGTTGCGACGGAGGCGAGGATGGCGTCGCCGCGATCATCATCGTGAACCCAATGGTATCCATGCGGTGGATCATAGAGACCATAGTGTCCGTAATTACGTACATAGCGGGTGCGTTGATGATAGTTGTAATGACCGCCGACATGATGGCGTGCTCTGTATTGTGGGCGATAGTATCGCGGCCCTGAGGAATAGCTGTAACGTGTGGTGGTGTGGCCATAGCTGCGATGAGGGTAGCTGTGATGGCGTTGGGCATGTCTATAGCCGCGATTATAGGCTCTTTGTTGTGAGCGGTGCTGACGACGATCTGCACGGCGATGATCGCGGCGGTGTTCACGACGTGAATTGTGGCCGTGATTGTTATGCCCGTTATGGCGGTATCCATCATTGTGCCGGCGACCATGATCGGCGCTCGCGATGGGAGTGACGAGCAGTGCAGTTGTGGCCACAGCAGCAAATATACGTGTGATAGGATTGAACAGTGTCATGGCATATGCCTCCTGTTAATTCAGGTGTGCTACGGTAGGCGTAAACACACCAGAGTGACCATATTGGTCGCTTTAGAACTAAATATGGGCGTGCTTGGCTGAACTCTAGCTGAACGCTGCATTAAGGAATCTCTTGTGAGCGAGTTTGGAGACCTGCGTATCAATGATGATCTGGAAATTCCGGGATGGGAATTATCAGAGGCGTTTATCCGTGCGTCAGGGCCGGGCGGGCAGAACGTGAACAAGGTGTCGACGGCTGTACAATTAACGTGGACGGTGGAGGCGTCATCCCTTCCGCGCGTCGTGAAGCAGCGCTTTGCGCGTCTGTTTGGTAAACGTATGACCAATGACGGGCGCGTTATCATCGAAGCAAAAGAGCACCGTAGTCAGGTGATGAATCGCTCGGCCGCGCGGGATCGACTCAAAGAGATGGTACTGAAGGCTGCGACTAAGCCAAAGCGTCGGATTGCGACGCGGCCGACACGGGGCAGTGTGCGGCGGCGGCTGGTCGAAAAGAAACGCCGCGGTGAGATCAAATCCCTCCGCGGCGATGTTAGCCGTGATGATATGTGAGTGGTTTAGAACGCGCTCGTTAGCTGGCCAGTTCAATCTCGATCAGTGCGTTTAGCGCATCTTGATTGGCCCCGCCCGGCACAGGACGGTCTCCAATAAAGAAGGCTGGTGTGCCTGTTACATTCAACTCGCGGGCCAGCCCTTTCATCTCTGCAAGCTGCTTTTGAATATCGGTTGAGCGCATGTCTGCGCGCATCTTGGTGACATCCACACCAACAGATTTTGCGACCTTATCAATATCCGCGGTTTTGAAGCCTGAGTTTGAAGGTAGCTCCATCAGAGCGCGGTGCATGTCGCTATATTTATCTTGCTTACCAGCGGCGAGGGCAGCCAATGCCGCTTGCTCTGATTCTGGTGAGAGGATAGGTAGCTCTTTAAAGACAACGCGAACGTCCCCGTCGTATTTTTCAGGTAATGCCTGAATCCAATCGGTAGAGCGCTTGCAATAACCACAGCGATAATCAAAGAACTCAACGACTGTTATTTTCGCGTCGGCGGAACCGATATAATAGTCGCTGTCATTGTTATAAAGCTTATCTTTATTCGCGATGACTGCGTCGCGTTGGGCATTTTGTGCTTCAGCCTGCTGGTTTTCATTTAGCTTAATAATTGCTTCTTCGATGATTTCCGGGTTTTCAAGAATATAGTTTCGAACAATCTGCTCAATCGCTTCTTTGTCAGCAGTGCTTGTCGCTTGGCTCTCTGCGCAGGCAGGGGTGAGGGCGACAGCTGTGATAGCGAGGGCGGCGAGCGTTTTACGGACCATGTGAATGCGTCTTTCATCGTTGAAGTCTTAAAGCTTAATGGCGATATATACAGGAGATCGTGCCTGCGCGTCTATTCGCCTGACGTTATTGTTATCGACGAAAGTCGTGGCCAAAATGGGAGCGCTCTGTATCGGTTTGGATGCTGAGCGTGGCGCGGCGCTGGCTGGGGCGGTAACGGTCATAGTAGGCCTGGTTGTCAGGATTACTTGGGTCTGTGATCACAAGTATATCGTCCGCGCGGCGGAAGGTTGGGTTGCCGCGCTCAAGCCCATCAACGGCGCGGCGGGCAAATGCATTCGCGCGAACAATGTCACCAATCGCATAGGATGATTCTGCGGTGGCGAGTTGGGCTTCGGCGCGTCGGCCTTGTGACTCAAGGGCGATGGCGAGCTGTGCCCATGCGAACGCATTATCTGGTTCAGCAATAATGGCGTCGCGGAGTGCTGTTTCCGCGAGTTCAACATCGCCGGGTTCGCCGCGTGCATTAAGAGAGCGGGCATAGTTGATGAGCAACAATGGTTGGCCGGGTTTCAGTTCAAGCGAGCGTTTGTGCGGCTCAACGGATTCCGCGCTGCGGCCGCTTTCGAACAGAATTTGACCTTTCAATTCATGGAAATAAGGATTGTCTGGCTCCATCTCGAGCAGCAAGTTTATCTCTTTCAGCGCCACAGTAATATCTGAGGCCTGCATCGCGGCAATCGCGCGGGCATAGCGTGCTGGCGCGCTGGTATCGCTATGTGGATACTCATTGCGAACTTTGTTTGACGTATCGAGGAAGCCGATCAGTTTTGCGCGCATCATTTCATATTGGTGCTGGGCGCGTTCCGTCGGCGGGGTGTCGCTTAGTCCTGATTCTTCGGCGAGTGCACGGGCGGTGCGGATACGGTCTGAAGCAAGCGGGTGTGCGCGAAAGTAAGGCTGGCGACGAGCATCGGAAAGCACTTCTTGATACCGAAATTTCTCAAAGAACTCGACAATCCCCATCGGTGATTCACCGATTTCGCTAAGATATTCGACAGCCGCGGCATCAGCGGCGGCTTCTTCAGACCGGGTGTGGACAAAGAAGTTCAGCGCTGCGAATTGCTGCGAGCTTCCGATCAATGCTGCGCCAGCACCACCTTCGCCGGCTGCAATGGCCAAGATACCAAGACCGATTGAGACAAGTGCTGGGCGCGAGGCAATCTGCGCGGCGCGTTGACGGCTAATAGAGTGACCACACGCGATGTGGCAGGTTTCGTGACCGATCACGCCTTTGATCTGGCCGGGTGTTTCTGCGGCAATTATGAGGCCCGTATGGATATGAATACGCTGACCGTTCGCGACAAAGGCGTTCAGGCTGGGATCGTTGATAATATAGAGATTTACATCTTCAGGTGTGAGGCCGGCGACCTCTAAGATCGGGTCTGTCCATTCACGAAGGATCTCTTCGATTTCAGTATCCCGGATGAGACCTTGCGCTGACGCGGTGGCTGTTAGGAGAATTGTCGTCACAGCCATTGCGGCGGTGCGTAAGTACTTCAAGGCCATGCTGCGATCTCCAAATCAGTTTGATTTCAGAATGTTAGCGGTGTGTTGCAACGATAGCGAGCCATCAGTGCATTTCTAACAGAATTGTCAGATGTCGTCTGACCCGAAGATGAACGCGGCACGAGGGTTAAGTGCGATGCCCATTTGGCTGCCAATGGTCGTCTCTGTGCTGTGGTCACTCACGCAGACAAGCTGTGTGCCATTCAAATCAAGCATGATGCGCTTGTGAGGACCATGGAAATGGATGGCAGTGATGGTCGCGGATGTGGGTGCGTTGGGAGTGAGTGTGATGCCTTCCGGGCGGAGAACCAAACTGTCGCCTGTGCCGGATATGCCATTCAGGAGGTCTGCCGGAAGACTAGCGACTGGCAGGCAATTGATGGGACCAAGGGCAGACGCTGCTTTGGCAGAGACAGGATGAAGGTAAATGTCTTGTGCGGGGCCTTGCTGGAGGATCTTGCCTTTATCCATTATGGCAATGTTGTCTGCCCCAGATAGGGCCTCATCGGCGTCGTGTGTGACGAGCAATGCTGGCACACCTGCTTCGCGGATTGTGTCTAGCGCAGTGGTGCGGACAGTGGCGCGTAAGGAGGGGTCTAGCCCTGAGAATGGCTCGTCCATGAGAATGGCGGCAGGCGATGGGGCAAGCGCGCGCGCAATGGCAATGCGCTGCTGCTCACCGCCGGAGAGTTCATGCGGGTAGGCTTTGGCGCGGGCGGATAGATCGAGCCGCGCGAGCCACTCAGCAGCCCGTGTTTTACGTTCGGGAGGCGGCAGGTGCGCAAGGCCGAACATGATATTTTGCGCGGCGTTTAGGTGGGGAAAGAGGGCGAAGTCCTGAAAAATCAGGCCGATTTTTCGTGTCTCTGGCGGCGTGGTTTTGCGCGGGGACGATAGCACCGTCTCACCAATCTTGATCTCACCGCTATCAACGGGTTCCAGCCCGGCGAGCAGTCGCAAGAGTGTGGATTTACCCGCGCCAGACTTGCCGAGCAAGGCTGTGACTGTGCCGGGCACGAGAGTTAGATCAACACCAGAGACAATTTGTGTGCCGTCATAACTGCGCGATACATTCGTGGTGGTGAGTGCAGAAAACTGAGTCATGCGCGATCACTGACACGGGCGCGCGATAAACGCCATGACAGGAGGAGAACTGGGCCAAGGCCAGCGAGTGTGATCAGGAGCGAAGGCAATGCGGCGGCGGCGAGGCGTTCGTCAGATGCATAGGCGTAGGCTTTGACCGAGAGCGTATCCCAGTTCATCGGACGTAGCATAAGTGTTGCGGGGAGCTCCTTGAGAACTTCAACGAAAAGAATCAAAGCGCCAGCGGCTGCGCCTGACATAGCGATCGGAAGGTCAACTTTTATGGCGCGCTTGAGTGGGCCTGCGCCAAGGCTTCTGGCGGCATGATCAATGGAGACGGGTGCGCGTGCAAGTGCAGCTTGTAAGGGCTCTGTTCCGGCAGAAGCGAACCGTGCGGCATAGACCCATATTAGGATGAACAGAGCTGCAAAACCGGTAAGCGAGAGGCCAAGCGTTTTGAGAATGAAAAGCCCCCCCAGCGCAAGCACGGCGCCGGGGATGGCATAGCCGGATGCTGTAGCGAGACGGGCAAAACGGCTGCTGAGACTGGCATTGCGGATGGTGAGGGCCACAATGACTGCAAGTATAAAGGCAAGCGCTGCGCCGCCGCTTGCGAGGATCAGCGTATTGCGGAAGGCCCCCATCACAGGGGCCACATGTTCGCTAGCCTCCATGCTGAGCCAGATGAGGCGACCGACAGGTAGAACGAAGCCGATCAAAGCAATCGCTGCGCAGAAAAGAGCAGGGGTGAGCGCTGATAGGCCCGTCAGGCGGATGCGGGCGAGCGGTCGCCATTTAGATGAGCTTTGTTGAGAGCCACGATGACCCCGGCTAAAGCGCTCTATCCATGTGAGCGTTAGGATGAGCGTTAGCAGGACAAGTGCGAGGCGGGCGGCGACGGCAGGGTCTCCGAAGCTGCCCCATGCGCGCACAATTCCGAAGGTGAGCGTCGGGACGCCTAGAAATTCAGCCGCGCCATAATCTGCGGCGGCTTCCATAAGTGCGAGGGCGAGACCGGCGATGATCGCGGGGCGTGCGGTAGGCAAGGCGACAGACCAAAAGGTACGCGTGGGCGATGCACCTAAACTGCGGGCAGCTTCTTGCGTGCAGATGGAGCCGGAGATGAAACCTGCGCGGGCTGTTAGATAGACATAAGGGTAGAGCGTTAAGGCCAATACGGTGGCAAGGCCCGGTAGACTTCGGATGTCTGGAAACCAATAGTCGCGTGCGGTGAGGCCGCTGACATCCCTCAAGAGGCTTTGAAGAGGCCCAGCAACGCCCATGATGTCTGCATAGGCGTATGCAAAAACATAACCCGGTGCTGCCAGCGGTAGAATGAGTATCCATTCAAATAGGCCACGCCCCGGAAAGTCGTACATGGTCACGAGCCATGCGGCCGGAACGGCGATCAGTAAGATGAGCAAGCCTGTCAGAAAGAGAGTGCCGATACTGGTGAGCGCATACGTGCCGAGTAGTGTATTGGCGATATGTGTCCATGCCTCGCCGCCCCCAAACAAGATGCCGGGGATGATGGCTGCGAGAATGGGCACAGCTAGAAACGCACCCGCGAATAATGCGGGGGCGTCCGCTCGTCTAAAGAGCGGCCTCTGATTGGCAAGGCGCGCGAGCATGGCTGGGCTTAGTTCCAGCCGGCACGATCATAGATGGCTTGTGCTTGTGCCTGTGCTGCACCGAGTTGGCTAAGCGGGTAGTTGCTTTCTTTGAAGTCAGGCAGATCGCTCAGACCTGACGGGAGCGTAGCGCCGGCGACTAGTGGAAATTCTTTCGTCTCCGTGGTGAGCAGGGCTTGGCCTTCTGGCGTGGTCAGGAATTCAATGAACTGAATGGCGGCTGTCTTGTTGGGTGCGTTCGCGGCGACAGCTGCGGCGGTGACATTGATATGCGTGCCGTCCGTGTCTTGGTTTGGAAAGGAGAGGCGTGTTTTCTCTGTGAGCGCGCGCTGGGCCGGGGCATTACTCTGCGCAAGACGTACCCAGTAGTAATGGTTGACGAGGGCGGCTGAACATTCGCCAGCTGCGATGGATTCGATCTGCGCTGTATCACCGCCCTGTGGGGGACGCGCAAAATTGGCGACCACACTGCGGGTCCATGCTGCTGCGCCGTCTTCGCCAAGGCGACCAATGAGTTCACCCATTAAAGACAAATTGTAGATGTTCGTGCTGGAGCGCATGCAGAGTTCACCCTGTAATTTGCCATCAGCGAGGTCTGTGTATTCATCGACATCTTTAGGGTTGAGGCGGGCTGGGTCATAAACGATCACGCGGGCGCGTTTGGCGAGGCCGAACCAATTGCCGTTTTCTTCGCGGAAGTGCGGGGGTATCGCTGACGTGAGGGTGTCTGATTCAATGGGCTGCGTGAGGCTCGCGTCTTGGAAGCGGTAAAGCGTGCCAGCGTCAGATGCGATGATGACATCTGCCGGGCTGTTTTCGCCTTCAGCTTTCATCGTTTCAAGCAATTGTGAGGCGCCACTCTCGCGGAAGTTTACTTTGATACCCGTTTCATCTTCGAATGTTTTGTAAAGCAGGCGATCAGAATCATAGTGACGGGCAGAATAGATGTTCAATTTTTGCCCATTAGGTTGGACTGCCGTTTTTTGCGTGGAGGCGTCTTGGCTGGCACCACAGGCCGCGAGAGCGATGATGGCGACTGCGGCGAGGGGGGGCATGAAACGCATAAATGTAACCTTTGTTTATTGTTACCCTGTTCAAACACAAATGAGAATGGATCGCAATAAGTGAATGTGCGCCGCATTAACACATGTCTGTGAGCGTTCCCTTTGTTGGCACTGAGTGCTATCGGCTGGCGCTGTGAGCATTACGACAGATAGCGCGCCACGGGTGGCGATTATCGGGGCTGGAATTATCGGCCTAAGCTGCGCGTGGGAGCTGTCAAAGCGCGGCGCGCAGGTGACGCTTTTCGATTCCGCTTTCCATCCGGGACGCGGCGCAAGTTGGGCCGCTGCGGGGATGCTAGCGCCCGCGTTTGAGGCCGCCGCTGAAACAGGTGCGCACGATCGGCTATTTGACCTTTGCCTTGAGAGCCGTGCGATCTGGGCTGATTTCGCCAGAGAGATTGGTGCCGCGACGGGGCGCGATGTGCTGCATTTTGGGGGTCCAAGCCTCGCCGTCGCTCTCACGGCAGAAGACTTGTCCGCGCAGCAAACGCTTGCGAGGGCCATTCAAGCCAAGAACATCCCCGTCGATGTGCTGACACCTGATGAAGCTGTGGCGCATGAGCCTAGGGTTGCGCGTGACAATCGCGGCGCATTGTTGCTGCATACCGATGGACAGGTTGATAATCGGCTTCTCGTGGAGACGTTAATACGCGCACTGGAAAAACAAGAGAATGTCGCCTTCGTAAACGATGAAGCGCGGTTGATTCAGGCAGGTCAGGCGTTGACCGTTGCGGGCTTTGATAAGGTTATTATTGCGACGGGCTGGCAGACACCATCTGTGAAAGTGGGCGATAGTTGCCTAGGCGATATTGTACCGTGCCTGAGAGAGATACAGCCGGTTGGCGGGCATATGCTGGCACTTGTGCGCCAGTCAGAAGCGCCTGAGATGACAATGCGTTGTGGCGCGCTCTATATTGTTCCTAAAGCTGGACGAGTTGTTGTCGGTGCAACGGTTGAACCGGGCGCGACAGGTAGCGAGATCGATTGGGATACCATCCATCGCCTTGAGGCGGCGGCCCATGAATTATGCCCCGTCCTAAAGAGAGCATCTATCATTGAATCGTGGCGAGGTGTGCGGCCGGGCGCGCCGGATCATGCGCCAATCATTGGGGAGCTTACGGGAACCGGTGCCTTGGTCGCGTCTGGGCACTATCGCAATGGTATTTTGCTTGCGCCTGTTACGGCCAAGATCATGGCAGGCATGATTTTGGAGGGGAAGGTGAGTGAGCTGGCAGCGGCGTTTTCCCCGGATCGTTTTGCAGGCGTGACTAGCTGACGCTGGGTTCTTTCTGGACGTGGATGCTGGTGGGGCTTAAGTCTCTTTCTAACAGGAGACGTTACGCATGCATCAGATACAGCCAATGAACGAAGACCAGCAGGCCATTCAAGAAGCGGTGGCAAAGACCTGCGCACAATTTGATGATGAGTATTGGCTAAAGACAGATGACACGGGCGAATGGCCTGAGGAATTTTGTAATGCGATGGCGGACGGCGGTTGGCTCGGTGTTGCCTTCCCTGAAGAATACGGCGGCAGCGGGCTGGGGCTGACAGAGGCGGCGTTGATGATGCAGACCGTCACACGCTCTGGTGCAGGATTTTCTGGCGCGTCCGCGATCCATTTGAATATCTTTGGTCCGAAGCCGCTGGAGAAATTCGGGACAGAAGAACAGAAGCAAGAAAATCTCCCGAAGATTATCTCTGGTGAGGAGAAAATGTGCTTTGCGGTGACAGAGCCAAATTCTGGGCTGGATACATCTAGCCTTGAAACGAAGGCTGAGCGCACAAACAATGGCTATACGATCAATGGCCGGAAAATTTGGACGACGGGTGCGCAGCGGGCCGACAAGATTTTGATCATCGCGCGCACAACGCCGAAGGATCAATGTGCCAAGCCCTACCTCGGTCTGTCATTGTTTTATACCGATTTGAACCGCGACCGGATTGAAGCGCAGCCTATCCCCAAAATGGGGCGTAAGGCGGTGGAGTGTAATACGCTGTTCATCGATGGGTTGGAGATTCCCAAGGAGCATTTGATTGGTGAAGAAGGCGCGGGCTTTAAGTATCTTCTGCAAGGGCTGAACCCTGAGCGTGTGTTGTTTGGTGCTGAGGCTGTGGGGCTTGGTTTTGCGGCGCTGGAACGCGCGGCGACTTATGCCAATGAGCGTGTCGTGTTTGGTCGCCCGATTGGACAGAATCAAGGTGTTGCACACCCGTTGGCGAAGGCATGGGCCGAACTGAGCGCGGCGGAGTTGCTCGCTTATAAGGCGGCGAGCTTGTTTGATGCGGGTGAGGAATGCGGGGCAGAGGCGAATGCTGCTAAGTATCTGGGCGCAGAAGTTGGCTTCCGTGCCTGTGAGGCCTCTGTGCTGGCGCATGGCGGTATGGGCTATGCCAAAGAATATCAGGTCGAGCGTTATATGCGCGAGGCGATGTTGGCGCGTATAGCACCTGTTAGCCGTGAGATGATTTTGAACTTCATCTCAGAACGTGTGCTCGGGCTGCCGAAAAGCTACTAAGGAAAATGACTATGCGTGATGTTGTAATTTGCGAACCAAGACGAACGGCTGTAGGGGCATTTGGTGGTGGTTTTCACACGGTGCCAGTACAGAATTTGGCGACGGCTGTTGTGAATGACATTCTTGCGCGCACGAAGATTGATCCGTCACTGGTTGAAGATGTTATCTTAGCCAATTGCTATGCGACGATGGATGCGCCTGCGATTGGGCGCGTTGTGGCGCTTGATGCTGGATTGCCGATTACAGCGGGTGGCTTGCAGATTGATCGCCGGTGCGGGTCTGGCTTGCAAAGCGTGATCTATGGCGTGATGCAGGTTGCCACAGGTGGTAGCGATATGGTCATCGCGGGCGGCGCAGAATCAATGAGCCGCGCGCCTTACTATACTGTTGAAAATCGTTGGGGTGTAAAAGGCCCGAGCATGACAATGCATGATGCCTTGGCGCGCGGGCGCGTAACGGCCGGCGGTGAACATTACCCTGTTGCTGGCGGTATGATTGAAACCGCAGAGAATTTGCGCGCAGAGTACGGTATTACCCGTGAGGCGCAGGATGAGTTAGCGGCGCAATCACAAGCGCGGGCGGCTAAAGCAATGGAAGATGGTCGCTTTGCAGAAGAGATCGTGCCGGTGACAGTGCCGGGGCGCAAGGGCGATACGATCATTGACACAGATGAACATGCACGACCGGGCACAAGCGTAGAGAAGCTGGCTAAGCTGAAAGCGATCCGTGGGCGTGTTGATCCTGAGGCAACGGTAACGGCTGGCAATGCGTCTGGTCAGAATGATGGTGCAGCGGCCTGTATCGTGACGACCCGTGAGATTGCGGAGGCCAATGGATTGCAACCTGCTGCGCGGATGGTGTCATGGTCACTGGCGGGCGTTGGACCAGAAGTGATGGGCATTGGCCCGGTGGCATCGACCGAGAAAGCACTGGCGCGTGCAGATTTATCTTTGGCAGATATGGATTTGATTGAGCTGAACGAAGCCTTCGCCGCGCAGGTCTTGGCCTGTACGAAAGTGCTAGGTTTGGGTGACGATGATTTCGACCGCATCAATGTAAATGGATCTGGTATCTCATTGGGCCACCCGGTTGGCGCGACGGGCACACGTATCCTGACAACCATGTTGCATGAGATGAAGCGACGTGAGTCGCGTTATGGTCTGGAGACAATGTGCATTGGTGGCGGGCAGGGCCTCGCTGCGATCTTCGAGCGCATCTAACGCATGCTTGCCTGCGCCAATATCTCCGCACCGTTTCCGGCGGGAGGGATAAGAAAGAAGCGGCGCAGGCGGATATAACATCCACTGAACGACGACAGTGACAGGTGACGTTGGAGACAAGGGAGTCAGTCCTTGTTTCTTCCGCCTGCGCACCAGTTTTTCCTACAGAGGCAGGTGGCGCCGGTGTTACCTTTGCTCCTGCATGCGTGCTGGCCCCGCGCAAGATCCAACATCTTGCTGAGAGCTGCCCTGGTTCATCGCTTCAGCTGGATGGGCCCAACCTCGCTTCGTGAAGCAATGATGGGCTGACTATAGCCGCCGCCACATGCCGTATGAGTATCTATTCTGAATGCCCGGCGCGGTGCGCGTGCATGTGTCTATAAACAAAGGCCCGCCAGCATATGCGGACGGGCCTGAATGATGTTGGAATGAGCAAAGATGCCCCGCGCTAAAGCAGTGTTTAGCGTTCAATCATGTAGGGCACACGTGCCTGCATTTCACCCGAACGCACGGCTTCCATGACACCGAGATCTTCGATGAGGGCTTGTGTGCGTGTATCGCCGAGCACAGCACTAATCGTGGAGACTGCTTTGGCGGTTTCAGCTGAAACACCGAAGAGGCTTTCCAACGCTTCGAAGCCAGATTTGCGGTGCGGGTAATATAGGAGGCGATATTTTGAGTCTGCCTCAATGCCGCCGAGTTCCTTGGCTTTTTCAATGGCGTCCATAAAGCCGCCGATTTCATCCACAAGGCCGCGCTCCAGAGCATCTTCGCCGCTCCAGACATGGCCGCGTGCAACGGCGTGAACTTCATCATAGCTAATCTCACGGCCTTCA
>Ga0209345_10003872_pt1 | contig 14964 bp, 18 predicted proteins | sample Cruoilmetagenom7_FD_187294 | JGI IMG/M metagenome (GOLD analysis project Ga0209345, IMG submission 187294) | Oil polluted marine microbial communities from Coal Oil Point, Santa Barbara, California, USA - Sample 7 (SPAdes) (version 2) | ecosystem: Environmental > Aquatic > Marine > Oil seeps ... | reverse complement strand
GCTTAACAGGGAAATAACATCTATTCCCGCTCCAGAATCAACTATGTTCAAACTGCTTAACAGGGAAATAACATCTATTCCCGCTCCACTATCCGCAATTATTATTAGCGGGGACGTCTGCAGGGAAATAACATCTATTCCCGCTCCAGAATCAACTATGCTTAAATTGTTTAACAAGGAGACGATATCTGTTCCTGTTCCGCTATCAACTATGTTCGGATTGACTAATAAAGAAACGATATCTATTCCTGCCACGGAATCAGATATACTTAAGTTATTTAATAGAGAGAGGATATCTGTTCCTATCCCAAAATCAACTACGTTCAAGTTATTTAGCAAAGAAACACTATCTATTCCTATCCCCGAATCAAATATACTTATTGGCGTACTACCTGAAGAACTATATTCCCGTAAAAATTCAGCTTTTCCATACCGCCAAAACGATCCTGCCCTATGTGCCTTTCCGTAACTCCATACTATTGCCATTAGTTTTCAGTCTCTTTTGTATCAATAAACACATTTGTTGCCGCTAAATATTTACTGAAATATACCTTTGCTCTAATTTTACTTGTTGCTGCCGTTGTGAAATTACCAGTTACAAGTTTGTCCCAATCGTCCGCATTAGCGGCATCTGCTATATCCTGCAATGTAGAGTATATCTTTGCATGCACATACTCGCTTGTGTCATCATACTCTGCTAAATATTCAACTTCAAGCCAAATATTTAATTTAGGATCGCTGACATTTAAAGTCACACCTGAGTCATTAAAAATCCAATATCCTATATTATATGTTCCCGCTGGCACGTTGTTCCATTCATCTTCAAAAACATAATAAGCCATTTCTGGAATAAACTCAAGTCCTGAAACATTCGGAGTAATTTTTATAACTTCATCTGAGACTTTTTTGTTTGGGGTTTCGCCGCTAACTGCTACGTTTTGATAATAACCACCTCGAAAAAAACCTCGATGATTTCCTAAAACTTTTTGATAATTTTCAAAATGAGCTGTACCGCCGCCATACGTCACATGATTGGAAACATATCCATTTGTCCCATCGAGTTTTACATCTTTCCCAAGAACTAATCCTATATTTCTAATTTCATCATCGCCGTTTGCTTGTTCTACCCCAATATTTACATTATCAAGAAATAACAATTTTGAATTTTCAATACCCCTACCGCCACAATTATAAATGGCTGTCTTTTTTATTACTAACTCTCCACCTCCCCCTATATAACGAGACGCAAAAATCCCTACTTGAGCACTTCCAGAACCACTACCTTCAATAATACATTCCTCAATTAAACTATTGCATCTCGCTATATTTAATAGACAAGAATTATTGGTAGTTTGTTTTATTATATTTCCAAATAAAACCATTCCAGATGCTATATTTATTTGAATAATCCCATACGCGTCTGCTGAATCTTTTACTTCAAATCCTTGCAGCCAATTAAATGTGTCATCAAAAAATAATTGAAAATTCCCATCATTAAAGCCAACAACTGGTCTTGCAGGATTATTTGCATTCCAGTCAGTTTTTTTAATTGTCCATGATGAGTCGTCAATTGCTTGTGCCATGTTATAATATGGATCCGCTGCTATCGTTGCTGCTCCGGATACTCCGCTTACATTGTCCCCAGAATATGCTCTATCAATTAAAAATGTATTTGAATCGACTATATAAGTAATAAAATAAATAAAACCATTTGGGGCCAGTATCATTCTACCAACATGCCCTGTTCTTGTCAAAGTTGCAGGCAACACAAGATCAACTGTCGTACTTCCGTTTGTCCAAGTTGCCGATGTAATTGAAAAAGCAGGCTTCGGCCAACCCAAAACTGTTATAAAAGACCCTGCAGCTCCGGAATAAATTGGTGCAATATCACTCGTTGGAATTTCAGAATGATTCGGTCTTGTAAACACAAAATCACCAGCACTTAAACCGCCTGCCTCATAAGCATGTTCAACAGTTGCCCACGCCCCAACTCCACCGCCAGAACCATTGTCCATAGTTGCGCCATCATCGGTGTCATCGCCATCCGCACTACTTACAAAATAATTAGCCAATTATCGACCTCGTTAATTCTGTATTTTTAATATCTTCATATTCGGCTTTGCTCATTATTGTATTTCCAATGAAGTATTCTTCAACTCGTTCAGCAATATCAATAAGTGTGGGTATTTTGCTTTCTGCTATTTCGTTTTCTATATTTGCAACAGCCTTTGTCATTCTTATATCATATTCAAGATCAAGTTGCTTTTGATCGGCGAAACTAAAAGTCTTTGTAATATTAATGCTGCATATCTCTTCGGTAAACTGAACAACAACATCAATTCCCCAACGTTCTTGTATTGTGTTTATTTTCTTTATAGTTATCATTTTGCCATACTCCAATATTCCGTACCACATTCGCATATTTGTGGATTATCATCAGTAATAATCATTAAACGACCGCAACAATCACACAAACGTACTTGATCCGCCATTTATAAACTCCAATTGTTTTTCTGTTAAGCCAGCACACCAAGATTTTTTATCATCAAAATCACCGTGCTGATAAATAGAAATTTCTTTAAATTGTTCCCGCAATATTTCAACTAAAATTTTCGCTGTCTCGATTTGTTTGTTTGTAAACTCTCCGGATTTTCCAACCAAACCAACTCCAATTGAGTCCTTATTCCAACCTTTTACATGCGCTCCTCTTTCCCATACATCCATATCATCATCATCGTCTAAAGGTCTGCCTGTTTCAATCCAACCATCAAAAAGATGATTATATGCTTTTGAACTCAACCAACCATTCAGGATAACATAATGATAACCAATTGTCTTAAAACCGCGTTGCTTATGCCAGATAGCACAAGTAGCTGCATTTCCAAACGTGTTATCAAAACAGTGAAATATTATTTTCATGATTTGCTCCTTTTTTATGCAAGGGTGATTTCGAGAGTAAGATCCCAAACGTCTCCACTTTGTTTAGTTCCTTTGCTTTCTACTTTTCGGTTTAGATTGTCGGCAGTATCAGAACTACCATTTGCAACTGTAAATTCCTCCCATGCAAAATTCGCTTCGGCTGAAGCAAAGGAAGATTTCCAAACAGCCTTCTGGTCTGTGCCGTAAGTTGGGAACCCTGTTTCCATGCCTTTATAAAGTTTGTTGACAGCTGCTTGCAATGCTGTTTGTGTTGCGGCAGCAGCTGTGCTGGAATCGCCTACGCCTAGATAGGCATTGGTATTATCAAACTTTGTTCCCCCTGCGCTGCATATAATTGTCCATAGTTCGTTTATTCCTTCGTTTAAAAGCAAATTTAAAGGCCAACGAAGCACTTCATAAGGTTTTCCATTTTTCTTGTCTTGTTCGCTTCGGAATTTCTCTATCGTCCAACTTGCACAAAATTTGCCTCGCTCTTTTATATCCGGACCTTTACGTTTTTTTACAACGCAATTTTCGTGAGCAGTACCTATTTCTTTTGCATTCATAATTATTTTTCCCCTTCTTCAATAAGTTTTTCATAAGCCTGTGATGCACTTTTATAATATGCTTTAATTTGTTCTGGTATTAAATCTACTTCTCTAAATGCTTTCGCAACTGGATCATATATTGAAATTATCATAATTTTGCTCCTTGTTTTGTTATGTTAACCCTGGTTGAAATATTTCCGCCAGGGTTAACAATCCAAGCTTACTTCTTGGGTTTTACAGGCTGTGGCCGCTGACTTGCTGGGCATGTTTCACCCTTCGCTTGTCTTTTACCCTGGTTAGAATTTTGACTTTGATAGCTGCCTTTGTAAGGTCCTGTGCCATCACGCACTCCTTTTTGTTCTTTACCCATAACAAATCTCCTTTTTTGTTTATTTTGCATTATTCAAAAACATCAAAACTTCCTTCAACAAACGGCTCGATAACAAGCATTTCTTTTGCGTTAATTCGAATTAAAGGTTCCCCGCTTTCGTCTCTTTTGGAAAATAATTCTTCGAGGTTGATAGGAGTAAATTTAACTTCAATCAATTCATCCAAAAAATCTTCAATCTGCTCGTTTACGTTTTTGATCTCTTCCTTGTTTATTTTATTTTCATCATTCATATATTTTTTTATTAACCCATCCCTTTTTTCAAAAAAATTCTTAGCTTCTTTAATAAGATAACTTAATCTGTTTTGGAATTTCAAGGATAAAGCATCTTGACCAATTAAAGTGTTTATTGCTTCTTGTGCTTCTATTATTTTTCTTAACTCTATTTCCATATTTCTTTCCTTTGTTTTTTTTATGTTTAAGTTTTAATATTCTGTAAACCAATGCAAGCTAATTCTAAATTTTGTAAAGTTATTTTCATGTTCTTCTCTTTTTATACTTCATATCCAATAGTTACCCAACCACGATTATAAGAGGTGGAAGTATCAAAAAAGGTATCATCAAAAATACCGCCTGAATCCCTCAATAGAGTAATACTCGAACTATTAAAATATACACGCTGCTCTAAACTCCCACTAGTCGTGATAGATTCAAAATTATAATAAAGAGTATCACTATCATTTCTTATGATAACGGAAACAAATCTAATGTTTACAAAATTTGAACTCAACCCATGTGCTACATTAACGCTATTAGTTGCAGACATGTCCCAATCGCCGATCTCAATTACTTTCCAAGCTAATTTTGCAGAATTTCCGCCAGTTGCTATACCGCCTGATATATCAGCATTTCCAGTTACGTTCAGAGCTATACTTGAAGTAGCTGTTGCACCGTTTACACCTATACCGTATTGATTAATTTTCGTATCTGCAACTTGAAGATCAATAGATATATAAGCTCCACCAACTACGCTCAAAGCAATTGCCGAAGTAGCCGATCCCCCGTTTACGCCAATGCCATATTGGTTTATCGTTGTATCTTGTGCGGATAAATTACCATTAATATCAGCATTTCCAGTTACATTCAAAGCATATGTTGAAGTAGCTGTTGCACCGTTTACGCCGATACCATATTGATTTATGCTTGTATCGTGGGATTGAAAATCACCGCTAAGGTCGATAGCAGTACCAGATTCATTCACAAAATTTCTTAATAATGTTTTTATACCGGATAAGTTTTTTGTTATAAATGTTGCATCTTTTTCCGCGGTCCAAAGTGTGGTTTCTTCTCCTTCATAATAACCTGAACAGTTTTCAATATCCGCATCCAATATCGAAGTGCTCTCTCCTGCGTCAACGTGAATTTCAGCTATTTTGATCCAGCCTGAAGTGTGGTTTGGCGCTATTCCCGAACCTTCTGTCCCCGCTATTACTTGGGCTTCTATTTCTATTTCTGTTTCTGTATATACATCTTGATAGGTTATTGCTCCTGTTGAAGGATTTTTAAAAGCCCTTTGTTCCTGGGATTTATCAGTTTCCAAAAGTCTTATTTCCAGCGTATCAATTCTGTTTGAAGCACCCCCGTTCGTTATGGCAACTGGACCAAATAAGGAATCGCTATATGTCATCCTGTTTGTTGATATACAAAAACCAAGTCCTGCTGTTATGTCCGCATTCATTGAAGGAGTGCCCCTTTGTTGCACACTTAATCCCCTTGTTATGGAATCTTTTGTTGTTCCCGCTGATATTTCATCAAGTATTGCTTCTATGTTTTTTATCTCTCTCTCATTTATCTTTTCAAAATCTGAAGATTTTGCTATTTCATTGCTACTGAATTTTGGATTCAAAATCATTTCTTTTCTCCATTAGGCGATCATTTCCACCAAGCTTTTCGCCCCTGCTGTTTTTATTTTTTCCAGTAGGTTATCATAAAAACTCTCAACATAACTTCCCCCTACTCCTGCAATATAATCATTATCTAAAAATGAAGCATAGTCGTAATCATAAACATTAACCGCACTGGCGGAAACAACATTAGTAGTATCGGCCGCCAAATGAACACTCCCGACTAATTGTCTATGGGCTTCATATTGAGTTCTTATATCATTGGCTAGTCTGACTATTTCTCCCCAATTTTCATTTGATGCCGCAGGTTCTGTGACAATGTTTGTATTATCTTCCGCCCCGTGAACGGGGTTTGAAGCAGCATCTAATAAACGAACTCTGTGCGCTTCATAAACTGACCTCTCCTCGTTAACCAATGTTTGAGCGGTTGAAATAGAAGTAGCATCAACACTTGTAATTTGCGGGGTCACATCATCATCGTTTGTGTGGGAAGTAAGATCCAACATGTGAGCGTTTATATCAATTTTCATTTCATTGATTAAAGAATACAGGCTTGATTCCTCTTTTGGGTCTGAGCCACTTTTCCACAAACTCATAAAACCCCCCGCTGTAAAACCTAAAGTTAACAAAACTTTTACAGAAGGATAAGTTTTCCATTCCCCGAATTTAAACAAATCAATTCTGAATTTATACGCTGTCCCTGTAGCTCCTTTGTTTGCTATTTTGAACGTTAAATCTTCAGTTCCTGTATTTTTTACATACCCATAAGCATATTGGTAGTTCGATCCTATCTTTAGAAAATCTTTTCCTGTTTGGGCTACTTGCCAACTATTGTCGAAAAAATTATAATAATAACTATCACTACTCCGGGTTACTTCCAAAGTTATCATATACATTGACGGACATAAATCATCATCTTCATAAAAGAAAGCTGCTTTATAATCACCAGCAACTACTCCCGTAACGGTTTGTTCAAGGGAAATTGCACTATTGTTACTATCCACTTGAAACTCAGCACATCTTTGCCCTTCAAATTTATCTGCTGTGGACTCCACTACAACGGAAGTTCCTGCTTCTGTTTTTGTCCAGTCGGTAAATACATCACCGCTCCCATCTTCAAAATCGCCGTTGGATATTGTTGAAGATTCTATATAGTTTTCTATTACAAAAATATCACTTTCGTCGAAGTAATAAGAGAATACTTTTTTAATAGCCCACTTTACTATCCAATTAGCAAAGTTTTTTCTTCTTAACATGGACAAAACTCTATTAAGAAGTTCTGCATCAGATTCGCTTGTTTGACGCTCCATATTAAGAAAGAACTTTGCCAGCAATTCTAACTCTTCGGAAACTGCATTCTCGATCTTGATACTCCCATACATCATCTCTGCATAGGACTTCAAGAATTCCAATTCGTTAGCAATAGCCCCGCACTTGTAATCGGATGAATGTTCTGCGGGCAAAACTGGATAAAATTCTTCCTTGCCAAAGATAGCCTCATATTCTTTTGTTTCCCTGTTTAACAATGCGGGCATATTCTCATTTATGTTTTTTATTATGGACATTCCTGTTTTCTCTGTTGCTATTTATTTCCCCAATTTGGTTTTGTTCTTTTCTTTACAAGACCATTATAAAACACCTAACTTTTTCTGTAAACGATTTTTTTATAGTTAATATAATAATATATACCAATTGTACCACTAGCTATATTGTGCAGGCTGCTGTTCCTTTACTATACAAAAGTAATAGTGATAACCCCTAAACTTGCTATTTGCGCCTCACTAATCACTACGTTTGCTGCCGGTAATGTTAAATCAATATCTACTACCCCGTTGGCTGACATAATATGCCTTACCAGCATGCCCCTAACAATATCAGCCCCCAACTCTAAACTTTCAATATAATCAGTAATAGCTTTTTCAACGTTGTATTGAATTAATGATTCTGATAATACCCCGTCTGGCGTAATTTCAACGGTTATAGCTTGCGTGACTTTGGTAGGCGCTAAAACTCGTGCATTTATGCCTGCTGCTTTTAAACCCTCATTTCCTTCAGTCCCATCTCCCAAGAGCTTTTCTTCTACGTTTGCTATCATTGTATCAGTAGCATTCCCGTATCCATCCTCAACATAGAGTGTGAAATTGTAACTAGCTTCTGGTGGAAAATGTTCCACTATACTAGCACTCCTAACACCTTCTATAGATTTTGCCATCGCTTTTATCCCTGAATTATTACAAACTCCAAGCCCTTCTATATATTGAAAGAACCTTTCCATATATTGTGTATCGCTTTCTTCGTCTAAGCCGCCGGTTGCCTCTGAAGGGTTAGTAACAGTTTCAGCCCCTGGAATAGGGCTTTCCATTACAGTTATAGTATCTGCTAAAACATTACTATACTTGCCAGCGCTTATCGCCTTAACATCAATAAGGTTCGAGTCAGTGTTTCCATTAGCTATAGTTCCAACTTCTGTAGTCTTAAATCTTAAACCATCTTCAGTTGAAACTATTGAATCAACAGGAATGGTAATTTCGCCGGAAGTTCCGGTCCTGGAATATTGCACTTCACCTGTTGCGTGCTGCTCTTCTTCTTTTTCCATACCGAAAATAAAACCCGGGACTTCTATTAGAGATTTTATAAAACCTATCCTGGTCTTTAAATACAGACCTTCCACTTCCTTTGCTACAGCTTCTATAAAACTTCTAATAACTGAACCTTCATTAAAATCTGTTACCTTATCCTGGTTGGCGATAATCCACAAACTCATATCGTCCACTGTTGCCGCGAATTTTTTTACACCTATAGCCATGTTTTATAACTCCCCTGAATAGCTTATTGTTTCCTTTCTTTTTATTGTCTGTATATCTATGTTTAAATAAATAACATCTGCTTTTCCATACATTCTAAGTTTAGCAACTTTGGCAACTCTGGGATCCTGCATAACAGTATCGCGGACACTAGCCATTCCGTATGCTAGGGGAGCAGAATTTGACACCCCTATTCCTAACTTCAAACCATACAGGGTCAATCTCAACCTGGCACCAAGCCATTCTGATAATCTTAAATTCATGGCCTGAATCATGTTTTTCTTATCTGTTACTGTCGCAAAATCTCCAGTGGCTGATATTACTACTTTTCCGCTATTATCCAATTTGATATCTGTTCCATATATATCATAAGGATTGTTGGTATATACCAAATTGAAAGAAGCGCTGTCCTCTCTTACAAGCATTGGTATTCTTATTGAAGATCTGGTTTGCAATTCGTCGTCATCTTCTATTTTGTTGTATGTGGCTATTAGCTCACTAAAATTGAAATTTCCAAAATATTCATACGACAAAGACTCCAAAGTAGTAGCCTGGTTGATAACAACTAATTTGTAACCATATATTTTTAATCCTTCCTTTTCTGTTAGGTCTGTATTCAAACTTTCGGAAACGTCAATTATATCAGAATCTTCTCCTTCTTCCGCTCTTAAAATAGCTGATTCTAATCTGGATAATTCTTCAATTGTTTTTTCTATTCGGTTTCCTTCCGCCCCGGGGCTTTTCCCATATACTACAAGCGAGCTTGCACTTTGTTCCGACTCCCTGTTTATAGATAATAAAGAGTGATAAGAATCTTTTACTTCGGAAAATCCTTCTATAATATCGTCGGATAAACCTTCTACAAGATTGCCTATATTTTTGGTTGTGTCAAAAACTCTTTTACAAAGAAAAGCCGGATAAACAAGAAGATCAAAAGTTTGGTTTACAAAACTGCTTAATTGTTCCTCCAAATCATCAATTAAATCCAGGGCTGAATCAATCTGGTCTATAACATTTTTAACACTGGTTATTGCTGCTTGTGTTATTCTTAAACCCCTTCTAAGAGCTCCCAATACGCTAAAAGGCTCTTTGATTTTGATCGGATAATTAACAGAAATATATGGAACACCAATTGGTCTGATGCCTGTCATTTCTATACTGTAATTATAAAACAAAGGTTTGTCTTTGTTTCTGCTCATTTTGAATGTTTTTAAATTTACCACATATCCTTCTATTCCATTGCTTTCTAGGCCGTATTCTGTATTTTCTATTTTGGATGCTTCTATAATGCTCAGATCATAAATGGCTAACCTATAATCCTGGTAATTATCAAAATAGTTTGTTTTGTATCTTATTATTGTATCTCTAAAATAGAAAAAAGCTTTTCTGCCGTCAAATTCTTCCCAATTCACATCCGCCGCTCCAACAGGGGAATAAGTATGCCTTAACATGCTGCCGCCTGTATTGCCTGAAATATTTATATCCATTGTATCAGGGCCGTAATCATCTGTAAACAGTCCCCCAAAAGTCTTCGTTTCAGAAATTCGTTGTGGTTCTGTTATTTCCATACTTTCTGGGGGAATAGTTAATGTGAATCCTTCCACGGGTTTTCCTGTTTTATCCATGATTTCAAAAAGAATAGATTTTTGGAATGCATTCTTCATTTTATTCGCTTTTGACCTTTGTTTGACCTGCGCTGGTTATTTTGACAGGTTGGTTGCCAAGAGCAACTGGTACCCCCGACAAAGTGCACTGAAAAGGCCCTGTTATAGTTTCATCGTTTTCTCTCATAACAGCATTACCACTTCCATCTTTGATTTTGGAACTAGAAGGCAATACAGAACCACTACCAGTTACGGTGCCGTTATCGCATCCGCTAGCATTACCCCCGGAAAACGTAAAATCTACTTTCTCAAAGAAAACTCCCTTGGTTGTTGCTTTCACTTTGTCGTTTGCGGAAGAAGTAATCACAAAAGTCCCCAAAGAAAGGATTGAAGTATTCCCGTGATCAAGCATGCCATCTAAGTTCATTAAGTTTTCCATTTAAACCACCACCAACAAATTATCGTTAAGTGTAATACCTGAAGAGTCCATCAGGAATGTATTTGTCCCGTCTGTTACGTTTATTTCCGAGGCATCTCCTTTTACAGAAATAGTAATATCGTCTTTCACAAAGGATATATCCCCGGAATCCTTGTTGTAGGTTCGCTTCCAGCCAGCTTCTGTTATTGTCAGTTCTTCTCTTTCTTTGTCTGCAACTAATAATTCTTTTGATTGTTCTTCGCCCACGGCTCCTAAAACACTAAGAACGGAACCTATAATAATCGCATTTTCTATTATTCCTTCCGGAAATGCAATCAAAACTTTACTGTCTTTTGGTGGAAGGTCCCTTTTTCCATAACCCATACCCGCCCATTCTCTGGTTAGTATTTCTACATTTCTCAAAACAACTCCAGATTGTAGAATAACATTCACCGTACCCAATTCCGAATCAGCGGATTCCTGCTCTACTACTCCCCAAGCAACATATAAATCAGCTTCTTTGTTTCCATAGGTTGTTTTATGCAAATTTGATTTATTATTATCTATCCCTTTTTGTGAGCTTGATTCTTTTTCAAGAATAATTTCTTGTTCGATATAATCCATCATAATCCATGTGATATACAATCTGGTTTTTTTACCATATTCCCGCTGTTGTCATATTCATAACCTCTTGACAAACCTAGCTTGGTTTGCATGGGGCCTCCATAAGACCAGGAATGTTCACCACTTTCGATATAAAATTCTGTCTGCACTAGTTTCAGTTTTTCGCCAACTCTTGGGTTTTTTATTTGCTCATCTTTTCCATCAACAGTCATTATAGTAACTGTCCCGGATAGTAATTCATCATTTTTTGAAAACCATCTTTTTAACATAGAAGATAATTCCACTATTAGTGAAAATGTTTCAGAATGTTCTTTTATTTTACTCCTGTTAAAATATCTAAAATCAGCAATTAGCGGTCTATACCCATATTTTGACCATTTTTCTTCATCCAGTTGATATAAATTTCTTTTCTTTTCCCCTGCTGTTAAAACCACTGCTTTATTTCTGTCTATTCCTGAACCTATCAAAGAGCATAAATAAAAAGTAAAAACATCTTCGTTGGAAAAACTCAAATCGTATTCCGTAAGAATTGTTGGTGGAACAACATTGCACACCAACTGTTTCCAATCAGCAGGTTCAAAAGGGGCTTGTCTAAATACCAACTCATAAACCCCAAAGTCAGGATTCCATCTCCCGAACAATTCGTTTATAGGAGGATGCGCTATGTTGGAAAGCAAATCCCAAATACTGTTTTCTCCCCTTTGATATAGACTTAAAGACATCGGATATTGCACAACAAATTTGCTTGGAATGCCTGAATAAAAATCTATTAAATAATCAATCACTCCCTTGATTCCTACAAATTCACTATTGCTGAACTTTAGGGTTAACTCTAAAAAACTATCCACAATGGATTCAACCATTCCGGAAAGTTTTGCCCCTGGTTCCCATTCTGAAGATAGTTTCGACATAAGTGCTGCAGATGCCGTGTTGGCTGTAGAATTGCCGGCATACAAAGCCTGATCTAAAACTATCTTAAAAGAGTTTAACAGACTTCCTAAACTTCCCCCTTGTATAGTTATCCTTCTTTCGGGAGCGCCATCGGAAGATATGCTGGCGGCATAACTTCTCCGTTTTACGTAACCAACATATCTTCTGACGTTAAACTCACTAATAAAAACAAGGTCCATGTCCGATATTTTATCTATCCATGTCCTGCCGTTTTCGTCTTTTTCCAACGTAATGCTTAGGCTAAAATCCGAGGAAATAGGGTCCAAGCTTTCAGAAAACGTGTAGGAGGTTAGTGCTGTTGAAGATTTTTCTTCGTTTGTTATTTCGGAAGATACAAAACTAACCACCAGATTTGTAGAATATGTTTTACTGCTATAATCCGGGCGTTGTATTTGTACCTCAAATTTTGGTTTTCTGAATATTGCTTTCACTTAGTTTTTATCGTAGTCCTTGTTTTTTTATTGTAGTTCTTGTTTAGTGTTGCCTCGAGTTTTTTTAATGCCGCCGTATTCTCTTTTATGTCTTGTGTGCTTTCTAACGCCTTAACAGCTGGTTCCGTTGGGGGTGAAATTCCCATCAATTCGACAGACTTAATCATCAGTCTTGATAGTGGTGATTCTTCCCGGTATTTACCCCCTGTCATTTCTGCAAGATAACCCGCCCCTTCGGCAGTAGCTTTGGCGCCTAAGGCCGTCGCTTCTAAAAGACTCACTGCTTGTTCGGTTAGCGAAGTTTTGGCGTCTACTAATGTAGAGCCTATTTGCCTTACTTCCTGGGATAATTCTTCGCTAGCTTTTAAGACACCCAAATCTGTCATTTTTTCTCCAGCGCCTGGTTTGGATATAAGCTCGGCTGCTACTTCTGGTTTTTCTTTTAATAATTTTTCGGAGGCTGTCATTGATAACCCAAATGTTTTTTTCAGCGTAATTACTTTAGCCTCTCTGTTGTCCCCGTGTATTTCCTGCAGAATAGAAAGAAGGTTTTGCATCATTTCAGCAGTCATTCCTTTTTCCATATATTTTGCTGTTTCAACATAACCTGCTTCTGGTCCTAACGTTCTTTGTGCCGCTTTATATAATAATACATCTTCTTCCCTTCCTAATTCAACAGCCCCTTTGGCTGCTCCTGTTAGTTGCTGATATTTTTGTAATCCGTATTGTCCTTGGAATTCCTTTCCATATTGTCCCATCCATGCCAAATTACTCGCTATATCATCAAAACCTAAAATTACTCCCCTTGACAAACCTTCTTCGAATACGCTTAAAGTTGAAGTAAGAAATTCTTGGAACATTCCCCTTGACATACCAGCTGCTTCCAAACCCCCTGCAGAGTATCCTAGAGCTCCGGGTCTGTCAAACCTTGCTCCTAAAGCTGCTGCTTTGCCAGTAAGTTCTGGACCAACACCATAAGCCCTTGCAAATTCAAAAGCTTTTGCTCCTTTTTCTCTTATTCCTGCTGTTGTTTCCATTCCGCCTGTTTTTGTCAGAACGTTTGCAACTGCCAATCCTTGTTCCATCGTGTAGCCCCATTTTGAAGAAGTCTGGGATAAATCTTTGGATAAACCTATTAAACTAATTTTTGTTTCGTCTATTCCCCCGGTCAGATCTGCTAATGCTCTTATATGTTTTTCGTATTGTTGTTCGAGCGTATTTAAAGCGAACATACCCGCACCTGCTGCACCAAGGGCTACCCCTCCAAAAATTCCGGCTGATGCGCCGCTTCTTTGAAGCATTCCCCCTGTTGCTGCTAGCATTCCTCCTGTTGCACTAACAGCATCTCCGCCAGCTATTCCTGCTGTTGCTCTTGTTGCAACGCCTGTTGTGCTACTTATAACTCCAGCTGCTCTTTCTGATATTTTTTTTTCTTCTGCGGGTTTTCCTCCCCAGGGTTTCCCTTCCCCGGGTTTCCCTTCTCCGTCTTGTAAGCTTTTTTTTGTATCTGCTATAGCAGCAGCTATATCGGCAAAAGCTTTATATTTACTTTCTAAGTCTCCTAACTGCAAGGCTTCTTTCATGTTTTCGCCGCTATCAGAAATAGATCTCAAAGCAGAACTCACTTTCTGAGATTGTGAACTGACATTTTCAGTCATGGACAGGCTTATTCCAACATCTGGCATTATTTACCCCTTTTTTATATCTGCGATAATTCTATGTTTAATTGTGCTAGTTCTTCTTTGTTGTATCCCATTTCTTTTAATTTTTCTATGGGTAATTCTAAATTATCCTCTTTGGTTTTCTTTTGGTACGTTTGTTTATAAAAACTATCATCAGGGCTTTTTAAAAAACTCAAAAAAAGTAATTCAGCCTGCAAATCTGTAAGCTCTTGATATCTTTTGTCGGTGGGCAAAATTTTAAAATGTTCAATCACCCACAGTCTCGTTTTTGTTATCGGATCCGCTTCTTCCAGAAGCTCTTCCAAATCTAGATTTAGATATCTCCTTTTGTGTTTTTTTGTGAAATTGAAGGAACCCCCTATATAGCTGAATTATCAAATCATCGTCTGGGCAATCTTCCGCTGATTCTAGTTTGTCCCACCATTCCGGAGCTTTTGTAATAACATAATCCAAAGTTGCATAGGCCCTAAAATTAGTGATCTGTACCGGGGTAAAGGAAGATTCAGATTCTCCTCCCATTCTCCTGGCTATTTCAATTTCTATTTTCCTCAAATCCCGCGGAAGTGCATAACTTATAGTGAAACTACCTCTGTTTGTTTTTATTTCTTGGATTGTTTCCTTTCCTTCCAGTATTTGCTCTAAAATGTCTTCCATTTTTTACTCCTTAGGCTTATTCCAACATCTGGCATTATTTGCCCCTTTTTATAATAAATTTCTATCCCTTTTGAGTGCCATGAACCTGATGTTTTCT